>OGOY01003359.1_pt1 | contig 12452 bp, 8 predicted proteins | sample 1552811 | NCBI WGS metagenome assembly OGOY01 (sample SAMEA2580132, study PRJEB22360) | human gut metagenome | biome: human gut; feature: human-associated habitat; material: faeces | place: Denmark | collected 2008/2010 | reverse complement strand
TAACGAAATATTCGCTTGTTCAGTAGATTACAGGTAATTCTAGACTTGACAACAACATTGTCTTGTCCTTCCCATCATGTGTGCCTCCTAAATTAATTGATTCGGTTAGAGCATATCATCAATAAGATAGAAGAATTGCTCTACACCCCCTTTTTGAGTCACTTACCTAAAAAAGCAAGGCAATTTAAAAATTGTCTTGCTTTTTAAATATAAAGGTGCTATACTACCTGTAGTTCACGAAAAAGGAGAAATAAAAGTACATGAACAAACAAGAACTTGATTTACTGAACATTATAAAAAAAGAAGCATATGTAAATCAGAGACAGTTATCAGAAGCTTCTGGTTATTCACTTGGTAAAGTGAATACTTCATTAGCAGAACTTGTGAAAGCCGGTTATCTGAATGCAGATTATAGATTGACCGAACAGGCAAAAGAGTTATTTACAGAGAATAGACCAAATCAGGCAGTGATTCTTGCAGCTGGAGCGGGAATGCGAATGATACCGATTAATACAGAAGTGTCCAAGGGAATGCTTGAAGTAAGAGGTGAAACCTTAGTAGAACGACTGATTAAACAGTTGAAAGAAAAAGGAATCCATAAGATCACTATCGTTGTTGGATTTATGAAAGAACAGTATGAATACCTGATCGATGAGTATGGAGTAGAGCTGGTTTATAATAAGGAATATGCAGTAAAGAACAATCTGTTTTCGTTGGCAAAGGTAAAAGATAGATTGGAAAATGCGTATATTGTACCGTGTGATCTTTGGTGCAGAACAAATCCTTTCTCAGAGACTGAACTGTATTCCTGGTACATGATTGATGAGATGCCGGATGAGGATAGTACGATTCGTATGAATCGAAAGATGGAATTAAAAGCAGTTGGTGATTCGGAAGCTGGTAATCATATGGTAGGAATTGCTTACATCAATAAAGAAAGTGCAAGAATTTTAGAACAGAAAATCAGTGAAATGAAAGAACATCGCAGATATTACAATTCATTTTGGGAAGATGCAGCAATGGAGAAAGGGAAAATGATTCTTTTTCCGAAAGAAGTAAAAAAAGGAGATGTTCTGGAGATTAATACATTGGAGCAGTTGAGAGATCTTGATGAGAATTCAGATCAGCTGAATTCAGAACTTCTTGATATTATTGCAGAGACGCTTTCTTGTGAACAGAAAGAAATCACAGAGATTGAACCCCTGAAAAAAGGAATGACTAACCGTTCGTTCCGCTTCCGTTGTGGTGAAAAGCGTTATATCATGAGAGTTCCGGGAGAAGGAACGGATAAGATGATTAATAGAAGTCAGGAGTATGATGTTTATCAGGTGATTGGTCCGAAAGGAATCTGTGATCCAGTTCGATATATGTCGAAAGAAAAAGGGTATAAGATTACAGAATTTTTAGAGGGTGCAAGGAATTGTGATGCAGAAAATGAAAATGACGTGAAAGCATGCATGAAGTATCTGAGAAATGTACATGAGCAGAATCTGAAAGTAGATCATTCTTTTGACTTGTTTGAGCAGATTGAAAAATATGAGCAGTACAGAAATGGAGAGAAATCCATTTACCGCGATTATGAGAAGACAAAGGAAAAAATGTATGAACTGAAATTCTTTGTTGATCAGCAGGAAAAAGAGTATACATTAACTCATATTGATGCAGTTCCGGATAACTTTCTCTTTGTGGATGACAGGATATATCTTATTGATTGGGAGTATTCAGGAATGCAGGATCCACATGTGGATATTGCTATGTTTGCAATTTATGCATTGTATGAGAAAGAACAGATTGATCGTTTGATTGATGCTTATTTTACAGAAGGGTGTCTGGAAGAAGTCAGAACAAAGATATATTGCTATATAGCAATCTGTGGTTTCTTATGGAGTAACTGGTGCGAATATAAGAGAATCCTCGGAGTGGAGTTTGGTGAGTATTCTCTGAAACAGTATCGTTATGCAAAAGAATTTTACAGGCTTGCAAAGGAGAGAATGGAAAATGACTAGAAATGCTATTATCATGGCAGCCGGAATGTCCTCAAGATTTGCACCATTGTCACTGGAGACGCCGAAGGCGCTTTTGAATGTGAAAGACGAAATTATGATTGAACGTCAGATCGGACAGCTGAGAGAAGCAGGAATTGATGAAATTGTTATCGTAGTCGGATATTTGAAAGAAAAGTTTGAATATCTGAAAGAAAAATATCATGTGATTCTTGTTGAAAATCCATATTACAAACAAATGAATAATTTTTCTACTTTGTATGTTGCGAGAGAATATTTGAAAAATACCTGGATCTGTTCGGCAGACAATTATTTCACAGAAAATGTATTTATGGAAGAAAGTGAAAATGCATTTTATGCTTCTGAATATGCAGATGGTGCTACAGAAGAGTGGTGTATCAAGACTGATAATACAGGGAAAATCATAGGGGTTCAGATTGGTGGCGAGAATGCATGGGTGATGAAAGGTCATGTATTCTTTAATGAAAAATTCAGTACACAGTTGCTGCCGTATCTTGAAGAAGCTTTTCAGAAAAAAGAACTGTGGGATGAATACTGGGAAAATCTTTATATGGCGCATATGGATGAAATGGAAATGTATATCAGAAAGTATGATGCCGGTATTATTGAAGAGTTTGACAGTATTGATGAATTAAGGAAATTTGATGTAAAGTACAAAGAATGTACGGGCAGCAAAGTACTTCGGGAAATTTCAGAGAAACTGAACTGTCCGGAAGGAAAAATGACGCAGATGAAACCAGTAAAATCCAATGGAGATGTGATTGGATTTGAGTTCTTATGTGATGGAAAGAAATATGAGTATTCTTATACATCAGGATTAAAGACAAGGTAAGTCGGAAAGGAAAGCAAATGGAAACGAAACAGACAAAACAGACAGAGAAAAAGAAGGTTGACTGGCTTATTACATTATTGCCATTAGGGCTTATTGTGGTTTTATGTATTTTATTCTTCTTTAAGCCGGAGCAATCCAATCAGGTGCTTAGTCAGATTAGATATGTATTTGGTGATACATTTGGAACTTATTATCTTGTGATTGGATTAGGCGTATTCCTGTTATCTATTTATGTAGCAACATCAAAGTATGGAAATATTGTTTTAGGAGCTCAGACTGAAAAACCAAAATATTCTTTCTTTGCATGGGGCTCCATGATGTTTACAGCAGGACTTGCTGCAGATATCCTGTTTTATTCTTTCTCAGAGTGGGTCATGTATGCGACAGACCCACACATTGCAGAACTTGGAAGTATTCGTGAATGGGCAGGCGTTTTCCCGATTTTCCACTGGAGTTTGATTCCGTGGGGATTCTATCTTGTGCTTGCAGTTGCTTTTGGGTTTATGCTTCATGTACGTAATCGTGAAAGACAGAAATATTCTGAAGCCTGCAGACCAATTTTAGGAAAACATACAGATGGAATGCTGGGAAGAATCATTGACCTGCTTGCAGTATTTGCTCTGATTGCGGGAACAGCAACAACATTTAGTATTGCGACACCTTTGATGGCAAGTATTATTAATGAGCTGTTTCATATTGAACTGAGCCGTACAGTTGTAACAATTATAATTATTTTAATCACATGTGTTATTTATACTTATTCTTTGTTACATGGATTTAAAGGAATTAGTTTTCTTGCGAAAGCCTGCGTATACCTGTTCTTCGGATTGCTTTTGTTTGTATTACTTTTTGGAGGAGAAACAAAATTCATTATTGAAAATGGTTTTGCATCTCTTGGAAAAGTGGTTCAAAATTTCTTTGAGCTTTCAACATTTACAGACCCAGAAAGAACAACATCATTCCCACAGAACTATACAATCTACTATTGGGCATACTGGATGGTATGGTGTGTGGCAGCTCCGTTCTTTATTGGAAATATTTCAAGAGGAAGAACGGTTCGTCAGACAATCCTTGGAGGATATGTATTTGGTGTTGGATCAACAATTGTAAGCTTTATTGTTCTTGGAAATTATTCTCTTGGAAAACAGATTAGTGGACAGATGGATTTTATCGCTGCTTATGAGAAGACGGGGGATCTGTATACAATGATCATTGGAGTAATACGTTCTCTGCCTTGTGCTCCGTTTGTCCTTGCTCTTGTGTTGATTACGATGATTGCATTTTATGCAACTTCATTTGATTCAATTGCGTTGACAGCATCTTGTTACAGCTATCATAGACTGGGAGAAGATGAGACTCCGAACCGACTGATTCAGCTGATGTGGTGTATCCTGCTGATTCTCCTTCCAATCGCACTTGTGTTCTCAGAAAGCTCGATGAGTAATCTGCAGTCAGTAAGTATCATTGCGGCATTCCCAATAGGTGCAGTTATTGTACTGATTGTGTTGAGTTTTATGAAGGATGCAAAGAAATTTATGGAAGAAAATGAAAAACAGAGGAAAAAGTAAGAGGATAAAAAGAGAGATATCAGTGCTTAATGCATTGTTATCTTTCTTTTTATAGTTTTGAAAGTTTTTAAAATGTATTCTTCCATGTAGACAACTCCATTCAAACAGTGTACAATAGGATGGTATATAAGTTTAAGACAACAAAAGAAGGGGTAATTATATGAAAGCAAAGAAATTAGCGGCAGCAGTATTATCATTGTGTCTTACAGTGCCAATGTTCAGCACAATCGTAAGTGCAGCTGATGGTTCTCTGATGTTCTCTGATCCACAGACAAAGGTTGGAGAGGAAGTAAGTGTAGATCTTGTTGTGAGATCCGGTGATTCAGCTGTTGGTGATGCAGATATTACAATGAGTTATGATACTTCTGCACTTCAGTTTGAAAGCGGAGAGGGTGTAACAGCAGACAGTGATGGTAAGCTTACATACTCAGGAAGCGGAGACGGAACAGCGACAGAACTTCGTACTACAATGACGTTTAAAGCATTGAAGATGGGAGATACAACGATCACAGTTGACAGCTCAAAGGCTTATCTGTATTCGGATGAGACACTGACATTAGACCAGGGATCTTCCGCAATTAAAATTGAACAGGCAGATGATGGTTCAACAGAAGTTGAGGCAACTGGCAGTACAGCAGCAGGTACGGCTACAGATATCACAGTAAGTGTGAACGGAACAGATTACAATTTTTCAGAAGAATTTGCAACATCTGCGATTCCGGTAGGATACAGTGAGACTACAAAGACATTCAATGGAGAAGAGCACAAGTTTGTTGCTAATGAGGCTGGTGTTACACTTGGATATTTGGTAGATGCTTCCGGAGAAGGAAAGTTCTTCCTGTACAATGAAGATGATTCAACATTCGTTCCATATACAGAATTGAAGATTTCTGACACAACATCTATTATTCTTTTAACAGATAATGGAGGAGCAAAACTTCCGAATTCTTATCAGGAAGGGGAACTTACAGTAGCAGATCAGACGTATCCATATTGGGCAAACCCGGAGAATGATCGTTATGATCTCCTGTATGCGGTGAATACAAGAACCGGTGAAAAAGGGTTCTATCAGTATGATTCACAGGATGGAACTTATCAGAGTGTAGATGTTCAGACAATAGACAGTACAAAGAAGGAAGCAAAAGGGATTGTTGGAAAACTGGAGTCGCTTGTAAAAGAGCATCCGATTGTTCTTCTGGCTGGAGGAGCACTCATCGTAGTTGTATTACTTGTTCTTATGATTATGTTTGCAGTAAAACTTGTGCATAGAAATCAGGAACTTGATGATTTGTATGACGAGTATGATATTCCTTTTGAAGATGAAGAAGATGACGAGCCGGTTGCTGCTAAGAAGTCAGACAGAAAGGCGTTTGGACGTAAAAAAGTAAAAGATGATGATTATGACGATGGTTATGATGATGATTTTAATGATGATTACGATGCCTTTGATGATGAGTATGCTGATTATGATTTTGATGATGATTACGATGATGATTATGACGATGAATATGATGCACCGACAGGAAATACAAGAAATTTAGGAAGATCAGCTAAAAAATCAAAAAAAGAAAGAAAATCAGATGATTATGATGTAGATTTCATTGATCTGTAAGTTTAAGAGACAGATGAAAGATACTGGTTAGCTGGTTGAAAAAATATAGACAGGATTAGAACGGATTAAGAAGGAAGTTCTGATCCTGTTTTTCTATCGCTCTTTTCAATCTTTATTAATTGATTATACACAGATTTATCACAATGCGGAGTTACTATGTAAACATCAAAGAAAAAGAATAAACAAGAGAAGAGGTAATCTTTATGGAGAATCAATATAATTATTATAATTCGGATGGAATGAATGGAAACGGACAGGGGGAAACACCATTTCATGATGACAATGGTGGTCAGAAACATCAAGTACCGCATGGTAAGAAACCACAAAAGAAAATTCCCAAAGCAGTGGCAGTGACAGGATTTGCACTATTGTTTGGAGTTGTTTCCAGTGGTACATTTCTGGCATCAAATGTTGTTGGAAGTAAAGTGCTGGGATTGACCGGTGTGACGAAGACTAATACTACGGCAACCAAAGCTGTGAGCAGCAATGCTTCATTATCCAAATCATCCAGTGTTGTAACTTCAGATGTTTCAAGTATTGTGGAAAATGTAATGCCATCAATCGTATCAATTACAAATATGAGTGTGCAGCAGGTTCAGGATTTCTTTGGTGGTGTGTCACAGCAACAGAGCGAAAGTGCTGGAACAGGAATCATTATTTCCCAGAATGATTCAGAACTTCTGGTTGTTACAAATAATCATGTAGTAGCAGGAAGCGATACATTAACAGTTACGTTTGATGATGGAACAAGTGTTGAGGCAAATATCAAAGGAACAAACTCAGAGTATGATATTGCTGTTGTGGCTGTTCCGCTTGACTCTATTTCAGATGATACGATGAAAAAAATTTCGGTAGCAACACTCGGAGATTCCACACAGCTAAAGGTTGGAGAACCTGCGATTGCAATCGGTAATGCACTTGGCTATGGACAGTCAGTAACAACTGGTGTAATCAGTGCTTTGAATCGTTCTGTTTCTGAAACAAACGAGCAGACTGGTGAGACAACAGAGAGTGATGCCAAACTGATTCAGACAGATGCAGCCATTAATCCTGGAAACAGTGGTGGAGCACTTGTAAATGCAAGCGGCGAAGTGATTGGAATCAACTCATCCAAGCTGGTTGGTGATTCTGTAGAAGGAGTTGGATATGCAATTCCAATCAGTGATGTATCCGATCTGATCCAGAATCTGATGAATCAGGAAACAAAGACAAAGGTTGCAGAAAAAGATCAGGGTGCAATTGGCATCAAAGGAATGAGCGTGCCGGCTGAATATTCCAAACAGCTGAATATGCCGGAAGGTGTTTATGTATCTGAAATTACAAAAGGCGGTGGAGCAGAGGCAGCCGGAATGACAAAGGGAAGTGTTATCACAGCAATTGACGGAACAACCGTATCAAGCATGGATGATCTTGAGGAACAGCTTCAATATTATGCCAAAGGAGATAAGGTGTCACTGACAATTCAGATTCCACAGAGTAATGGAGAATATGAAGAGAAGACAGTGGAAGTTACTTTAGGTGCAAAATAAAAACTACTTTTAAGTGAATGTATTATACTTAGGGATTGTCACGTGGCAATCCCTTTTGCTGTTGTTCACAATTTTTCTTATCTTCCATACAATAACAAAAAAGATATAAGGATTTATTTTATGGCACCATATTGTTCTAATAGGAATACGAACTGCTATTGTCAGAATGGAAATTACAGGCCACAAACAAGGCAAGAAAATGAAAGACAGCTTCATTGCAATATTCCTGTTCCTCCACTTCCGGAGCAGAAGTCGAAAAATTACTGTTGCGATGAGTGTGTTGGTGATTACAGCAAAACGGATGTTTTGCAAGAGTTTCCGGTTGCGATGGCTTATGTCCCATGGCAGCAATGGAGAAAACTTCACGATCTCGGTTATGGATTTCAGTGTGGAACTATTTTTCAAGAGCTTGAAAAACCATTTCGTGGAAAAGGAGGATGCTGTAAATGAGTTGCAATTGTCATGAAATGAATCGCAGAGAACTTTTTGAATATATAAATCAGGTAAGTTTTGCGGTGGATGATGTTAAATTATTCTTAGATACGCACCCTGAAAATCAGAAAGCACTTGAATATTTTCGAAAATACAAAGAGAAACGTATCGAAGCACTCAAGGAATATGCAGAGGTATATGGACCTTTAACTGTAGATACAGTCAGCGAAAACAGTGACTGCTGGAATTGGATCAATGAACCATGGCCGTGGCAGGAAGGGGGATGCTGATTTATGTGGAATTATGAAAAAAGACTTCAATATCCTGTGAAGATAACCCAGACGAATCCGAAACTGGCGAAAATTATTATTAGTCAGTTCGGTGGACCGGATGGCGAATTGGCTGCATCTATGCGTTATCTTTCACAGCGATATACGATGCCATATAAAGAGGTAACAGGAATACTGACTGATATTGGTACAGAAGAACTTGCCCATATGGAGATGATCTGTGCAATTATCTATCAGCTGACAAAGAATTTGTCACCGGAAGAAATTGAACGTTCCGGTTTTGCACCGTATTATGTTGATCATACACTGGCATTATGGCCACAGGCAGCCAGCGGAGCTCCGTGGACTGCAACGTATTTCCAATCGAAGGGAGATCCGATTACAGATCTTCATGAAGATCTTGCAGCAGAGCAAAAAGCACGGACTACGTATGATAATATCCTGCGGCTGATTAAAGATCCTGAAATCTGTGATCCGATCCGTTTTCTGAGAGAAAGAGAGATTGTGCATTATCAGAGATTTGGTGAAAGTCTAAGAATTGTACAGGAACATCTTGACAGTAAGAATTTCTATGCGATCAACCCAGAATTTGAATGAAGATGCAGTGTTTATTTTTTGAAGGGATTGTCAGACGGCAATCCCTGATTTGCGTTTTGCGTTTTATGTATACACTGCTCAAAAATCCCCCTTTACTTTTTCCTATAAATCAGATATAATATACGCGTTGATGGGGAAACCATAACAATTAAATATACGATCAATGGGGATACTGTGATGTTATACTCACAGTATTTTTCTGTTTTTCTGATGAAAGGGACTTTTTTCCCTGAGTAAAAGAGGCTATAATAAAAGAAATTTATTGTCGGGTGTAAATATACGTTACTGTTCACTCCCGTGTCAATCACTCCGCTGATTGACACGGAGGATGCATGTTTTGGCTTGAATGCATCTCGCCCCATCGCCAAAGGCGATTTAAAATGGCGAGATGCGTTGCTGGTCGCACATCGTGTGAACAGTAACAAATATACAGTTGACAGTAATTAAAAAAGGAGAAGGCATATGTGTGGATTTGCAGGATTTGTCGGAGAAGTTGATGACAGAGAACAGGTACTTGTTAATATGATGAATACAATCGTACACAGGGGACCGGATAGTGCGGGAAAGTATGTGGATGAAGATGCAGCACTCGGATTTCGCCGTCTGAGTATCATAGATCTTTCTTCCGTTGGTGATCAGCCGTTGTACAATGAGGATCGCAGCATGGTTCTTGTATTTAATGGAGAGATTTATAATTATCAGGACCTGAGAGAAGAACTGAAAGTGGCAGGTCATGAGTTTGTATCGAATACAGATTCAGAGACACTGATTCATGGATACGAAGAGTGGGGCGAGAAACTGGTAGACCGTCTTCGCGGAATGTATGCTTTTGCAATCTGGGATACAAAGAAGAAAAGATTGTTTGCAGCGAGAGATATTTTCGGAATCAAACCGCTGTATTATGCGAATATGAATGGTACATTGATGTTTGCTTCTGAAATCAAAGCATTTATGGAGCATCCGAAGTTTGATAAGGTGTTCAATGAAGAGGCACTTGGAAACTATCTTTCTTTCCAGTTTGTTCCTACGAATGAGACATTTTTTAAAGGGGTGTTCTGTGTACAGCCAGGACATTATTTTACATATGAAAATGGAAAAATGAACATTACACGTTATTTTGAACCTCATTTTACAGGTGATTGTAAGAAACCGTTTGAGGAAGTTGTGGATGATGTAGAACGTGTGATGAAGGATTCCGTTGAGAAGCATAAAATCAGTGATGTAGAGGTTGCTTCTTACCTTTCCAGTGGTGTGGACTCCAGTTATCTGACTTATCTGGGACAGGTGGATCGTACCTTTACAGTCGGTTTTGATGAAGGTAAGTACAGTGAGATCCAAGATGCAAAGGAATTTGCAGCAAGCATTAATATGAAGAACGATGCGAAGGTGATTTCACCGGAAGAATATTGGGACAAGCTTTCAGATATTCAGTATTATATGGATGAGCCGGTTGCAGATCCGGCTGCAATCGCACTTTATTTCCTGAGTGCAGAGGCTTCCAAGAAGGTTAAGGTAGTTCTTTCAGGAGAGGGATCTGATGAATTGTTTGGAGGATATAACATATATTGTGAACCTTTGGAACATACTTCTTTTAATAAAATACCGATGCCGGTACGCCGTTTCCTGGGTGCGTTTGCAGAACGCTGTCTGCCACGTGGTATGAAGGGAAGAGGTTTCCTTATGCGTCACGGAAAGACACTGGAAGAGAGATATTTCGCAAATGCGACGAATATTTTTACAGAGCGTGAGGCAAATCGTATTTTGAAAAAAGGATGTAAGCCGGGAATCCAAAAAGTGACAAAACCATTGTATGCACGTGTAAAAGGAAAAGATCCTGTGACAAAGATGCAGTATGTGGATCTTCATTTATGGCTGGTGCATGATATTCTGATGAAGGGTGACAAGATGGGAATGGCGAATTCTCTTGAAGTCAGAGTTCCGTTCCTTGACAGAGAAGTACTTGAACTTGCCGAGACACTTCCGTTAAAATACAAAGTACGTGCGCCAAAGACGAAGGTTGCATTGCGTGCTGCGGCAGAGCGACATATCAGAAGTAAGACAGCGGAGAAGAAGAAACTGGGATTCCCAATTCCGATTCGTGTATGGTTGAAGGAAGAGAAGTATTATAATATTGTAAAAGAGATGTTTGAGTCTGATGCAGCGAAGAAGTTCTTTGATACGAAGCTCCTGCTTAAGATGCTTGATGATCATAAGAATGGAAAGAATACGAATGAGAAGACAGATAACAGTCGTAAGATCTGGACAGTTTATATCTTCCTCGTATGGTATGACAGATTCTTTGAGCATGGAAAACCGGTTCATCCGGCGATGAGTGTTCAATAATAAAACGTGTATTTATATCATTTGTTTTAAGAGTGCTGGATAAAACAAGCAGAATTGATACAGATGTTTAGACAGGGAGTATGTATGAGAAACTATGAGAGTGATGCTTATAGGAAGTATCAAAGCTCAATAGAGCAGAGACAGAAGGTTGTGAGAACGTCAGGTTCTCCATATTCTCAGCAGACTGCGGTACAGGGAAAACGGCAAATAGTGGAAAGGTCTGCGAGTACAAAACGTAAAAGGACAAGAGAAAAGGGAAAACCTTATTATGATTATGATCTGCTTCTTGTAATTATTTTTCTGATGTGCTTTGGACTTGTAATGCTTTACAGCAGTAGTGCCTACAGTGCACAGAATGATTATAATAATGATATGTTTTTCTTTACAAGGCAGGCGATTATCGGTATTATCGGATTTATTGCAATGTTTATCGTTTCTAAGATTGACTATCATCTGTATGGTGCGTATGCAAAAGAATTTTTTTGGTTTTCAATGTTTTTGATGGCATTGGTGCAGACACCACTTGGCAAGACAGTAAATGGAGCAAGAAGGTGGATCAGGCTTCCGGGTGGACTGTCGCTGCAGCCGGCAGAGTTTACGAAGATTGCAGTGATTCTATTTATAGCATATGCAATCTGTCTCTTGGGGCAAAAGGCGAAGAAATGGGATGGAATTAAAATTTTGCTATTTTATGGTATTATTGCTTTCCTTGGCGCTTATAAATTAACAGATAACCTAAGTACAGCTGTTATTATTCTTTCAATCACAGTTGTTTTGATTTTTGTTGTGCATCCAAAGACAAAACCATTTGTTACTGGAGTAATTGCAGTAGGAATTGTGGGAATCATTGGAATTATTTTTTTGAAATATACACTTGCGGAAAGTGATAACTTCCGTATGCGTCGAATCATTGCATGGCTGAATCCGGAGGCAAATGCAGATACGGACAGCTATCAGTTTTTACAGGGATTATATGCAATCGGTTCGGGAGGTTTCTTTGGAAAGGGGCTTGGAAACAGTACACAGAAGCTGCATGCGATTCCGGAGGCACAGAATGATATGATCCTCGCGGTTATCTGTGAAGAGCTTGGAGTGTTTGGTGCAATTCTCGTTTTGTGTCTGTTTGCCTTTATGCTTTATAGATTATTGTTCATAGCGAGAAATGCTCCAGACTTGTATGGTGCGTTGATCGCAACAGGTATTTTTGCACATATTGCACTGCAGG
>OGOY01003353.1_pt1 | contig 12467 bp, 8 predicted proteins | sample 1552811 | NCBI WGS metagenome assembly OGOY01 (sample SAMEA2580132, study PRJEB22360) | human gut metagenome | biome: human gut; feature: human-associated habitat; material: faeces | place: Denmark | collected 2008/2010 | reverse complement strand
CCTCCTCGGCAGACGACTCGTCCGCCGCAGGCTCCTGCTCGCTCACGCTTGCCACGAGGTCCACGAGGCCGCTTGCGATGGCGTCCACGTCGGGCTTGGGGTCGCCGCCGCCGGAGTAGGCCCACTGCATAATCCAGGCGGCACTGGAGAGGGCGCCCGCCACCAGCACGTCGTCCGGGCAGGAGAGCTCGACCTCAAAGCTGCGCTCGCCGGTCTGGACCGTGCGCCCCGTGGAGATGTCGCCGGCAATGTCCGTGCGGGCGAGAAGCTCCACGGTCACGTGCTCGAGCAGGTGGGCGAGCTCGGTCTGCTCGACGACCTCGCCAAAGTGGGGACCGGCGTCGCCCAGGCAGACGTGGTCCGCAATCTGGGGCATGAGCTCGACCATGAGGCGCGTGCCCTCGGGGTCATCGCTCGTGAGCAGCGGCGCATTGGGCGCCACCTCGACCTCAGCCGCAAGGGTGCGCGGGCCGACGGTGACTTTCTTGATGTCAAACAGCTGAGCCATGCGGCGGCTGCCTTTCCTTCTGGCCCGGATTGCGGGCATTCGTTTCGTTCAAACCATTGTAGCGACCCGGCGGCGAGGGGCGCTAATTGCTCGCAGGCTCCACGTCCTTCTCGCCCCCAGCGGATGGTGCTTGGCCGGGAGCGGTCTGCTCGGAGTCCGTAGGCGGCTCGGGGGCAGTCACGCGCAGCATGGCGATGCGGCGACCGCGCATGGACTGGACGAGGAAGCGGTACCCGTCCTTCTCCACGACGTCGCCGGGACGCGGGAGCTTGTCGGCGCGCTCGATGACGAAGCCGGCGACGGTCTCGTACTCCTCGTTGTCCTCGATGGGCCAGCCGAGGTCGATGGCGTCGTCCAGGGGGAAGCGCCCGTCGACGAGCCACTCGCGGTCCGAGAGCTGCGTGATGTACTTGTTGTCGGGGTCAAACTCATCCTCGATCTCTCCGACGACCTCCTCCACGATGTCCTCGATGGTGATGACGCCGGCGGTGCCGCCGTACTCGTCCACCACGATGACCATCTGGTCGTGGCTGGTCTGCATCTCGGAGAGCAGCGGGATGATGTCCTTGGTGTCGGGCACGTAGTCGGGCGTGCGCATGTGGCCCGAGATGGCCGCGGCGCCCTCGCCGTCGTCAAGGATGGGAGAGATGATGTCCTTGATGTGCGCGATGCCCACGATGCGGTCAACGGAGCCGTGGTAGATGGGGATGCGGCTATAGCCGGTGCGGCGCATGGTGGCCAGGACCTCGGAGAGCGTCGAGGCGTCCTCCATGGCGGTCATGTCAACGCGGGGGACCATGACCTCGCGGGCGATGGTGTCGCCCAAGTCAATGACCTCGTGAATCATGGACTTCTCTTGGTCGGACAGCTCCTCGGCGTCCGTGACCATGTACTTGAGCTCCTCCTCGGAGACGTTCTGACGCTCGTCGGCGGACTTGATACCCATGACCTTGGAGAGGCCATCGGCAGACTTGGAGGTGAGCCAGACCAGCGGGGCCGCGACGCGCATGAACGCGCGGATGGGACCGGCGACGGACTTGGAGACGCGCTCGGCGTCGGAGAGGGCGATGCGCTTGGGAACCAGCTCGCCCACCACCGTGGAGAAGTAGGCCACGACGAGCGTGATGATGACGGGCGCGAGCGTAGCGGCAATGCCCGCGGGCATGCCAAGGCTCACGAACCAGGAGCCGAGCGGGTCGGACAGGCTCGTTGCGGCAAAGGCCGAGGAGGCAAAGCCCACGAGCGTGATGGCAACCTGGATGGTGGCCAGGAACTGGCCGGAGTCGGAGGAGAGGTCCAGGGCGCTCTTGGCGCGCTTGTCCCCCTCGTCTGCCTCGGGTTCTAGTACGGCCCTCTTGGCGTTGACCACGGCCATCTCCGAGGCAGAGAAGTAGCCGTTGACGAGGGTGAGCAGAAATGTGACGACAATGCTAATTGCTACGTCCATGCGCGAATGCGCGACCTCCTTGGTCGGGTTTCCTATACGCGCCCGCGGTCGGGACGCGTGGGACCGCAGGCGTAAACATTCATTCTAGCAGCCATCCGCGCATCCCTCGTTTCTGCCGCGTTGCGCGCACGGACAGGCGCTGGGGCGGAAGGCCCGGGCAAGACGACCCCGGGCGCGGCGGCCCTGTGCAGAAGTCCCCTTCGTGTGAGCCTTCCGCCATTTTTTGTGCAGAAGTCCCCTTCGTGTGAGGCCGTTTTGACCCTAGCCAGAGTATGCCCAATTTACCAACTGGGCTTTTGTCGACTTGCGACGACCAAAACGGCCCGTAGGCCCAGATTTGGGCTCACACGAAGGGGACTTCTGCACAGACTTTTGGAAAATGCTCACACGAAGGTCAGTTCTGCACGCCGAAGAGCCTCTCGCGCAGCTTGTCGCGGGAGTCCTGCTGCCACTTGGTTAGTGGCCGGCGCCGCAGCCCCAGCCGACACGTCAGGTCATCGACGAAGGCATCGAGCTTGGTGCCGTCCTTGACCATCTCGTTTGTCGCCACCATCACGGTGTAGCCCATTGCCTCGAGCACGCGACGGCGAGCCTCGTCGGACTCCTTCTTCTTGGGCGTCAGGTGGTGCGCGTTGCTGTCGTACTCCACCACCAGCCTGGCGTCAGCCCACAGAGAGTCCGGCCTGATCTCGGACTGTCCGTCAAGGGCCTCCCGATGCCTCTGCGGCACCTCGAGACCCGCATTGGCGGAAAACCCTCCCAGCCCGGCGCCGCCGAGCCTTCGCGAGAGACGGAAGAACACGGCAAGGTCGGTCTCCCTCGGAGAGGCGGAGCCGTCAACCGCCAGCTCAAGCGCGGCCACGGCCTTGCCCGCGCCGCGCACGCCCAGAGCCCTGGCGGACTTGGCGTATCCCACAAGCTCTGCCTTGCTGGTCAGTGCTGCAACATCCGACTGGAAGCTGTCCTCGGCCCAGGGCGTGAGGCCGTACGTGCCGCACAGCTCGCAGGCAACCTGGGCAAGGTCCAGCTCGTCCAGCTCCATTGCCAGCTGCACCAGCATGGGCCCCGGCTGGCACACGCTCACGTACTGGTCGACGGCATGCAGGTGGGGCTGCATGAGCGGGCCCGTGAAGACGCGATCGCGAATGGCCTGGCACCGCCGCCGGTCTGCGACCGAGCCCACCACGGCATCGACCGGCACGCTCGAGTTGCAGAGGTTGGCCGCAAGGGCCGCCCGCTCGTGAAGCTCGAGCGCCCGTGGCCCAAAGACCCTGCCCGCATCCTCAAGCACGTGCTGCCCCTCGGAGGCAACCCGAGAGGCCCTCCAGAAGTCCAGAGCCGTTTCATATCCCATGACAAGCGCTTCGTTGCCCAAGACAGACCCCCTCCCGCAGACAGTGGGGAGACCTTACAGGCAACTAGCAGACTCTCATATGTCGAACCGACCAATATCGGCAGGCGGCCCAAACAAGACGCCAGGCGAGAAGAGCGCCGGCGGCCCCAGGGACCACCGGCGCTCCATCAATGCGCACCGCGTTGGCTATGCGGCAGGGACGCTACTTCTCGCCGGCGGCGCGGCGGGAGGCGTAGTCGGCCGCAAGCTTCTGCTGGATGTCGTGCGGGACCTGCTCGTAGCCAGAGAGCTCGAGCTCGAACTCGCCCGTGCCGCGCGAGAGCGAACGCAGGCGCGTGGCATAGTCCGTGACCTCGGCATACGGGATGGTGGCCTCGACGGTGGTCTGGCCGGCGGTGACGCCGGAGCCGGCGGACATGCCCTCGACGCGGCCGCGACTGGCGGAGACGTCGCCCATCACGGAGCCGGCGTAGCTGTCGGGCACGGTGATCTTGAGGTGGGCCATGGGCTCAAGCAGCACGGGCTCGGCCTGGTCGACGGCCTTCTGGAAGCCGATGCGAGCGGCGGTCTTGAAGGCCATCTCGTTGGAGTCGACGGGGTGATAGGAGCCTTCGTAGACGGCGACCTTCACGTCGATCATGGGGAAGCCAGCCAGGACGCCATCGCGCATGGTCTCCTGGACGCCCTTGTCGATGGCAGGGATGAAGCCGCGCGGGATGTGGCCGCCCACGACCTCGTCAACAAACTCGTAGCCGGCGCCCGGGTTGGGCTCGACGCGCAGCCAGCAGTCTCCGTACTGCCCGGCGCCACCGGTCTGCTTCTTGTGGCGGCCCTGGGCGGAGGCCACGCGGCGGATGGTCTCGCGGTACGGAATCTTGAGCGCCACGGTGTGGGCCGTCACGCCGGCACGGGCCTCAAGGCGATCAAGCAGCACGCTGACCTGCGCCTCGCCGATGGCGGAGACCACAGTCTGGCCGGTGTCCTCGTCGCGCTCCACCTTGAGGGTGGGGTCGGCGTCCGCGCTCTTCTCGAGGAAGGCGTAGAGCTTGCCCTCGGTGCCGCGGGCGTCGGGCTCGATGGCAATGCGGTAGAGCGAGTTGGGGAAGCGGAAGGCCGCAGCCTCGACCTTGCCCGTGACGGAGAGGGTGTCGCCCGTCTGGGCCTCAAGCTTGGGAACCACGACGATGTCGCCCGCAGCGGCGGACTGGACGTCGGTGGTCTCCTTGCCGCACATGAGGTAGAGGTGGCCCAGGCGCTCGGACTTGCGCGTACGGGCGTTGGTGAGCTCTAGGCCTGGAGTCAGCGTGCCGGCCAGCACCTTGAGGAAGGACAGGCGGCCGTTCTGCGGGTCGTTGAGGGACTTGAAGGCAAAGGCGACGGGGCGGTCGTCATCGGGAGAAATGCCAAGCTGCTCGCCGTTGACCAGCGGGATGCGGCCGAAGTCGGCCATGGTGGGGAACCACGCCACGACGGCGTTCATGAAGGAGATGACGCCTTCCTCGCGCACGCAGGAGCCGGCAAAGACCGGCACAAAGATGCGCTCGGCAATGGCCTTGGCGAGAAGCCCCTCGAGCTCGTCCTGGGTGATCTCCTCGCCCTCCAGGTACTTCATCATAATCTCGTCGTCAGCCTCGGCCACAAGGTCGGTGAGCTGGGCACGGGCGTCGGCGGCGGCGGCACGGAACTCGTCGGGGATGTCCGTCACCACGGGCTTGCCGCCCTCGAGGCGGCGGGCCTTCATGTGGACGACGTCGATGACGCCGGAGAAGGCGTCCCCGGAGCCCATGGGGATGGTCACGGCGCCGAGCTTGGTGCCAAAGCGCTCCTGGAGCGTGGCGAAGGCCAGGTCATAGTCTGCGTCGGCGCGGTCCACGCGGTTGATGAACAGCGCACGAGACAGCGAGAGGTCCTCGGCGGCGTACCACAGGCGCGTGGTGATGGTGCCCGGGCCGCTGGCCGCGTCGACCACGAAGAGGGCGGTCTCGCAGGCGCTCATGGCGGCGTAGGCGTCGCCGACAAAGTCCGGGTAGCACGGGGCGTCCAGGACGTTGATGCGGGTGCCCTCCCACTCGACGGGGGCTATTGCCGTTGAGATGGAGAAGCCGCGCTCCCCCTCCTCGCCGTCGTAGTCCAGCGTGGGCTTTGTGCCGGCGTGGCCTCCCAGGCGGGTGGTGCGGCCCGTCAGGTGAAGCATGGCCTCGGCCAGCATGGTCTTGCCCACGCCGCCTTGGCCCACAAGGACCACGTTCTTGACCTTCTCGGTACCCTTTGCTGCCATGATGCCTCCCTCGTCGGAGTCTCTATGAAGCGTTGCAGCAACCATACCCACGCGCGGGCCAACGGTTGCGCACGCATCGGGCAGCGCGGGAGAAGTGCGTGCGGACGGTAAGGCCCCCGGCGCGGGCGGCAGCGCGGCGGCGGACGTCGCGCCACGAAAAAGGCCGCGGGCCCGGATGGGCTCGCGGCCAGAGTCGCTGATACGAGGCGCTTCTCGCCTGGTGGAGGAGCTACTCCTGGAGGGCCTTCTCGGCCTCGGCGTCGTGCTCGGCGATGAGCTTGGCCTTCTCGGCGATGGTGCCGTCAGAGAGCTCGTCGGCGTAGATCTTCTTGCCGGTGGGGTGCTGCTCGAGCCAGAGCTCCTCGGCGCGCTGCTCCCAGCTCTTGGCGTAGACCGAGGTGCGGGCGCAGAGGTGGTCGACGTCCTCGGGCGTGACGTACTCGGTGCACTGGGCGTCGGACTCGTGGACGATCTCGGGCAGGATCTCCGGGTTCTCCAACATGGGGCAGGGACGCAGCATGTTGTCGTTCCAGGGGTAGTGCTTGCGGTAGGCCTGGAAGATGGGCTGCTGCAGGCACTCCAGCAGGGACTTCTCCTTGATGTTGGCATTGGAGTAGTGGATGAAGACGCAGGGCTCCACGTCGCCGCGGGCGTTGATGTGGCAGAACACGCGGCCGCCAGCGATGCAGCCACCCACGTACTCGCCGTCGTTCTGGAAGTCCATGGCAAAGATGGGCTTGCCGCCGGTCACGCCACGGACTTCGCGAATGCGGCGCAGCATGTACTCGCGCTGCTCGACGCTGGGGCAGAGGTCAACCGTGGCGCCCTCGCCGACGGGCATGTAGTGGAAGTACCAGGCCCAGCGGCAGCCCTTGGAGATGATGGTGTCAAAGTACTCGTCGGAGCTGACCATCTCGGTGTTGGCGCGGGTGTAGGCCGTGGAGGTGCCGAAGAGCAGGCCGTTCTCGCGCATGAGGTCGAAGGCGGCCATGACCTCCTTGTAGGAGCCGTCTCCGCGGCGGCCATCGTTGGAGTCCTCGGTGCCCTCGAGCGAGACGCTGAAGACGATGTTGCCCACGCGCTTGACGTCGTCGCAGAACGCCTGGTCAATGAGGGAGGCGTTGGTGAAGATGTTGAAGAGGCAGTCGTTGTGGGCCTCGGCCAGGCGCACGACGTCCTTCTTGCGGACGAGGGGCTCGCCGCCGGTGAGCATGTAGAGGTGGCAGCCCAGCTCGGAGCCCTCGGTCACCAGGCGGTCCATCTCCTCGTAGGTGAGGTTGAGCATGTTGCCGTAGTCGGCGGCCCAGCAGCCCACGCAGTGCTTGTTGCAGGCGCTCGTCGGGTCAAACAGGATGATCCAGGGCACGTTGCACTGGTACTTCTCGGCGTTGGCGGTGGTGTTGCGCAGGCCACGGAAGGCGGCCTCGTAGGCACCGTTCAGGATGGACGTCTTGAGCACGTGGCGATCGGTGTTGTCGATGACGTCCCAGAGGAACTGCTCCCACTTGGAGCCCGGGTACAGGCCGTTGCGAATGCCGCGAATGGCGCCGGGGGCGGTGTCCTTCAGCAGGTTGCCGGCCATGTCCAGGAGCTTGTCGAGGTTCTTCTCGCGGTCTGGGCCGCTGGCCGCCTTGATGATCTGGTCAAGCGCCAGGCCAAACGCCGCGCGCTCCGCCTTGTGGGCAATCTTGGACTGCATGTGCGTTCCTCTCCAATCACGGGTCCCCCGCCGTCAGGTTCGGTTTTTTGAACCCGTTTCAATAACGGCCCGATGTTATTCCTTATTCCCCTTTTCAGCAATAATTTTTGTCTTCGGGTCAAAAATTCTGACGCAACGCCAAATAGTTGATCTTGTACGACCGCGCTCCGATGGAGCCCGGAGGCGCTCGTGTCCGTGTATGCTTGAACGCACGACGTCAACGAGGGGATTCACATGGGCTTTCGCACCTACACATGCAAGATCGCGCGCAACTGCGGAGGCTGCGAGTGGCTGAGCGTGCCATACCCCATCCAGCTGCGACGCAAGCAGGAGCAGGTCGAATCCCTTCTGGGAGACATGGCCGCCAGCTGCGGCGCACGCATCGACAAGATCTGCGGCGTCGCCGGCGAGCCCCTGGCCTACCGCCACAAGGCCGCCACGCCCTTTGCCCCCGCTGGCCACGGGCGCATCCGCTGCGGCTTCTACGCCGCAGGCACCCACCGCATCATTCCCTGCGAGAAGTGCCTGGTCGAGGACCCCCGCGCCCGCAAGATCCTCAACGGCGTGGCACGCGTTGCCGAGCGCCTGCACATTCCCGCCTATGAGGAGGACCGCGGCATCGGCGTCCTCCGCCACGCGGTGGTGCGCTGCGGCTATGCCACCGACGACGCGCTGCTCACGCTGGTGACCAACGTTCCCGAGCTGCGCGGACCCGACCGCGTGGTGGCCGCCTTGCGCGAGGAGTGCCCCGAGGTCACGAGCATCGTCCAGAACGTCAACCCGCGCAGGACCAACGCCATCCTCGGCAAGCAGAACCGGACCCTATGGGGCACCGGCGTCATGCACGACAAGCTGCTTGGCTGCACCTTTGAGATTGGCCCCTCGAGCTTCTACCAGACCAACCCCGAGCAGACCGAGGTCCTCTACCAGCTGGCCCTTGACGCAGCGGACCTCGAGGGTGGCATGAGCGTGCTGGATGCCTACTGCGGAACGGGCACCATCGGAATCTGCGCCGCTGCCGCAAACAGCGGCGTCGAGGTCACGGGCGTCGAGCGCGTAGCCAGCGCCGTCAGGTGCGCCGAGCGAAACGCGCGGGCAAACGGCGTTGCCGAGCGCTGTGACTTTGTGGCCGCCGACGCCACCGAGTGGATGTCGAAAAAGGCCGGCGAGAGGCACTTTGACGTGGTTCTCATGGATCCGCCTCGCGCGGGCAGCACGCCCGAGTTTCTCCACGGAGTGGCTGACCTGGCCCCCGAGCGCGTGGTCTATGTCAGCTGCAACGTCCAGACGCAGGCGCGCGACCTCGAGGTTCTTCTTGGCCGCGGCTACACGCTGCGCAGCGTGACACCCGTGGACATGTTCCCCCACACCAAGCACGTTGAGACGGTAGCGGTCTTAACCCGAGAAAAATCGGTCAAGAGTTATGCCTATGTGAACATCTCTCCGTCCGAGCTTGGTATGGGCGGCAAGGTAAAGAAGCCGACGTATAAGCAGATTCAAGAATACGTTCTGAAGAATAATGGCTTGAAAGTCTCGTCGCTGTACATCGCAAACCTCAAGGACGAGCTTGGCTTGGATAAGCAGTTCTCCTACGAAGAGGCGAAAATGTCAGCCGAGAAAAGACCGAAGTGCCCACCTGAAAAGCGTGAGGCGATTCTGGATGCGTTCCGTCATTTCGGACTTATAGGAGAAAACGAGATGGAGAAGTAGAACGCTGTATTTTGCGTTCTATGATGTTATAAGCCCGTTGGGGTACTCCGTGTACCCCAACGGGCTTTTTTCGTGCCTTAAAACGCCTCTGAAGCGGTTTGAGGGATGTTCGAGCGCCCATGTGCATCTCGCATCCGCTCGATGCAAGGGTGGCCGCCCTGCGGGCGGCAGTTGGATGCGGGTGAACGTACAGAAGGGATGCGGCATGGGCCTCGTTCATTAAAGCCTATTAACGTATAGAAGGTTTGTTCCAGTTTTGAAATTCGATTTTATTCTCATTTATGAGGGTTTTTTCCTGAAAACTGCCCATTTGTTCCAGTTGTTCCAATTCGCAAAATCGGAGTTGGAACAAGTTTTTTCCGTATTTACCAGGCATTTCTAGTGAATGTTCCATTTGTTCCAATTATTTTCAAACCTAAAGCGCGAGAAAAAGAATACAGGAAGGGGTCTATATATGTATTCACATATATAAGACTTGTTGAAAACTGGAACAATTGGAACAAACGCGCAAAACCGCAGGTAAACGCGGAAAAATCTTGTTCCAACTTTTGTGGAACAAACTGGAACAGACCCCGCAATCCTTGGCGTACGTCCTCTTCCCCCGCCGATGCGTTCGGGGCGCGGGCAGAAGATTATTGAGCCTATTTCTGCCCATAAATGAGCGGAAATAGGCTCTGACCTGCGGCGACGGGAAAATTGATATTGCTTTAATTGCCCTAATGGCGTATAATGAAATGCGTATAGATAAATGGCTCAGCACCCGTCCCGTCCTTGATGCGGGGTTGCTATCGGGAATAGGAGCCGAGCGCTCGGTCGAATAGGCCGTGCGTCACGGGCGAAACAACGAACACGAAGCTCCCGTGGAAACCGAGATAGACAAGGCTTTGCGCCTCTGTCCTTCTTCGGTTTCCACGGGAGCTTTTTTGTTTCGCGAAAAGGACTTTGAACATGGAGGTGGCTGGTTATGGCTAAAGGAAAGAAGCAGGTAAAAGAGGTAAATCCCCTGTACAAGACGACGCGCGAGGTGGCGGCGTTCCTCGGTTTGAGCGCGGGGACGCTCTGTGTCTGGCGCTCTCAGGGCAAGGGTCCGAGCTACTACAAGGTCGGAAACGCGGTTCGCTACAAGATTGACGACGTCGAGGCGTGGAAGAACGAGAACGTGAAGCGCGTCGAGCTGACGAATTAAGGAGGTGAGAGCATGGAGGCAAAAGAAAACCGCCCCGATGCCTGCACAGCTTCCGGGACGGCCGAATCTATATATAAATATTTTAGCACAGACGCGCCTGATATTCAAGGGGAAAAGGGCTGGCTGTGCCTGCCCGAAGATTGTGCAGCGGACATCGTGTCGTTCTGCTCCGAGCAGACTATCGCGTACGACAATCTTCTCGCGTACGCCGCCCTGTCCTACCTTCAGGACATCGACCCCGAGAAACCGCCTTCGCGCGATACGCTCAAGTTCGAGCTTCTGACGCTGACGAACCGCTGCATCGACGCGTACAACTTAGGTAAACGCGACCCGAACGCGGCACCCGGAGCGAAGCATAAGGATGCCTATCCTGACGAGAAGCAGGGCGCTGAGCGTTACAAGCGCCTGTCGGGTCTCCATTTCTTGCAGATTGCCATTGTCCTGCGCGAGCTGCATCACGCTATCGGGATACCCTGCAACAGGGCTGACGACGACGGCAACTTCGACATAGGCGTCTATCAGGAGAGCGGTCCGAACAAGGGGTGCTATGACACGACCGAAGAGGTCCTGACGCGCTTGATTCGCAGCTACAACATGGCAATCACCACGAAGGGCGTCACCGAGACGGTCGCCACCCTTCGCGACATCTGCGAGAAGAAGAGGGCGTGCACGGACAAAGACCTCGTTGCCGTGAACAATGGCATCTATGACTACGGCAACAAGATTCTGATGAGTTTTGACCCCGAGCTGGTCTTTCTGGCGAAATCCCATATTGATTTTGTCGACCATGCGCCGAATCCCGTCATCCACAACGGCGATGACGGTACCGACTGGGACGTCGTGTCGTGGATGGACGAGCTTTCCGACGACCCGGAAATCGTCAAGCTCCTATGGCAAATCATCGGAGCGACCATCCGCCCGAACGTGAGCTGGAACAAGAGCGCATGGCTCTATTCGACGCTGGGCAACAACGGCAAGGGCACGCTGTGCGTCCTGCTGCGCAACCTATGCGGGCCGGGCGCTTGGGCATCCATTCCCCTGAAGAACTTCTCGGAGCCGTTCATGTTGGAGCCTCTGACCCGCGTGTCCGCCGTCATCACCGACGAGAACGACACGGGGACGTTCGTGGACGACGCGGCGGCGCTCAAGAGCGTCATCACGGGCGACCCCTTCCAGCTGAATCGCAAGTTCAAGGCTCCCCGCAACGTGCTGTTTCACGGGTTCATGATTCAGTGCGTCAACGAGCTGCCGAAGCTCCGCGACAAGTCCGAGTCCATGTACCGCCGCCTGCTGGTGATTCCGTTCGACAAGCGATTCCAGGGATGCGAGCGCAAGTACATCAAGGACGACTACCTGAACCGTCAGGACGTCCTTGAGTACGTGCTCTACCGCGTGCTCGCCGAGACCGACTATTACGAGCTGGACGAGCCGGATGCCTGCTCGGCGCTTCTGGATGATTTCCGCGTGGCGAACGACCCCCTGCGCCAGTTCGCCGACGAGATTTTCCCTGCGGCGTCTTGGCATCTGCTCCCCTGCAAGTTCCTGTACGACCTGTACCGCCATTGGTTCCAGCGCAATCAGCCCTCCGGTCGCATGCTCGGCCGAAACGCTTTCTACGAATCAATCGAGGGCCTTGCAGAGGAACAGGGCTGGCAGTTGCAGGAACGCGTCCGTATTGACGGTCGTATGGATTACCCCGAGCCGCTGATTCTCGAATATGACGTGACGGAGTGGATGAACAAATCCTATCGCGGGTCCGATAACGACCGCCGGTGCATGCCGGAACTCAAGGACAGCTATCGCGGATACGTGCGTATCTCGACCGCCTTCTTCGACGGCGGTTATGACATAGACGATTCAACGATTAAGGAGGAATAGATTATGGCAACGAAGAGGTTTGATGACGCGGCCGAGAAGGCACGTGCGTTGGAAGCTCAGGCGAAGAAGCTGCGCCGCGAGGCGCAGGCCGCGAGGACGAAGGCTTACGCCGACGCGCTCGTGGCGGTTTTCCCTGAAGTGAAGGACATGGGTTCGGCGGAAGAGGTCCTTGATTTCGTCAAGGGGCTGAAGCCGGGCACCGGACACGGAACGCCGGATGCGCGCGCCGCTGGCGCTGCGGATTCCGGTCATGTTCCGACCGCAGAAGCTGGAGAGTCGTCGGAAGCGCACGGCGGTTTTTCCGGTGCGGCCTACCGAGGGTAGCCGTACCGGGTTCCACCGAGGGATTCGGGTTCCGTGTCGGACAGGGGAAGTCGTTCCCGTGTCCGACACGGACGGGCGAGGCT
>OGOY01003347.1_pt1 | contig 12485 bp, 9 predicted proteins | sample 1552811 | NCBI WGS metagenome assembly OGOY01 (sample SAMEA2580132, study PRJEB22360) | human gut metagenome | biome: human gut; feature: human-associated habitat; material: faeces | place: Denmark | collected 2008/2010 | reverse complement strand
GAGGTCTACAAGGATGCCAAGACCATCGTGATGATCGACACCTTCCTTGCCAAGGTCACCTACGTTGCTGACATCACCTATGATGCTCAGGGTCACGTCAAGACTCCTGCCACCATCACCCTCGAGGTCTATGATGCCAAGAACGCTTCTACTCCTCTGACGCTCAAGGACTACGACGCCAACTATGGCTATGCCAAGGATGAGTATGTCCTCGTCAACGCTTACACCAATACCGTTAACTCCGCCACTGTCAGCGGCAAGGTGATCAACACTGCTGATCAGTATGCCGAGATCGTCGGCAAGGCCACTTCCATCGAGGGCGCTCAGAGCGTGATCTACTGGAACGCCAAGCAGCACAACGTTGAGGGCACCGTTTATGACGATGCTGTCAAGTTCTGCCTCGATCAGGCCGCTCAGAAGGATGCCAAGTACACCTGGTACTTCGATTCCTACAACAACCTGATCGGTGCGGTTGAGATCGCTGCTGCCAACAGCTACGGCGTCATCAACTCCATCTGGTGGGCGGGCAATGCCACTGACGGTTCCGGCGTGGCGAAGGCCAACGTCACCTATGTGGACGGCACCACCGCTCTGGTCGACCTGAGCGAGATGACCTATATTGATACGGCTCTCCAGACCGGCACTGTCACCCACAGCACCGGCAACAATGAGATGGTCATGAAGGCTGCTGGTGGCTACTTCTATGTTGACTCCTACATCAACACCAACGCTGTCAAGGATGTCAACGGTATCCTGAACGGCCACCTGTTCCGCTTCACCACCAAGTCCAACGGCACCCTCAAGGCTGTCGAGGTGGACAACTATGCTGCTACGGCTAATGTTGCTGATTATGGCAAGCTCCACAGCATCGCTTCTCTCGCGGTGTACAAGAACACCCAGATCTACACCGCTCCTAGCACTCTGGTTGTCAACGCCAACACTGTGTTCCTGGTTCGCTCCGGCGCTGGTACCTCTGCTAACCCCTACACCTTCAAGTCCGTCACCGGCTTCACCAACATCGACAACTATGTTGCGGCTGAGGTTGACTGGGTTGACCTGAACGGCGACAACGTTGCTGATTACGTTTACGTCATCGGCGCTACCACGACCTCCAAGGTCACGAGCCTGTTCTACTTCGACGGTCAGCAGGGCGCTTACACCCTGTCCGACGGTACTTGGGTCGTCAAGGGCTATGTCGACGGCGTTGCCGGCGAAGTCAAGTTCGCTAACTATGACGCTCTGCAGAACACCCTGCGTGATGCTTATCAGGGCAACATCAAGCACGCTCCCGCAGCCAACAAGCTCTACATTGTGAAGCTTGAGGACGGCGTTGTGATGGATGGTCACATGGTTTCTGCCACCGGCGGCGCATTGGTCGCTTATGCTCCGGATTATCCGCTCTCCGCTGCCTATGAGTCCGGCAAGAGCTACTATGTCGACTTCGTCTCCGGTGAGAAGAACGCTACTACCGGCGCAAACGTTGACACCTTCAACGGTTCCCTCTACTATGATGCTAGCGCGGGTCAGTATTACAGCGTGATCACCGAGGGTGGAGTGACCAAGATGGTCGGCACGATGGGCAATCCTGGCGATCAGGAGTATTACTTCGTGTATGTCACCGGCGGTGCTGCTGAGAACCGTCTGTGCGTCCAGGCTTACGCCTACGACAAGGTCACGAGCCCGAGCAACCCCGACGCTGGTGCAAATGGTGTTGTCACCTACACCCTCAACATCGTGGACAACAAGACCGGCAATATTCTCCAGACCTACACCAAGACCGTCAGCAACGTTGCTGATGGCACCTACACCATCACTCTCGCTGAGATGGCGGCTCTCTGGAACGTCAGCACTGCGAAGCTCACCGCTTTCGGTCCCGATAGCTATACTTACACTCTCGCTTCCACCGCTTCTCCCGCTGTCACCACCGCGAGCCCGACCCTCAACGCTTACTACGCCAACTAATCATTGACGTAAGCGCAAAAAATCTCTGAATAGAGTTTCAGCCCCGAGGCGAAAGCCTCGGGGCTGTTTTTTGCTGTGATTCAGTTTCCCTGCTTTCCGTCGTTGCTGTAGCCCAGCACCAGATAGTAATAGGTCGTGTCGATTGCGTTCATCTGGTTGCCCGACGGGGGGTAATACTGGTCGTCCTGCGGGTAGTACCAGCTCACGCCGGTATCGCCCCACGTCATTTCGTTTTCGCGGTTGTTGTTGTAGTAGAACTTGTCGAACCCGCGCACCGCCCAGTAGTGGCTGCTGCTCGAGCTGCTCACCATCACCAGCAGCGGGTAGAACCCGCACTCGATGCTGACCGCGTTCGCCGCGCCGTACTTGCCGTTGCCGGTATACGAGCCGTATTTTATGCGGCAGATTTTACCGTTTGCGATCGTCTGCGCCAATGACGTGATGCGCTCCGCCGCCGTGCCGTCGGCCTCGCTGCGCGCGTCGCCCTCAGCCTTGAGCGCCGCGTCGATGCTCGCAAACGCCCCGTTAAAGTCGTCCATCTTGATCTGATCCGCCTTGACCCATTGCGGCAGGTCGAAATTTGTCGTCTTGTCCATGCGCTTTCCCCCAAAATATAATGTTGGAAAAGGCAGCCCACACCCCCCTGCAAACGCGGGAACACTGATGCATGATTTGCCTTTTCATGATACGCCGTATCATGAAGAATCGTTGCACACAACGCGGCAAAAAGCTGTACCGCCTCCGGTATTAGAATTCACGATACCACAAATTGCCGCGTTTTGTGCAACGATCGCCGTTGTGCGCGGGAACTTTTTCGGCTATCATACGTCTATAGAAGTATCCGAAAGAAACGAGGACTGACCGATGAAAAACCTCCTTTCCCTCCTGCTCCCCCTCGCGCTCCTGCTCTCCCTGACCGCCTGCGGCGAAAAAAGCGCAGACGAGGCCGCGCGCCAAACCCCGCCAACACTGACGGTGACAAGCGCAAACGCTTGCAGCGTCACCCTCAAAAGCAGCAGCTACGACTGGACCTACACTCAGGGCCTACAGAGCATGACCGCCATTGCCTGCGGCGCGCACCCGCTGGACGAAACCTCCCGTGACATCACGCCTGTACTGGAAATGCCCTTTGCAGTATCAGCCGCCTATTTCTACACCGTAACGCTCGATTTCGGCGATAATTCGCCCGATTCCGTCAGTCTCCGCTGCTGGCCGTCCGATGCCTGGGGCAGCACCGGCATGCCGTCCGAGACCGTGACCGCCCAGCGGCAGGATAACGGCACATTCCGCGCAGACCTGCCGCAAAGCGACGGCATTTTCGCCGTCGACGCGCTCTGGGACGGCAGCAGCGCGACCTACACCTTCTGCACGCAGGCGGAGGGGAGCGAAGAGCTCCACCCGGGTGCGGTGCTCAGCATCGGCGAGAGCGAGGACATCCGCAAGATCGACATCTCGTGGCGCCGCGGCAGCGTGAACATCTATACCGCCGAGCAGAGCGCGCAGATCAGCGTGAAGGAGGAATCCACCGCGCCGCTCGCCGAGAGCGAGAAGATGGTCTGCGCGATCGACGGCGACACGCTGCGCATCCGCTTCCTCGGCGACGCTTACCGCGGCAGCTACGACGGGGAAAAGCACCTCGACGTGGGACTTCCGAGGGAACTGGTCAGCGCCGGTCACTTTGAGGAGATAAAAGTCGAAACAACGGACGCCTACGCCTACGTGAGCGCCGATGCGCAGAAGATCGAGCTTTCGACGCTCAGCGGCGATGCGCGCGTGATGTGCGCGAACTGCCCGGAGGTGGAGATCGAGACCACGAGCGGCAATGCCGGTGTGGTGGACGGCACGTGGGCAAGGGTCGATATTTCGACGCTCTCCGGCGCGATCGAGCTGGCGGGCGATGCGGAGAGCGCCGAGATCGAAACCGCGAGCGGCAAGGTGGATATCGCCGGCGCGCTCGGCGCGCTGGACTTCGAAAGCGTCAGCGGCAACCTGATTTTGGCTACCGAGCGTGCGCTGCGCCTTGATGCCGAAACGGAGAGCGGCAGCATCTATCTGACCCTTCCCGCGCAGGACGGCTTTACTCTCGACTATGAAACGAAAAGCGGCGCGTTCCGCTCCGCGCTCACCGAGCGCGAAGGAACGCTCATCGCCTGCGGCGACCACGAAGCGTACTACACCGTGCCCGCGCTCGAGGGCGGTGAGATGAGCGAGCTGGAAATTTCGACAGTCAGCGGCACGTTGACGATCGATGCCTCCTCCGGCAGCAACTAAAGCGCAAAAAAGAGAGCGGCAGCGCCGCTCTCTTTTTTCGTTATTTCTCGTCGATTGCAAGCCACGTCTGGTCGAAGCCGTAGGGGAGCAGCTCCTTGATGTGCAGGTGCTTTTCTTCGTTGTCCTTGTTCAGGCACACGACCTCCATGTCGGGCCCGAACTCGTAGAGCACCTGACGGCACGCGCCGCAGGGGTAGCAGTAGTCGTCGCTGCGCCCGGCGATGACGATGCGCTTGAAGCGCCGGTGCCCCTCGCTCACGGCCTTAAACGCCGCGGTGCGCTCGGCGCAGTTCGTTAGGCCGTAGCTCGAATTTTCGATGTTGCAGCCGGTGAAGACCGCGCCGTCCTCACATTCGAGCGCCGCGCCCACGGGAAAGTGGGAATACGGCACATACGCCATGTCCAGCATGGCGACGGCCTTCGCCTTGAGTTCTTCTAACGTTGCCATAAAAACGCCTCCTCACCAGTCTACGCCGAGATCAGGACGGACTTGCGTATCCATGATGTCCTCGGCGTTATAGAATTGCAGATAGCGGCTGCGCGCGTGGCGCAGCGTGGTGCCGTCCGGATGCAGACGGTCGCAGATGACGGCGGAAATGTCGGGCTTCACATAGCTGAACGAACTCGTGCCGACGCTCGCGAAGATGCGGAAGCCCTGGCTTTGCAGGTACTGGAAGCGCTCGCCGGTCTGGTGCCAGTCGTCACCGTCGGGACGGCCGCCGTGCGGATAGAACAAAATCTGCGTGGGGCCGACGAGCGAGCCGACCTCGTCCGCCCAGCGCTCGGTGTCGTTGATGACGGTCTGGAGCGGCTTGGTGTCGAGGCGGATGTGGCCCCAGGTGTGGCTGCCGAACGTCCAACCGGTCTCCTTCAAACGCGCTATGACGGGCTTGACGGCCTCGATCTCGCTCGCGCGGTAGGCATCGAACGCGGGGCGGTCGGGCGAATCTGCCGCGATGTCGCGGTCATCCTGCGTGCGATAGCCTAAAATACCCTGATAGCCCGTCAGTGAGAAGATGGCCTTCGCGCCGTTCAGCGAAAAGTCGGGGTGCTCGTAGACAAACTGGTCCAAAATCGGCGTCGCGTCGAGTTCCTTGGTCAAAAAGGTCTCATTTGTGTACGGATCGGTGCACTGCGCCCAGATCTCGCCGTCGTCGCCGACGACGAGCTTGCTCGTGAAGCCCTCGTCAAGCATATAGGGGTAGTAGTTCACGTCGTCAAAGCTGATGACGAGCGGCTTTTTGCCCTCTGGCAGCATCAGGGTGTTTCGCACCATATGCGTGCCGGACTCGTCCGTCACCTCGCTCCAGACGTCTTCCATCGCGACTAAGATGTAGCCCTTGTCGTACACGGACTGCAAAATTTTGTTGTATTCGTCGACCGTCACCATCCAGTCGTCGAGGCCGTAGCGCTGGTCCTGACTGGCATTGCAGTCGTGGAAGGCCCACTGCGGGTAGGCAATGATCGGGTGGAAAAAGAGGTGCTCCACCACCTGATCCGGCCCCCAGGCCTGCGTGAGCTGGTCCTCGGACCAGTAGCTGCGCACGGCGTCGTAGGGGTCAGTTGTATCGTCAGTATTGTTGTCGGTGTCGCTGCCATTCTCGTCCGTGACGGTCTGATCGTCGCCGTCGGACGGCGTCGTCTTATCGCCGCAGGCAGTCAGCAGCGACAGTACCATCAGCGCGCTGAGCAGCAGCGCAAAAAAGTGTTTCATGTCAAAATCTCCTCTCTCAAAACTGCGCGGTCATTATAGCAGACTTCACTTCTTTTGACTACGCTTTTCGAGCTTTTGTTCCCATTTGTAACTATTTACCACAAATAATTAAAGCGTCACAGCTTTTCGCATCCGCAGACGCGAAATGATTTCGAATCGTTTTTTGGCGCGACATGCGCGTGCCAAAAAACTCTTCTCGCTCCGCGCGTGTCGAAGCCGCCCTTTGGGCGGCAAGGCACGAAGCGGAGTGTAATTCTCAAAAAACAAGGGACACGGAAACCGTGTCCCTTGTTTTTTGAAGAATTAAAAGTCTGCGTTGCCCACGGTGCGGGGATGCAGCTCTACGTCGCGGATGTTGCCGATGCCCGTTAAATACATCACCATGCGCTCGAAGCCGAGGCCGAAGCCCGCGTGACGGCAGGAGCCGTAGCGGCGCAGGTCGCAGTACCACCAGTAGTCCTCGGGATTCATGCCGAGCTCGCGGATGCGCTTTTCGAGCAGCTCGATGCGCTCCTCGCGCTGGCTGCCGCCGATGATCTCGCCGATGCCCGGAACGAGGCAGTCCGCTGCGGCGACGGTCTTTCCGTCGTCGTTGAGGCGCATATAGAACGCCTTGATCTCCTGCGGATAGTCCGTGACGAACACGGGGCGCTTGAAGATCTGCTCGGTGAGGTAACGCTCATGCTCAGTCTGTAGGTCGATGCCCCACTCGACGGGGTAGTCGAACTTCTGGCCGCTCTCCTTTAAGAGCTTGACGGCCTCGGTATACGTCACGCGGCCAAAGTCGGAACTCTCGACGTGCTGGAGACGCTCCAGCAGACCCTTGTCGACAAAGCTGTTGAAAAACGCAAGATCATCCGGGCAGCGCTCCATCACGCGGCGGATGATATGCTTGACCATCGCCTCCATGACCTCAAGGTCGCCGTCGAGGTCGCAGAACGCCATCTCCGGCTCGATCATCCAGAACTCGGCGGCGTGGCGCGCGGTGTTGGAATTCTCGGCGCGGAACGTGGGGCCGAAGGTGTAAACGTCACCGAATGCCATAGCGAAGTTCTCGGCGTTGAGCTGGCCGGAGACGGTCAGGCTCGTCTTCTTGCCGAAAAAGTCCTTGCTGTAATCGACCTTGCCGTCGGGCGTTCTCGGCGGGTTCTCCAGATCCAGCGTCGTCACCTGGAACATCTCGCCCGCGCCCTCGCAGTCAGAGCCGGTGATGATGGGGGTGTTGACGTAGACGAAGCCGCGGCTCTGGAAGAACTCGTGCACGGCGTAGGCCGCCGCGCTTCTCACACGGAACGCCGCGGAGAAGAGGTTCGTGCGCGGGCGCAGATGCTGAATGGTGCGCAGATATTCGACGCTGTGGCGCTTTTTCTGCAGGGGATAGTCGGGGGAGGACACGCCCTCGACCTCGATCTCTGTTGCCTTGACTTCGAGCGGCTGCTTGGCCTCGGGCGTCAGCACGACGGTGCCGCGCACGATGAGCGCGGCGCCCACGTTCTGCGCGGCGATCTCCTTATAATTAGAAAGAGAATTCGCATCCATCACGACCTGCAAATTGCGGAAGCACGAGCCGTCGTTCAGCTCGATGAATCCGAAGGTCTTCATATCGCGGATGGTCTTCGCCCAGCCGCATACGGTGACGCTTGCGCCGCCGTACTGCTCTTTGTCGGCGAAGAGCGCGGCAATTCTCACTCGTTCCATAATAATTTTCCTTCCTTTTGTGGGTTTTCACGGGATAATAGAGGTATTATATGCCACTTCCCGTGCAAATTCAAGCCCCGCTTTATATTGACTTTTGACAAGTTGTATGTTATGATGCAATCTTACCTCAAAAGGTAAACGTGAAACTTTCACCTATTACTTTACAGGAGGATTTTAACTATGAACAAGTATCTGGATATCGCCCCCGAGGTTGCCGAGGCCCTTGCCGCCGGTAAGCCCGTCGTGGCGCTCGAATCCACCATCATTTCCCACGGCATGCCCTACCCCCAGAACGTGGAGACCGCCCTCAAGGTCGAGAGCATCATCCGCGAGGCCGGCGCGGTCCCCGCGACCATCGCCATCATCGGCGGCCGCCTGAAGGCGGGCCTTTCCAAGGAAGAGATCGACTATCTCGGCCGCACCGGCGCGGGCATCCCGAAGGCTTCCCGCCGCGACCTGCCCGTGCTCGTCGCGCAGGGCAAGGACGGCGCGTGCACCGTCACCACCACGATGATGATCGCCGACATGGCGGGCATCCGCGTGTTCGCCACCGGCGGCATCGGCGGCGTGCACCGCGGCGCGCAGGAGACGTTCGACATCTCCGCCGACCTTGAAGAGCTGGCCAACACCTCCGTCATGGTCGTGTGCGCGGGCGCGAAGTCCATCCTCGACCTCGGATTGACGCTCGAATATCTCGAGACCCACGGCGTGACCGTCATCGGCTACGGCACGAGCGAGCTGCCTGCGTTCTACACGCGCAAGTCCGGCTTTGGCGTCGACTACGAGCTCGACACGCCCGAGCAGCTGGCGAAGGCGTTCCACGTCAAGCGCGAGCTGGGCCTGCGCGGCGGCTTACTCGTCACGAACCCGATTCCCGAAGAGTACTCCATGGACAAGGAAGTCATCGACAAGGCCATTGCCGAGGCCGTCGAGGACGCGAAGAAGGACGGCATCCACGGCAAGGCCACGACGCCGTATCTGCTCGCCAAGATCAAGGACCTGACCGGCGGCGACAGCCTGGATTCCAACATCCAGCTCGTGTTCAACAACGCGCGCCTCGGCGCGGCGGCGGCTGTGGAGCTCAGCAAGCTCGAAAAGTGAGATATTTTGTCATCTATCTCGCCGCGATCAATCTAATTACGTTCTGCGTCTACGGCGCAGACAAGCGCCGCGCCAAGATTCAGGGCGCGCGGCGCGTGCCCGAAAAGACTCTATTTGCACTCGCGCTGCTGCTCGGCAGCGCGGGTGCTCTTTTCGCAATGAGGGTCTTTCACCACAAAACGCGGCACTGGTACTTCAAGTTCGGCATCCCCGCGATCTTACTCGCGCAGATCGCGGCGGGGGTGTTCGTGTATGTGCGGTTTTTCGCGGCGTAAAAAATTTTTGGAAAATTTTCGGGTTTTGTGAAACAAAACAGACGTTTCTTGCGTCTAATTAAGGAAGCAAAGGGAAACTGGGCGAAGAGGGAAGATAAAGAATTTATGAATTTTCCATTTTCCTGTTCCCTTATTTCCCGCGGCATGGTAAAATGCCATGTATGAGAAAGGCTCTGTGCGCGCGGAGCCGACAACAACAAACACGAAAGGATGAAGATCACATGAAAAAATTTCTCTCCTTGCTATTGGCTCTGACATTGGTCCTGAGCCTCGTCGTCGTGCCTGCAAGGGCAGACGCGCCTGCGGATGGCTATGCCATAACCGGCAAAGCAACGATTAGCGCATCCGCTTCTACTTCCGTTGATAGGGGCACCGAGATTACGTTTACGCTGGACACATCTAGCCTTGGTGTCACCAAGACCGAGGACGGTACTACAACCTCGCTCAACAGCGAAACCGACTACCGCTTTGACTATGTCTGGTCCGGCGCCACCGCGCAGGGCAACGGTCTGAGCGCAAAGGTCACCCCGATGACGCCCGGAACGCTTAACCCCTCCTGCACCATCAAGGCGATCGTCGGCAGCACTGCCGTTGCGCAGCAGGTCGCTCTTGCCACGGAAATCACTGTCAATGACAGGCTCCTCCCGGGTGACATCACCACCGTCACCTTCAACGGCAGAACCTATTCTGTGACGAACGGCGCGGTCAACATCTCCCTTCTTGATAAAGAAACGATCGATGCCGCCGACAACAAGTGGTCTGCCGCCGCAACCGGCTATGTGATCGATGATGCCGAGGGCAAGAAACCCACTTACGCGAGCGGAAAGCTGACCGTGCGCGTCAAGGATTCCGATCTTTGGACTAATGTGAGTGTCACCCCCACCGCCGCCACCGTGACCGCAAAGGCAAGCCTTCCCGAGGTCATCTCCGGCGGCAAGACCACGCTGACCGCCACCTCCACCGGTCTCAGCAACGCCGCCACTTATGCGTGGTTCTACAAGATCGGCGACAAAGCCGAGACTCCGATCGGCACGGGCAAGTCCCTCGTCTGGACGGTCCCCGCAAACGTTACGACCGCGACCGACTACTCTGTTTACTGCAAGGCAAGCGAGGGCGATAAGCTCGCTAAGAAAAGTAACACCATCACGGTCAAGAGCCTTCCCGATACCTATACCTTCACTGTCGTCCCCGCAAGCGTTACGCTGACGCAGATCGGTCAGACCACGCCTTTGGCGGCGACCTTCGTGGATACCTCCACTTCTCCCGCTTCCCCGGTCACTCCGACCTACTCCTTTGTTCCCGCCAACACCAACATCGCAATTGTGACGAATCCCACGACCGCCGCGCCGACGGTAACGCTCAAGGCAAGCGGCTCTACCACTGTCACCGCAAAGGCGACCTATAAGGGCAAGGATTATGTGCAGAACATCCCCGTTACCGGCGCCCTGATCGAGGCGACCCTCAGTGCTGTTCAGAACGGCACTTCTGTGAACTACAGCTACAGTGATCTTGTTAACGCCGCGCAGGCCGCCATCAACAAGACCTACAGCACCGCCTACACCTACGAGACCGTCTATTCCCTCAGCGGCGTCACTCAGGTCGCCTCTACCGCTGCCTACGGTGTCGGCACGAGCAATGCTTCGTACAACTATCCCGCCGGCGGCTCCGGCTATCTTTACTTCAAGGCAAACCTCAGCGGCATCGGCACTGCAAAGTTCACCGCTACTGTGACCACCCGCATTGCCAATACCGCCGTTCCCAAGACCTACAGCGTTACGTTTAACGTTCCCGTAACGCCCAGCACGACCACCTATGCCGACCAGTATCCCGAGCCGGTCGCGGCTTACGGCAACACCTATCGCTATTACGTTCAGGTCCCCTCCGGCGCAAGGTATTACTATGTTGCCGGTGTGAACACCGAGCCGAGCGATTGGAACAATGGCAGCGGCAATAAGTATTACACTACCACTTCCAGCACCAGCCTGTACTCCCTGACCGACAGCAACTTTGTCGGCGGCAAGTGCACGCTGTATGTCGTGACGCAGGGCACCGACAATAGGCTCTACTGCGGCACCATCAGCGTCTACCAGAAGAACTACAACATCAACTACAACGGCGTGGCTGGTGAGACCGTCCAGTTCGCGCAGAGCGACTTCAACGACTTCATGAACAAGGTCGCTGAGGCCCGCGGCGACGCCAGCAAGACCAAGTCCTATCCCTATGTCACCTTCGATTATGTGACCTTCTCCCTGCCCACCACCGCGCAGGGCACGCTGTACTATGGCGGCACCGCCATGTCCACCAGCAATTCCTCCGGCGCGTTCAACACCCGCACCAAGGTCACCAACCTCGATAGCGTGACGTTCGTCCCCAACGCCAAGTCCACCGCGAAGACCATCACGCTGAACTTCACCCTGTACGCGACCCGCTATTCCAGCTCCTCCACGAGCCGCCGCACGACCGTGAGCTACTCCGGCAGCGTCGTCGTCAACCTCGTGCGCGAGGACATCAAGTACACCGTCTCTCAGGGCGACAGCGTCCGCTTCGACGAGAGCGACTTCCTCAGCTACCTGCGCTCCACCAAGGGCTACAGCAGCAACTACACCATCGACTACGTGACCTTTGACCAGAGCGCCGTCTCCGCCGTCAACGAGGGCTCGCTCTACACCTACTACAACGGCTACAACTACGGCGGCTCCATCAAGACGACTGACAAGTTCTACTACAGCGCCACCGCCAGCCAGAACGCGATCAGCGACGTCGCGTTCCTTGCCAGCCGCTACGCCAAGACCGGCGAGACCGTCTACATCCCGTTCACCATCTACGCCCGCTACGGCACGACCGGCACCGGCACCCGCCAGCTCACCGGCACCGTGGCCATCAAGATCGGCCAGACGATGAACTTCATCGACGTCAAGACCACCGACTACTTCTACAACTCCGTCAAGTGGGCCGTCGGCAAGAACATCACCAACGGCACGTCCAGCACCACCTTCTCCCCGTACAAGTCCTGCACCCGCGCCGAGATCGTGACGTTCCTGTGGCGCGCCGCCGGCAGCCCGGAGCCGACCACCACCCGCAACCCGTTCCGTGATGTCAACGCCGTCACGCACTCGAGCTACTACAAGGCCATCCTGTGGGCCAGCCAGAAGGGCATCACCTCCGGCACCAGCACCACGGCGTTCTCCCCCGATCAGGTCTGCACCCGTGCCCAGATCGTGACCTTCCTGTACCGCTACGCGGGCCAGCCCAGCGGCTACTACTCCAACCCGTTCAAGGATGTGGGCGCCACGAGCGAGGCGAGCTACTACAAGGCCATCCTCTGGGCCGTCGGTAAGGGTATCACCACCGGCACCAGCGCCACGACGTTCTCCCCGTATGCTTCCTGCAACCGCGCCGAGGCCGTGACGTTCCTGTATCGTTACACCAACGGACTATAAAACCTAAAAAATGCGTCCAGCTTT
>OGOY01003333.1_pt1 | contig 12536 bp, 9 predicted proteins | sample 1552811 | NCBI WGS metagenome assembly OGOY01 (sample SAMEA2580132, study PRJEB22360) | human gut metagenome | biome: human gut; feature: human-associated habitat; material: faeces | place: Denmark | collected 2008/2010 | reverse complement strand
TCCGTCTCCGAGAGCAGCTGCTGCCAGCGCTGGGCCAGCGTCAGGAATTTCTGGCCCGCCGCCGTCAGCGCGATGAGCAGCCACCGTGCGCCCGAAAAGCTCGACCACGCCGCGCCGTAGTTGTGCACGCGCGTGAGCTGTAACAGCGGCGGCAGCAGCGGCTCCGATTCGCCGGGCGACATTGTGTTCACGACGAGGAATTTGACGGCCTGATCCGCCGCCACGCAGAAAACCGCCGCGAGGGCAAGGCAGACCGCCTTGCCCTTGCCGCGTCGGTAAAATGCAGCGTATAAAATCACCATCAGCGCCAGCGCGCCGAAAAAGATCCACAGGATCGGCCCTCCGATGCTGCCGGAGACGACGATCTGTGTCGTGCCGTCCGCGCCGCCGATCACGCCGATATTGTTCATTCGCTCTCCTCTTCTCCTGCGGGGGTGTTTTCCGCAGGCTCTTCGACCGCCGGTGCGGTCTTGGCGACCTCGACGATCAGAATATCGTCTGCCTGACGGAGCGCGGTGCGCTCAGCCTCAGGCAGCTCCATGGCGTCTGCTAAGTCATGTGCCGCTTCGGCCACGACGAGGTAGCTGACGTACCCGTCATTTTCCGCGTACACGCGCTCGTGCAGAAATTCCGCCGCCGCGGGCACATCCAGCGTGATGATGGCATAGCCGCCGCTTGCGTCGGCGGAGCGGTCGTCTGCGCCGTCTTCCATGTCATAGGTGTCGAACGGGCTGGCGTCGGCCTGCACGCCCTCCTTCTGCACGGCGGAATAGCTGTAGGTAAAGTCCTCCGCCGTGCCGCCGGACGCAGCGGGCACACTCGCCGTGTCATTGCCGCTGGTATTGCAGTCCGCGGCGCTGTCGTTGCTGCTGACCATCGCGGGTGCCAGCTTCCACGCCGCGGCCGTGACGACAAGCAGCGCAAAGCACGCGGCCAGCACGCGCGGCCATGTACGGCGGGGGCGCGATCTCTCGCGCTTTTCCTCATGCACCCGCTCGAGCATGCGCTCGGAAAAGCCCTCCGGCGCGTCGAGCTCGGGCATTTCCTCGAACATCGTGTGCACGATCATCAGTTCCGAGAGATACTCCCGGCAGTTCTGGCAGTGCTCTACGTGCGAGAGCACCTCTTCCTTTTCGTTTTCGCTCAATTCTCCGTCCACAAAGGCAGAGAGCGCGGCGGCGTACTGTTCACAACATTTCATTTGGCGCTCATCTCCTCACGATTACATTCTGTAACTTTTGACGAAGCAATTTCAAAAAAGTTCCCGTTTCCGGATAAAAAGTTGCGCAAAAGTGATCGGCCCCTGCTGATGCGCGATTTGACCGTGCCCAGCTCGATCGACGCGCTTTCTGCGATCTCGGTGTAGCTCAGGCCTTCGATCTCGCGCAGGATGAGCACCTTTCGGTACTCCTCCGGCAAGGCGGAGAGGCCCTCCTGCAATAATTTCTGTGCCTCGCGGTGCTCGACCGTCTCCTGCGGCTGGGGCGAGGTGTCGACCGCGTCGACAAACAGCTCCTCGTCGTCGAGCGAGACGCTGCCGCTCTGTTTTTTTCGCCGCCGCAGCGTGTCGATGCAGGCGTTCGTCGCCAGACGGTAGATCCACGTCGAAAGCGTTGACTCCTGTCGGAAGCGGTCGATCCCGCGCCAGAGCGCAAGAAAGGCATCCTGCGCGGCCTCCTCGGCGTCCTCGCTGTTGCCGCACATGCGGAAGCACAGCGTATACACTTTTTTCTCATATTGGCGGATCAGCTCTTCGAAGGCGGCTTCATCCCGCTTTTGAAGGCGCGCAATGAGTTCCCGTTCGTCCATAGCTTTTTATTGATCCTCAGCGCAGATCCCGCTTGATCGACGCGCTGAGCGCGTGCAGCTCAGAAAGCGTTGAGAGCTGCACGATCTTCTCCTTATAATAATTCGCGTGGCTGATGCCCTTTAAGTACCAGCACAGGTGATGGCGCGCCTGCAGCATGGCGACGCGCTCGTTTTGATACTGTGCGGAGAGCTCCACCTGACGCACGGCGGTGTCCCACCGCTCGGCAAACGGCGGCAGCGGCGGAATGTCGCGCCCTGAGAGCGCGGCGGCGGACTGCTCGAAAAGCCACGGATTGCCGAAACTCCCGCGGCCGATCATCGCCATGTCCGCGCCCGTGAATTTAAGGATGCGCACCGCGGCTTCGGGCGAAAAAACGTCGCCGTTGGCGATGACGGGGATGCTGACGGCCTGCTTGACGTCGCGGATCGTGTTCCAGTCGGCCTCGCCGCCGTACATCTGCATGCGCGTGCGCCCGTGCACCGCGACGGCGCTGACGCCCACTTCTTCGAGCATTTTGGCGAGCTCGACGGCGTTGATGCTGCCCTTGTCCCAGCCGCGGCGCATCTTCGCCGTGACGGGGACCTTGACGGCGCGCACGACCGCCTCGGCAATGCGCGCGGCCTTTTCGGGATCCTTCATCAGCGCGCTGCCGTCGCCGTTTTTGACGACCTTGCCCACGGGGCAGCCCATGTTGATATCCAGGATGTCCGCGCCGGAAATTTCGATCGCCATCTGCGCAGCCTCGGCCATGCAGTTCACATCGCTGCCAAAGATCTGCGCGGCAAACGGCTTTTCGCCCGGAAACGGACGAAGCAGCTGCGCGGTCTTCGTGTCGTGGTAGCACAGCGCCTTGGCGCTCACAAGCTCCGTGACGGTGTAGCCCGCGCCTTTTTCGGAGCAGATCTGGCGGAATGCAGCATCCGTTACGCCCGCCATCGGCGCGAGCGCGAGCTTCGATTCAATTTTTACTGTTCCGATCTGCATAGTCCGCCTCTTTTCGATAACAATACAAGCATAGTATAGCATAGCGAGACCGGCAAGTCAAAGGAACAAAACGCGGACGGAGAACTTTTTTGCAAACAGGTGTTGACATCACGGCGGAGGTATGGTATATTATCTGTTGCCGATATCTGCCGGTGTGGTGGAATTGGTAGACACAGGGGACTTAAAATCCCCCGGTAGCGATACTGTACCGGTTCGAGTCCGGTCACCGGCACCAGTATTCCCTTAATTTCATATCGCGGAGTGGAGCAGTTGGTAGCTCGTCGGGCTCATAACCCGGAGGCCGTAGGTTCGAGTCCTGCCTCCGCAACCAGAAAAGTCCTGAAACCGGTCGGTTTCAGGACTTTTTTTCTAACCTTTTGGCAGTAATTAGAAAGCGCAAAATAACGCTTTCTAACACTTTTCTAACACATTCCGGCAAAAGGCTGTTTTTGGGCACAAAAAGCAATCATAATAGAGAAAGTAACGCTCCCAAGATCAAGATGATCTCGGGAGCGTTTTTTCGTTCAGATGACGGCGGTATATGGCCATAAGACAGGTTCAGTAGAATGCTTCTCTTTCTACTCATCCTACGTTGTGGGACATTTAATGGGAAGTGCCTGCCTACTTGGTCAGAATATTCGGCAGCTGCGCGCGCAGGGCGGCCACGCCCTCGGCGGAACCGAGGTCATAGCGCCCCACCATGCTCAAAACCGCCTGCAACGAGGTCTTCGGATCGCACCAGAGGTCCGGCTCATAGCCTTTGCCGTCTACATTCTCCATATTGTAGATGAAGTGGAACGACTGACCGAACTGGAAGCCGATGCCGGAGTTTGGAAGCGTCCAGCCTCGCACATTTCCGACCAGCTGCGCGCCTCTCGTCGGGCCGCCGATCACAAGGCAGTTGTCAAGTGTCCTGCAATAGGTCACGATGCTCTCGCCGGCGGAGCCGGACATGCTGTCTGTCAGAAGAAGAATCGGAGTGCTGTTTTCCAGCAGCTTTCCCTGAAACAGCTCATAGTCCTTATCGCCTGTCCGGAAGGCGGCAAATTCTTCACCCAGGTCCGCGTAGGCTTGGGTCCTATCGAACATAGCAGTGCCCCAGTTGGAGATAATCGTTTTCTGTTCGGGTTCTTCTCCCGTGTAGCTTTTCAGCCAGTTTTTGATAAAGTCTTCATCGCCGCCGCTGTTGGAGCGGGCATCAATGATGATGAGCTTCGCGTTTTTAAGGTCAGAACCGGTGCGGACGAACTCGTCCATTGTCTCCTCATAATTCCAGTCAAACCTGCGAATCGTTATCAAGGCAATACCGTTTGATTTCAGATAATGATAATCCGGGACCTGCGAACCGTCTTCCAGATAGGACTGGCTCAGCGACCATGTGACCGAAACCGTTTTGGTCTCAGCGCCCTTGGTCAGGGTGATACTGTCTGCCGTATGCGCAGCCGTCGCGGGACAGAACTGACGCAGGGAATAGCACACTCGGCCGCTGCCGTCAAGATACGGCTTCATTTCGACATTCGCGTTGCCGCAGGAGGTATAGTACCACTTCTCGTTTTCCCCCAGCAGATAGTACCCGCTTTCATCCTTGCCAAAGCTTTGACCGCTGTAATAGTAAAGATACTGAACGCTTTTTTCAAAGGCCGGTTCATACCGCCCGGCGATCGAGAAATGTCCGTCCCGAACGAAAAGCAGGTGCGAGTAAATGAGCGAGACGAGCTGGTCCCACTTGATCGTCTGATAGGATGCAAGCTCTGCACGGATGGCATCTTCCGCCTTTTGGAACGTCTCCTCACCGAAATAGTAGTAAGCGCCGTAGGAGTAATGCAGCGCGCGGAAGAACAGGTCCACATCCTCAAGCGCTTCCGCGCGCGTAAGAACCGCCTTGCCGGGATTGTTCAGATTTTTCAGGCTGTCGATCTCTGCCTGCGTGATCTCGACCTCGCCGCGGTGATGCTGTAAATATGCTTCAAAGCCGTCGAACGACTCTTCCCTTGCCATATCGGCGCGGCGCTTCTCGTTCACGTCTTCGAGCAGCTTTTCAAACGCGTTTTGGTAGACCGCTGTGGAACCCTTGCTCAAAACGATGGCTTTATTGCTGTCGGCATCATAGTCGACAGTAAAGCCGAGCGCATCGCCGAGGTCGCGCAGCTTAAAATAGTTGTTTCCCCCGATGTTGTAGACAGAAAGACCGTCCGCAGCCTTTCCGTCGATCAAAACGGACTGCTTGCTGACAACGGCTGTTTTGGACTGATCCCGCCCGCGCGCAAGCTCGCCGCCGACAGGGGTATATTCCTTCCCGGAAACGACCGTGACCGCATTGCTTTGCTCATCGAACGAAACGGAAAAGCGGCTGTCCGTCTTGCTCAGAAGCTGCGCAAGATCGCGCAGCTTGAAATAGTTGCTGCCGTCGATGTTGTATTTGTCACAGTCTGCATCGACGCCGTCGACTGACAGATTTTGCGGCGAAGCCACCACATTCGCGGCGGAGGCATAAGACACGGCAATGCAAACCAGGAGCAGCGTCAAAATGATGGGCAATAGCTTTTTCATGGATGATTCTCCTCTCCCTTATCACGCTTTCGGTGCGCCGCTTTCAAAGAAGCGTTCCCCGTCAGAGCAATTTTTCACTTTAAGGGTAGCATACTCCATCGTATGCTGCAACGCAAATTTTGCATAAAAGCGGTATCGTCCGTCTAAAGGCGACCGATAGCTTCATCCGCGGCCTTTCAGCCGAGCTTCTGCGCAAGGTCCTCGAGCGCGGCGGTCATCGCCTCTTCAAACGAGGGGTGCGGACGCATGGCCAGCAGGAATTGATCGGCCGTCATGTGGTTGGCGAGCGCCTGCGAGACGCCGCCGATCATGTCGCTCGCATGCTCGCACATGAGCTGCGCGCCGAGAAGCTCGCGTGTTTCGGCGTGGGCGACGAACTTCATAAAGCAGCGGCCCGGGTCGGCGATGAGCGTCTTGGCGTTGTCGAACATGACGTGTTTGCCGACCTTGACGGGGATGCCCGCCTCCTTGGCCTCGGCCTCGGTGAGGCCGACGACCGCGATCTCCGGACGGCAGTAGATGCAGCTCGGCACGACGGACATGGATGTGTGATTTTCCCTTCCGTAGAGAAGATCGACGCAGGCGATGCCCTGCGCGGTCGCCACATGGGCGAGCTGAATTTTGGCCGAGACGTCGCCGATGGCGTAGATGTGGGGGATGCTCGTCTCGTAGCGCTCGTTCACGGCGATGCTGCGGCGGTTCATCTCGACAGAAATGCCATCCGCGAACAGGCCGTCGCAGTACGGGCGGCGGCCGATGGCGCAGAGCACGGCCTCGCCGGAGACGGTCTCGCTCTTTTCCTTGCAGGTGAAGTTGACGGCGATATCCTCACCCGTCTTCTCGACGCTCTGGACCATCGCGTTCGTGAAGACCTTCACGCCCTGCTTTTTGAGGATGAGCGCGAGGCTCTGGCCGAGCTCCTTGTCCATGTTGGGCAGCAGGCGGTCCATGCCTTCGATGACGGTCACTTCACAGCCGAGGTCTGCGTAAAATGTCGCAAACTCGATGCCGATGACGCCGCCGCCGATGATGACGATGGAGCGGTACAGGTGGTCGCACCCCTCAAGCAGCTCGTCGGAGGTCATCGCGAACTCAAGTCCGGGAATCGGCGGGCGGGACGGGACGGAGCCGGTGGCGATGAGAATATCGTCGCAGGTGTAGTCGTTGGTACCGCCCTCGGCATCCGTCACGCGGACAGCACCGGGTGCGGTGATGAGCGCCGTGCCGCGCAGAAAGTCGATCTTTGCGGTCTTGAAAAGCGATTCAATGCCGGAGGACAGCTTTTGCGAAATTTCGCGCTTGTAGGCAAAAATCTCCGTCATGTCGGCGCGGATATCGTCGGTGTGGATGCCGGCGTGTGCGCCGTGCTTGGCGTCGTGGAAGATCTGAGAAGAGTGCAGCAGCGTTTTCGTCGGGATGCAGCCGCGGTTTAAGCAGGTGCCGCCCGCTTCGCGCTTCTCGACGACGGCGACCTTCTTGCCGAGCTTGGCCGCATGGAGCGCGGCTTCGTAGCCGCCGGGGCCCGCGCCGATGACGATGAGTTCATAATGAGCCATAATAGTTCGTTCCTTTTTGAGAGCAATGCCGCCGACTTTTCGGCGGCATTGCGTGATGTTGAGATATGCGCTGCCTTCGTCAGGCAAACTGATAACGTAAAACCATGTTGCGCGCCGCGCCGACCTCGTCGAGACGGCGGACGGGCGTGGAGTGGGGAGCGGTGTGGAGCGTCTCGGGATCGGAGTGCGCGAGTTCAAAGAGCTTGCAGTAGATGCCGCAGACCTCGTCCATGGTCTCCTTGCTCTCAGTCTCGCAGGGCTCGATCATGAGCGCCTCATGGACGATGAGCGGGAAGTACATCGTGGGCGGGTGCAGGCCAAAGTCGAGCATGCCCTTGGCAAGGTCGAGCGCGGAGACACCCGTCTCCTTGTGGAGATCGACGAGCGACATGACGAACTCGTGCATGCAGATCTCGTCATAGGCCATGGTGAAGGTATCCTTGAGCTTGACGCGCATGTAGTTCGCGTTCAGCACGGCGTTCATCGCCGCCTCGCGGATGCCGGACTTGCCGAGCGTGAGCACGTAGGTCAGCGCGCGCACGACGACGTCGAAGTTGCCGTAGAACATCTTCACGCGGCCGATGGACTTTTCGGGGGATGCAAAGCCGTACTTGCCGTCCTTTTTGACGACCAGCGGGCCGGGCATGTACTTTTTGAGGAATTCCTTGCAGCCGACCGCGCCTGCGCCGGGGCCGCCGCCGCCGTGCGGTGTGGCGAACGTCTTATGCAGGTTACTGTGGATGCAGTCAAAGCCCATGTCGCCGGGGCGGACGACGCCCATGACGGCGTTGAGGTTCGCGCCGTCGTAATAGCACAGGCCGCCCGCATCGTGAATGATCTTCGTGATCTCGAGGATGTTCTTGTCGAAAATACCGACGGTGTTCGGGTTCGTCAGCATCAATCCCGCGGTGTCGGGGCCGACGGCGGCGCGCAGCGCGTCGAGGTCGACGCAGCCGTCCACGCCGGACGGGATGTTGATGACCTGGAAGCCGCACATCGCGGCGGTTGCGGGATTTGTGCCGTGGGCGGAGTCGGGCACGATGATCTTCGTGCGGTTAAAATCGCCGCGGTCGGTGTGATAGGCCTTGATGAGCAGAACGCCCGTGAACTCACCGTGCGCGCCCGCCGCGGGCTGGAACGTGACAGTGTCCATGCCGAAGACCTCGCCAAGCTCAGAGCCTAACGTGTGCAGCGCCTCGAGCGCGCCCTGCACGGTCTCGATGGGCTGGAGCGGGTGGAGCTGGGTGAAGCCCGGCAGCGCCGCCATGTCCTCGTCGATCTTGGGGTTGTACTTCATCGTGCACGAGCCGAGGGGATAGAAGCCGTCGTTCACGCCATGGATGCGCTTGCAAAGGGCGGTGTAGTGGCGGGTGAGCTCGTTTTCACTCACGTGGGGCAGGTGCAGCGCCTCGCTGCGCTCTTCGGGAAGCTGATATTCGGGGACGTCACACTCCGGCATGAGGGTCATACCGCGGCCTTCGACGCCAAGTTCAAAAATGAGCTTCATTTACAGCACCTCCTTCACGATGGCGACAGCTTTGTCGAGCTGCGACTTGGAGACGAGCTCGGTCACGCACCAGAGGATGCCGCCCTCGACCTCTGCGCCGCCGAGGATGCCCTCTGCTTCGAGCGCGTTGAGGATCTTCCTGCGGCAGTTGGGGCATTCGACCTCGGTGACGAACTCGTGGAAGAATTCACCCTTGTACTTCAAGGTGCAGCCGATCTTTTCAAGTTCAGAAGCGAAATAGTGCGCCTTCGAAGTGCAGAGCCGCGCGCACTGCTTCATGCCCTTTTCGCCCATCGCGGCCATGTAGACGCCCGCGGCGAAGGCGCATAGCGCCTGGTTGGAGCAGATGTTGGAGCTGGCCTTTTCGCGGCGGATGTGCTGCTCACGCGCGGACAGCGTCAGCACGTAGCCGACCTCGCCGTCCACATCCTTCGTCTGGCCGACGATGCGGCCGGGGAGCTTTCTCGTCATGGCGGACGTCGTGGCCATAAAGCCGAGGAACGGGCCGCCGAACGCCGTGTCGAGGCCGAGGGGCTGACCGTCGCCGACGGCGACATCCGCGCCCATCGCGCGCGGCGTGGGCAGAATGGCGCAGGCGATGGGGTTCACGCCCATGACGAACTTTGCGCCCGCGGCGTGGACGATCTCACCGGCCGCCTTCGCGTCTTCGATCTGGCCGAAGTAGTTCGGCTGCTGGAGGTAGAAGCACGCGGCGTCATCGCCGAGCGCTTCCTTGAGCGCGTCGAGATCAGTTCTGCCGTCCTTTGCGGGGACGACAAAAAGCTCGGTATTCGAGGCGAAGCAGTAGGTCTTCATGACCTCGATGACCTGCGGATGGGCGCAGGCGGAGACATAGGCCTTCGTGCGCTTGCGGTCCTTGCACATGGGGATCGTCTCGGCCGCGGCGGTCGCGCCGTCGTAGTGCGAGGCGTTGGAGACATCCATGCCGGTCAGCTCGCAGATCATCGTCTGGAATTCAAACGTGCCCTGCAACACACCCTGGCTGATCTCTGCCTGATAGGGGGTGTAGCAGGTGACAAGCTCTTCGCGGGAGGTGACGGACTTGACGACCGACGGGATGAAGTGGCGGTAGGCACCTGCGCCGCGAAGAACGGTCTTGAAGACCTTGTTCTTTTCGGCCATGGCGGTGACGGCCTCGCGCACCTCAAGCTCGCTCAGGCCCTCGGGGATGTTCAGCCCGCCGCTCCGCAGGAGCATTTCCTGCGGGACGGCCTTGTACAGCCCTTCCAGGCTGTCGACCCCGATGGCGGCGAGCATTTCTTCCCGTTCCGCAGCCGTGGTGGGAACGTAAGAGCCCATGTTAGCCCTCCTGCGCGCAATGCGCTTCGTAAGCGGCGGCGTCAAGCAGCGCCTCAGTGTCGGTCACGGGGGAGACCTTGATGATCCATGCGCCGTAGGGGTCGGAGTTCAGCGTCTCGGGCGCGTCGGCCAGCGCTTCATTGACCTCGCAGATCGTGCCGCTGACGGGACAGACCACGTCGGAGACCGCCTTGACGGACTCGACGTCGCCAAAGCTCTCGCCGGCGGTGACGCTGTCGCCCTCGGCGGGCAGGTTGATAAAGACCACATCGCCCAGCGCATCCTGGGCAAAATCAGAAATGCCGATCACGGCGACGTCGCCGTCCATCTTGACCCACTCGTGGGACTTGGAATACTTCAGCTCAGCGGGAAAATTCATCATGTGTTCCTCCTTGAATTTGATAGAGTTGTTCTTATGTCAATGTACTTAGCGCTCCAGTTTGTAGAACGGCATCGGCACGATCTCAAGCTCGACCATGCGGCCGCGCACGTCGGCGTTGAGGTGCTTGCCGATCTCGATATCTTGGGCGGGGATATAGCCCATCGCAACGCCGCAGCCGATATAGGGTGCGAACGTGCCGGAGGATGCCCAGCCGATCTTTTCTCCGTCCATCGTGTAGAGGTCGCAGTGCTCGCGTACGATGCCGCGGCCGACGACCTTCATGCCGATGCGCTTCATTTTCGGCGCGCCGAGCGCGACAAGCGCGTCGCGGCCGATGAAGTCCTTGCCCGTGAGCTTGCACGGAAGTCCCGCCATCTTCGGCGTGATCTCGTCGTTCATCTCGTGGCCGTAGAGCGGCATCGAAGCCTCTAAGCGCAGCGTGTCGCGCGCGCCGAGGCCGCAGGGGATCAAACCCTCGGGCTCGCCTGCCTTCAGAAGCGCTTTCCACAGGTCGACGGTGTCCTCGGCCTTGCAGTAGATCTCAAAGCCGTATTCACCGGTGTAGCCCGTCTGGGAGACGAGGGCGCGGATCGTGCGCTCGCCGAGGTTCAGGGGCACGTCTTCGGTGAAGGTGTAGTACTTGGCGGGGATGTACTGCTTGTCGCAGAGCTTTTTGAGAATGTCGCCGGACTTGGGGCCCTGCAGGGCGATCTGGCCCCAGTCGTTGCCCTCGTCGCGGTAGTCGACGTCGCCGGAGAGGTGGCTCTCGACCCAGGCGGCGTCCTTTTCGCGGTTGCCCGCGTTGACGACGAGCCAGTAATTGTCCGCTGCGCAGCGGTAGACGATGAAGTCGTCGATGATGCCGCCATTGTCGTTGCAGAACATCGAGTACTTGATCTCGCCGTCTTTCATGTTCGAAATGTCGGCGGTGATGATCTTCTGCACGTTGGCGACGGCGTCGGGGCCCTTGAGGCGAAGCTCGCCCATGTGGGAAACGTCGAACAGACCGGCCTTTTCACGAACGGCCATGTGCTCGGCAATCACGCCGGTGGGATACTGCACGGGCATCAGGAAGCCGCCGAATTCGACGATCTTGCCGCCCATGTCCACATGCGTTTGGTAAAGTGGGGTCTTCTTTTCCATAGTGCGCATCCTCCGAAAACAATAATTTTAATGAATATTATAAAAATTATTAAAATTAAGCATCAAAAAAGAGGCACAAAACTCCCTTTTGAGCTTTGTGCCTCCGTTGATCACCTGAGAGATTCCCCGCCCGAGCCATCGCGGCAGGTTGCACCTTCGGCGTGCGTAAACGCACTTTTCGGAGCGTCGTCCGAGTTCGGCCCTTTTGCCTGAGAGCTTCTGCGTTCCCCTTCGGCGCCGCGGCAGAATATTCCGCGGTCTCTCCCGAACTCATCATCCGATCGGTTGATTCATTTTGCTTTTTAAAGCTAACATAAGAATTGGCCTTTGTCAAGAAAGAAAAAATAATATTTTGTTAAAATATTTCAAGCGGAAATTCGGCAAACCGAAAACTGCCGAAACGGGTCAAAATTTGAAAGCATCCCGTTGTTATGACTGCGTTGCCGGCCAGGTTCCATTTCGCTTCGGCATAGCTTTATTTGTATTTCGCATTTGCATTTTGCCTAAAGCGGCGGCGGAGAAGTGATGGGGCGTCTATTTTCTTCGACGAAATCCGTCCTGCGCGGACAAAATTGTATTGACAACGGCGTAGGATGGGTCTATTGTACACACATCATTCGTCAAATGCTTTGAGCAGGATACGACTTCCCCGGATCACCGCTTTCAGAGAGCCGTTGGTGGTGCAAAACGGCAGCAAGGAACGGGCAGGCCATCCCCTGTGAGCAGCCGCGGTGAAAGGCGCAAACGCCGAGTAATCGCAGCCGGTCCCCCACCGTTAACAGGGTACGCTCTCCGATCCATTCGGGCAGCGGTCGAGCGGCCGGTTTTCCGGCAAGCAAAGTGGTAACGCGGAAGTTGAGATCTGCGGCGGATATCGCCGCGATATTGGCCTTCGTCTTTGCGATGGGTTTTCGTTGTGGAAAATCCGCAGCAGAGGCGGGGCTTTTCTTTTTGCTCCCGGCATTGACGAAGAACACAGCTTTTTTAGGAAAGAAAGGGAAATCACATGAACACACTCGTCATCGTGCTGATCGCGGCGGTCGTCCTCGTCGCTGCCTACGCGCTCTATGGGCGCTGGCTCGCCAAAACCTGGGGCATCGACCCCAAGGCGCAGACGCCCGCCGTCAAGTATAACGACGGCAAGGACTTTGTCCCCACCAACGGCTGGACCGTCTTCAGCCACCAGTTCTCCTCCATCGCGGGCGCGGGCCCTGTCACCGGCGCGATCCAGGCCGCCGCGTTCGGCTGGCTGGCGGTGCTGCTGTGGGTGGTGGGTCAGCAAGC
>OGOY01003322.1_pt1 | contig 12585 bp, 8 predicted proteins | sample 1552811 | NCBI WGS metagenome assembly OGOY01 (sample SAMEA2580132, study PRJEB22360) | human gut metagenome | biome: human gut; feature: human-associated habitat; material: faeces | place: Denmark | collected 2008/2010 | reverse complement strand
TGATGAACGACACCCGCACCCTTCACGCCGCCCAGAGCGAGGCCGCCGCCATGCTGGCCGACGACCCGCTGCTGGAAGCGCCGGAGCACGCACTGCTGGAACAGCAGGTGCAGCAGATGTTCGAGAAAGCCGGAGCCATGAACTGATCCGGAGGTTTTTTGCGCACAAGCAACAGCAAATGCAAAAGCCGCTGCACGGCTGGTGCAGCGGCCTCTGTTATCGAACGGAACGCTTTGCGTGCCGTTCGCCCATGCTTATCACATCGCAGAACACGCAGCGGCTTTTGGTGGAAAGCTGGGTATCCTTATGGTAGCAGCCAAAAAACCACTTGTCGTAGGTCAGCTTCAACAAAATTTTATCCAGAAAGCTGTGCAGCTGGTTGGTCTCGCCGCTGGCAAGGGCGGTAAAATCCAAAAATCTGCTTGGCGCATCGTGGGTCAGCACATAATCCACTTTGTAATCGCACGCTGCAAGGTTCTCCTCACAAAAGGCGTATTCCTCCTCCGAAGGCATTTCTTCCCTCCACCAGTTCACGCCGGGTTCCCGATCCTCCACATCCTGACTTTCCGCACCGCCAAAGCACAGGTATTTTTTGTTCTCCAATTCCAGCACACTGCCGCGGCACACATGGTACACATTGCCGCCCAGTGCCTGCACCTTGCCGCCAAAGCGTTCCTCGGTGGGATACTGCTTTAAAAGGTCGTAGTTTTCGTGGCTGCCGTCCAGAAACAGCAGGGTATACGGGCGCTTGCGCAGCCAATCCAGCTTTTTCTGTTCCTCCTTGCTGCCGTCCCACACAAAGCCAAAGTCGCCCAGTACCACCACGGTATCCTGTTTGCCCAGCCAGCGCAGCTTGCCGTGCTTGAAGCGGTCGATGTCGCCATGGGTGTCCCCTGTCAGATATACCATTCCTGTCCTCCCTGACCGGATGTGAAATCGGCACAATAAGCCTTGTCACACCCCGCCAAACCTGTTATTATAAAGAATACAGCCTTCCGCTGTGATCTCGTTCTTACCCGGCGCACGGCGCTTGTGCCGTGCTGCCTGTTGTTTTATATTATCGCTTTTTAAAGGAATTGTCCACATGAAACGTATTTTTGCGCTGGTTTTGTCGTTCGCTGTCCTGTTCAGCTGCCTTGTGCTGCCCGCTGGGGCTATGTTCGACCCCACCCCGGTCTATCAGGTGCAGGCACAGAGTGCCTATATCGTCAACACCGATACCAATATCATCGTCTATGATAAGGACAGCACAAAGCAGGTATCCGCCGGTGGTCTGACAAAGTACATGACCATTGCCCTGCTGCTGACCAACTATGCCGACCATCTGGACGACACCTTCCAGATGCCCTTTGCCATCTCGGATTACGTTTATAACACCAACAACGCCGATATGCGCTCCAACGAGACCTTTACCTACCGCGAAGCCATGTACGCCATGCTGACCCGCAACGCCAACGAAGCCGCCATGGGCCTTGCCTATGCCCTTTCCGGCGGCGACCTCGCGGGCTGGGTGAGCCAGATGAACACCCTGTCCCAGCGCATCGGCACCACCGGCAGCACCTGGACGGATGCCTGCGGCATTGACAGCGGCAACGTGACCTGTGCCGTGGATATGTACCTGATCCTGCGCTATCTGATGAGCTTTGATGCCTTTGTGGAGGTTTCCGGTGCGCCCAGCTTTACCATGCCCGCCAAAGAAAAACACCGTTCTTCGTCTGTCCTGGTCAGCCAGAACGCCGCGCTGAGCAAATCCAGCGGCGGCAAATACTACCGCAGCGCCATGCAGGGCGGCATGTGCGATGTGACCGCATTCAAAAGCGACAGTGGCAATCAGAGCTATGTTTCATGGGCCAATAAGGATGGTGCCACCTATATTTTCTGCGTGATGCAAAGCCCGGACACCTGCGACGATTTCGGCTACGCCAACCGTCGCCCGGCCCTGTGCGAGACCGTGAAGCTGATGGACTGGGTGTTCGACAGCTTTTCCATTCAGGCCGCGCTGGACACCGACCTTACGCTGGCCGAGATCCCGGTGAAGTATTCCTCCGATACCAGCTCCCTGCAGCTGTATCCCGCCGACAGCATGATGACCCTGCTGCCTTCCACCGGCGACGGCAGCGTGACCCAGAAATATTTCCACCTGCCGGATGCGGTCAGTGCGCCCATCCAGCAGGGCGATGTGGTGGGCACTGTGGAACTGAAGCTGGCCGGTGAGACCATCGGCGTGGTGGACCTGATCGCCGGGCAGGATGTCAGCCTGAACCCGCTGCTGTTCACGGTGGCGCGTTTTCAGGAATTCTTAGGCAGTCTGTACCTCAAAGTTGTGATAACGCTGAGTATTATCTCTGCCGCAATTTACTTTTTGTGGACGTTCCTGAACGGCTGGAACCGCCGCAAGCCCACCAGAAAGATCCGCCGCCGCTGAGCTTTGCACCGTTCATCCTCATTTTGTGGAAAAGTGATGCAAAAAGCCCCGTCAGCCTTTTCAGGATGACGGGGCTTTTGGTTGCGCCAGCAGGAGTCGAACCTACGATGGGGGAGTCAAAGTCCCCTGCCTTACCGCTTGGCGATGGCGCATCATGCAAAACAGTATAGCATATTTTCCGCTGTTCCACAAGAGGTGCGCCGCATTTTTGCAGCTTTTTCTGTGCGCTGTCTGCCGCACTTGCGGCGGGTTGGGGCGGTTTTTGGGCTTTGCGGCCGGGACCCTGCGTTTTCCATATCCTTCCATGTTTTTACGAAAGGCAAGTTTTGCGGGATGCGTTTTTCAAAAAACACAGTCCGCAGGGGGCACAAGATTCATATTGCAAAGGTGAAATTTATTTTTTTCCTGATTTTTCTTATTATTTTCTCAAAAGACTGTATTTTTTGTTGCGATTCTGGTACACTGGATGTGATAAAAATAAGTTGAAGAAACTACGCCGATGTCCGGGCTGTCCCCGGGCGGGGCAGTGTCTCCATCTTTGTGAAGGAAAGCGAGGGGTCTCATGAAAAAATTCCTGAAAACGCTGGTGGTCGGGCTTTGCCTGTTCACGCTGCTGTGCTGCGCACTGCCGGCTGCATTTGCTGCCGACAAAACTTCAGGGAGCAAAAAGGAAGAGAACGTGTACGCCATTGGTATGGATGCCCAGGGCGGCATCTGCTCCACCGTGGTAACCTACACGAACCTGTCCGGCAAACTGGAGAGCACGCCCGAGCAGCCTACCATGACGGGCTACACCTTTGACGGCTGGTACACCGAGCCGGTGGGCGGCAGCAAGGTGACCACCTCCACCGTGTTCACCTCCGACGCCACCATCTACGCCCACTGGACTGCCAAGGTCGGTACTTCTACCGTGCCGCAGCCCACCACCCAGCCTGCCGTCCAGTGGCAGAAGTATGTAGGCCCTGCCCTTGTGGCCGGTGCCCTGCTTACCACCCTGCTGGTCGCCACCATGCTCTGAACACTGCTGTAAACACAATGACACTATTGAAGAAAGGGATCTTACCATGACTACTTCTACCATGAAAATGCCCGCCAGCTATTCCAGCATCGAAGCCGAGGAGATGACCTATCTGGACGGCGGCACCAGCAACGCTTATCAGGCCTTCCTGGACGTTGGCAAGGTGTTCAACTACATTGCCCGCATCTTCTCCGGTGCAAGCTCCATCATCAACAACGTTAACGTCATCTACCAGTCCTTTGTATCGCTGAACAGCCTGCTGGGCAGCTTCGGCAAGTAAAAGCATCACCCCAAAGTTCAGATCCGGGAGCCGCGCTTTTTTCGAAAAGTGCGGCTCCCGTTTTTCGTACACGCTGTAATTCAGTGCATTACTGCGCAGTACTTCACGTTCCAGAATTGTGAACAAACTTTTTAAGCTTTTGGGGGGTCAGTGGCCGTTTTTTGGGCTTTTTCTATATAAAAAGCAAAAAAATGCGATATTTTTTCGGCTTTATCTCTTGATTTTGTGTCTGATTTGTTATATTGTTGTTACATGGAATGTGCTAAACTAAGATAGTTTATAAAAGGTCTCTCCCGCTGCGCAAATTGCGTGGCAACAAGTGAATTATCAGGCATTTCCTTTAAGTTGTTTCGGTATTTTCGAAAAAATTTTCGTTATCTTTACATTCGGGAGTTTGTACACAAATGGCAGATCGTGAACTGCGGCGGATGCACCGCGCTGAACTGATAGAGATCATCTATGCGCTGAAGCAGAGCGAGGACCAGCTCAAGGCGCAGAACGCCGCGCTTACCGCGCAGCTGCAGGACCGGCAGCTCCGGCTGGAAAGCGCCGGTTCCATCGCGCAGGCCGCGCTGGAGCTGAACAACGTGTTCGCCGCCGCGCAGGCCGCCGCCGATGACTATCTGCACTCAGTGCAGGCCAGTCTTGCGGACACCAACGCCACCGCCGCCAATACCCTTTCGCAGGCGCGCAGCGAGGCCAAGCGCATTCTGGAGCAGGCACAGGCAGACGCCGACAGCCTGAAAGCGCAGGCGCAGCAGGAATGTGACGCCATGACCGCCGCCGCCGCGCAAAAACGCACCCAGACCGAGGCCGACTGCAAGGCCATGGTAGAGCGTGCCGAGCAGGAGGTGCAGCAGCGCTGGCAGGCATTTGACCACAAGGCCAACGAGCTGCTGGATCAATACCGCAGCACTGACGGCCTGCCTTCGGAGGAAACATGAAAAAACGCGATATCCGGTTTGCTTCCATCCCTTCCACCGAGGAAGTGGCCGCAGAACGTGAGCGTCTTGCGTACCAGAGCCGCTACCAGCGGGTGCTGCGCAGTACGATCTATATTTTGGTGGTGGTGGCCGCAGTAGCTGTGCTGCTGGCTACGCTGTTTCTGCCGGTGCTTCAAGTCTCCGGCGACAGCATGTACCCTACATTAAATGATAAAGACATTATCCTGCTGGTAAAATCCAACCACATTGAAAACGGCGAGCTGTGCGGGTTTTACTGGCAGAACAAGCTGCTGCTCAAGCGCATCATCGGGCAGCCCGGTGATGTGATCGATATGGACGTGAACGGCGTAGTCTCGGTAAACGGCGTGGCGCTGGACGAACCCTATGTGGACGCGCTGACCGTGGGCGAATGCGACATCCGGTTCCCCTATCAGGTGCCGGAAAACCGCTACTTCGTGCTGGGCGACCACCGTGCCACCTCCATCGACAGCCGCAGCAGCGTGATAGGCTGCGTTGAAAAAAGCCAGATCGTGGGCAGGGTTTTCCTGCGGATATGGCCCTTGTCCAGCTTCTCGTTGATCCATTGACCCCGGGAGGAGGTATTTCGTTATGAACGACATTCTTAAAACGTACATGGAGCGGTTCCGTGAGAACCGGCACACCCTGCGGCGCTACACCGCGTTTGTGCTGGCACTTGCCATGATCACCACCCTGTTCGTCAACTGGCAGCTGCATGGCGTGGGCATCTCGATGACCGCGCAGTACCAGTGCGGCGAGGAGGAGCACACCCACACCGCAGATTGCTACACCAAGGTGCTCACCTGCGGTTACGAGGAAGGCGAGCTTGAAAATGCGGACGAGCTGGCCGCCGCTGCTGCCACCAGCCAGCCCACTGTTGAGGCTGAGCCCGCGCCGCTGGCACTGGAGCCGCAGATCGAGTTTGTGCCCCACGAGCACACCGAGGACTGCTACACTGAGGTGCAGACTCTGACCTGCATGGAGGAAGAGCACGTCCACGGTGACGACTGCTTCGACCCCGAGGATGGCAGCCTGATCTGCGACAAATTTGAGCATACCCACGACGAAAGTTGCTATACCACCGAGTACGAGCTGACCTGTGGACTGGAAGAGGGCGAGCTTGTGGAGCAGGTGGTGGAGCCCACCCAGAGCGCCGCACTGGCAGCGATGGCTGTGGCCGAGCCCGTGGCGCTGGCACCGATGGTGGACACCGTGGAGCCCATCTACCACCACCACACTGACGCCTGCTATGAGGAAGTGCTTACCTGCCCCCTGCCGGAGCATCACCACACCGTAGCCTGCCTGAGCGACACCTCCGCCGACCTTGAGACCCCCGAAGAGTGGCAGGCCGCCAACGCCGAGGCCGTGATGACCGGCAACTGGGACGAGGACCTGCTCAGCGTGGCAAAGACCCAGCTGGGCTACGAGCAGAGCGAGAAAAACTTCGAGATCGACCCCGCGGACGGCGTGACCCTGCGCTACTACTCCCGCTACGGCCAGTCTTACGGCAACCCCTACGGCGAGTGGGATGTGATGTTCCTCTCCTACTGCCTGAAGTACGCCGGTATCCCCCAGAGCGCCATCCCGCAGGAGGCCAGCGTGCTTGCCCTGCGCAGCTCCATGAGCGACATGGACTGGCTGCTGGACGGCGAGGACGGCAGCGCCGCCAATGTGGGCGACGTCGTTATTTATAATAAGTACGTCACCCGCACCGTGGCTGTGGACAGCAGCGCCGATGGTGCAGCGGACGATCTGGACGACCAGTTCAGCATGGACGCTGAGGGTGAGAACGGCGCAGAGCTTGAGGAATCCGGCGCTTCTGCGCTGGATACCGCCCCTGCCGCCGAGGATGCCCCCGCTGCCGACAGCGTGATCACCCCCGATCTCCCCGACACCGCCAACCCGGAGCAGCCCGCCGCAAAGCCGGCGGACAGCACCGGCACCTCTGCATCCGGCGCGGACACCCTTATCCCCAGCGTGGTGTCCCCCGCTGCCGAGCCGCAGACCACCACCGTGACCGACGCTGAGCCGGTGGAGACCGTGGGCATCGTGAGCGAGGCGGACGAGAACACCCTGACCGTCATCTCCGGCGACGTGGACGGCAAGGTTGCCGAGGTCACCATTTCCAGCGCCGAGGTACTGGCCGTGGTGGATGTTGCCTATGCCCAGTACGCAGACGAGATGCTCTCCTCTGCCGTTGACGGCGCACTGAAAGCCCCCAGTATGCTTACGATGGCGGGTGAGCCCATGACTGCAAGCACCACGGCCACGTTGAACGATAACTGGATCACCGGCACTACGATCACGCTCAACGGCAACACTTATACAGTCAAGGGCACTCCCACCACCGATGCCCCTACACTGCCCGAGGGTGTTTCCGTTACCGTCAATGACAATGTATCCTTGCATTATGGCTTTGACATTCCCGATGGGAGCGCCAAGGGTGTAAGCACCCTGACCTACAAGCTCCCCAGCCATCTTATTCCGCTTAAAAACACTGCAAGCGGATTTCTGACTAACGGTCAAAACGAAACCATTGGTACTATTACCGTAGACACAAACGGTCTTGCTACCCTCAACTTTAACAAACCGCTGAGCGGACAGACCAGCGGCACATTTTACGTTGATTGCCGCGTAAGCGAAACATCGACCTCAACTGAAAATAAGATCAGATTCCCCGGAACCAACCATACTGTTGAGATCAAAAAACAGACGGACGTTAAAGTTAAAAAAGAGATCGTAAAGAACGCCAGCGGCTCTGAGTATACGCTGCAATCTGACGGTACCTATAAGGTGCACTACAAAGTTACCGTAAGCACGAAAAACGGCAGCGGCGAGACGATTGATCTGGTAGATAAGATCACCGAGATCAATAATATTTCGGATGTCAAGTATCAGGATGTCAAGCTGTACAAGAACGGTAGCACTGATCCGTACAACGATTGCAAAGTGACTCCGTTTGAAGAATACGGTCGTCCTGCAATCAAGATCACAACAAAAAACGACGGCGAACTGCCCGCACTGAACGCCGGTCAGTATTATACGCTGGAATATGATCTTGTGTTCAAGAAAACCAAGCAGGACTGGGGTAATATTAAAAATACCGCTTTTGCCAATGGCGAGAGCAACGGTAAAGAAATCAGTTTCCAAAACGAGCTGCAAAAATATGGCAGCTATGACCCAAAAACAAGAGAAATCACTTGGACGATCGAGATTTACCCCAACGGCAACAAGCTGGCCGGGCTTGAATTGAATGATACCCTGCAAAACGGAATGAAAATGACCGGCAAATTCATCATCAAGGACAAGGACGGCAAAGAGCTTGTTAACGAACCTAATTTTGAAGCAGGTAAAGACGGATTCACCTACACCTTCCCGAATAAATCTCCCTTCACCGACCCGAATGCAAATTCCAAGTATACAGTAACCTATACCACAACTGCCCCGGCTGACTTTGCAACGAACCCCACTGTAAGCAACACTGCAACGATCAAACTCAATGGGGGCAAGAAGTGGGAAGGCACGGGCTCTGCCGGCTACAACAAAGGCAGCAAGGTCGTCAGCAAAACAACTAAATCTGGTAATAATGAATCCACCCTGACCACTTCCGATCTGGATACCACAACCGGGCTCTTTACGCTGCCTTGGAAGTTGGAAGTTCAGCTGCCCGATAATGAAGGCGCAAACAAGGTCGAGATTCAGGATACCATCAAAAAGCCCGAACACGGCGACCATTATGCCGTCAAGAGCGAGTTGGAAGCAGACATCAAGGCTAACTTGCTGGTGTTTGTGGGAGAAAATTCCTACGGCTACAATGATCTGTTGGCTGCCGGTCTTAAACTTACTATCCATTATTACGCGGAAAAAGATTGTAAGGATAAGGATGAGTACACTTCCCCGAACGATAACGACACAGTTCGCTCTTTCAAGCTGACGTTTGAAAAGACCGGTACGTTCGATCTGGATGAGGTCGTGATCTCCGAGTACTCTACCAAGGCATCGTATGATAAAACTGCGCTGAAGCCCGGTGACAAGATTGAATTCCAGAATAAGGGCGAAGTCAAGACCGCCACGTACTATTTTACCGTGCCCGCCGATAACAGCATGGGGCTTGTTAAAACGTCCTCTAATACGGCCGGCGGTACGAATAGTGAAGGCTCTTATAGCGCCAACGATGTCACTGTAGAAAAAGGCAACGGCTATACAGATTTTAATGGCGTCAAGCACGAGGGCACCTATATCTACTACCAGTTGGAGCTTACTCCCGGCGACCTGACAAAATGGACAGCCACCACCGTCACCGATACCCTGCAGGACGGCCTGACCTATGTTAAAGACTCTGCCTATGTAGTAGTGCGCCGTGGTGCTGAAGATATGTACACCACTGGCAATACATGGCGGCAATACATGTCCGATGCACAATGGTATAAAAATGGCGATGAACAGCCCCAGATTCAAGGAAACCTTTCAACCGCTGACTTCTTCAGCGTCCAGCAGAACGGCCAGAAGTTGACATTTGGTCTTACTGGTAATTTCAAGTATCTGAAATACCCCGACCCGCAGCTTGTTGACCGCATCCTGATCCGTTTTGCTGCAAAAGTGGATGATAGCATCTGGGATCCTACCCAGCAGGTGCAGACCGTATATTTCAGCAACTCTGCAAAATGGGGAGAGTATAGCTCTACCACCAAAACTGAGGTCAAGCATGAATCCCAGATCATAAGCAAGAAAGGACAGTATGATGATTCTACCGGCTATGTACGGTACTCTGTTGTCATCAACCCCGACAAGCTGAAGCTTGGCACCGACAAGATGATCGAGCTGGTAGACGATATGCACCCCGATGGCAACGAATCAAATACCGCCGCGCTGGTACGCTCTACGGTCAAGTTGTACAGCTATGACCCAACCGCTCCCGATAAGAAGGGCGCAGAGATCGCCGACGGCGTATATACTGTGGACTATAAGGAGACCCAAAAAAATCAGCGCAACCATTATATCCTTACCGTCAGCGTCCCGAACGGTTATGCCTATGTTCTGGAGTATGCTTACCGGAACACTTCTAACACCAGCTACCAGATGAAAAATACCGCCGAGCTTTGTGGTAAAACGTTCGAAGCGACTCCTACAAAAACATATGCTACAGGTGCCGGAGGTACCGCTGATTCTGCCGGACTGCATCTGTATAAGGTTGATAGTCGCGATGCCCGAAAGTTGCTGCCCGGTGCAACGTTCAAGCTGGAATGGTTTGACATCGACAGCGGTACGTACAAGGACGTCCAGACTGTAACAACTGACGCGAACGGTGAGATCGACCTGACCTTCTCTGCAGCTACCAGTTCAAAGCCCGGTGAGGACACAACTGGTGCTGTGTACCGCCCCCACAATTACCTTTACAAGCTGACCGAAAAACAGGCACCGGATGGCTACCGCACGGATACAGATTGGGCGCATTACTTCATCTGGACATCTGATTCCACCTCGGATGACGTTGCCTACAAAACCGCTGTCGGCACTTACAATGCAACTAATACCGAAGTAACCAAAGACAAGGTCAACATCTACCATGGCAGCGCTTCCATTGATCTGGAAGTGACCAACGAAAGCAACCGTCTTACCTTTGTAAAACAGTGGATCGACAAAGACGGCAAAGCCATTCCCAAAGACGCTAGCAGCCTGCCGGATAACATCCAGCTGGAACTCTGGTGCACCCCGACCAAGGGCGATACCCCCAACGCCAAAATGGTTGACACCATCACGCTGAGTAAGACGGACAGCTGGACTTACAACTACGCGATCCCTGAAACCTATAAAGACTGCTACTTCTACGTAAAGGAAGTTGCCACCAACAAAAATTACACGGTAAGCTACATTGGCAATGATGGTGTGCAGCATGGTACTATTACCATCATCAACACCGAGACCGATTCCTCCGGCTACGAGCTCCCCTCTACCGGCGGCACCGGTACACTCCCGTATACAGCCGTGGGCGGCACTATGATGCTGACCGCGCTGGCATATAGTTTTATCCACCGCAAGCGCAGACGCGAAGGGAGGGCAGATGACTAAACTGCACTTTTCTGCTGGCGTGCCGGGGCTGAGCCCCCGCCCGCCCAGCGCAAAGTTTACGCGATAGACCAAACAAAACTACACCCCTACCCCCTGTGCAAAACGCAGGGGGGCGGCAAGGGGCAGAAAAGAAAGGGGCTTTTTTCATGAAAAAAGCAATGAAGAAACTCATGGCTGCGCTGCTGGCAGTTGCTATGGTTTGCGCCATGGCCATCCCGGCGTTTGCGGCTGAGGGTGATACTACCGCTGCCACCACTGGCAAGGGTGAGATCACCATTGATAACGTTGTTACTGGCCATACCTATACGATTTACCGTATTCTGAATCTGGAATACCACGCAGATACCAAGGCTTACCGTTATACGGCGAATAGCGATTGGGCAGACTTTGTTGAAGCACAGCATGAATATCTCGTCGTAGACGCCAAAACGAAAGCTGTTACTTGGGCAGAAAGCAAAAACAAGACAACTGACATTCAGGATTTTGCAAATGCTGCCGGTAGCTATGCAAAAGCAAAATCCGTCCCTGCAGTAAATAGCATTGAAGCAAGTGAGACTTCGCACCATAGCACTAGCATCACCTTTGAAAACCTGCCCCTTGGCTGGTATCTGGTGGTTTCCGATCTGAACAATGGTGCTATCTGCTCCATTGATACCACCGACCCGACCGTAACCATCAAGGAAAAGAACGGTGAGCCCACCATTGAAAAGAATGTTGATAACGACAAGAGCAACGATGCAGGCATTGGCGATACGGTAAACTTCCAGATCGACGTTGCAGTGCTTGACGGTCAGCCCCATAACTACGTCATTCACGATGCTATGAGTGCTGGTTTGAACTTTAATAATGATGTTGTGGTTTATCGTACTCGTGCAACCGATGCTGGAAGCTCTGGTACTGGTATTCCGCTGGATACATTGATCAAGGGTAAAGACTACACTGTTGAGAAACCCACTACCTGCAGTGCTAGCACTAAAATCACCGGCTGCACCTTTGAGATTAAATTCAAAGATGACGCTTTGAAGGCCAACGATATTATCACGGTTCAGTACACCGCTACTGTTAACGCAAACGCTGTGATCGGCGTTGATGGCAACCCCAACGAAACCATTCTGGAGTACAACAACAAGTACACTGCACCATCCACCACCAAGACCTACGTCTGGGAGATGGGCGTGCACAAGTTTGCAAACCTCGGCACTAAAGATCCCAACCACGCTCTGGCAGATGCCGAGTTCCAGCTGTACAAGGATGTCGTTGACAAGAACGGTACCACCACGATGTATGCTATCTTCTCTGATGCCACTAATTCCGAGGATGGTACTTCCGTCTATAATCTGACCGGCTGGACTGCCGATGCAACTAAGGCTATCACCGTTGTGACCCCGGCTAGCGGCAACATCAAGTTTGTAGGTCTGGACGCTGGCACCTACTATCTGAAGGAGACCAAGGCTCCTACGGGCTACAACACGCTGCCCGCTCCTATTACCGTTGAGATCAGCAGCACTCTGCCTACGGCAAAAGTTCCATCCACCACAGTAACTTACACCGTTAAGTGCGATGGCCATGAGGCAGACGGCCATATTATTCCTGTTGAGAACAAGTCCGGCACTGTGCTGCCCAGCACCGGCGGCATCGGTACTACCATCTTCTATGTGGTCGGCGGCGGCCTGATGGCTGCTGCAGCCATCCTGCTCATTACCAAAAAGCGCATGGAGAACCGCTAAGCTCTCCGTTTCCCCGCACAGAGCGGGGCTGTAAAGCCCCCTGCTCTGATCCTGAAACTATAACGTTAGGGAGTAGCCCATGAAAAAGAACAAAAGCACCATTA
>OGOY01003300.1_pt1 | contig 12671 bp, 9 predicted proteins | sample 1552811 | NCBI WGS metagenome assembly OGOY01 (sample SAMEA2580132, study PRJEB22360) | human gut metagenome | biome: human gut; feature: human-associated habitat; material: faeces | place: Denmark | collected 2008/2010 | reverse complement strand
AATATGAGGACAACCGGCACTTCTGCCCATGCAGGTATCAAGCGTTTATCTTGGGAAGAATATGAACGGCTGTCATCGGATACAGGGGTGAAGGACAGCGGATACTCGATTATCATAGGAAATGCCGTGGGTGATAAGTTCAACAAGACACCCACGGAACTGCGATATAGTGATGAAACCTATGCAGAAAGTGCTGGTTCCGACTGTAAAGAGATTTTGTTGATAACTTTCAACACATACTTCAAACTTAACAGCCCCTTTCGTGGGGCTGTTTTGCGTAAATCTATGTCACTTATTTTTCTTTTAGGCACATCAAATCTTACTTAAAAAATCCTCTTCCGAATTCGATCTGGCTGCCTTTTTAACCCATGCGCTTAGACGCTCTGCATCTGTTTCAGTCAAGATCATTTCACGGGTTTTCTCCGATACGGGACCAGTTTCTTCAAGTATATCCAAAATACTTTTCGCTATTCCCCAAGCCACTCCTTTCTTCATTCCACGTTCCAAACCGATAGATAAAATGCTCATCCTTACAGCCTCCCATTCTTCTGATTGCTTTATCTCTGTCACAATCTCATCTAATTGCGCTATGCGCTCATCTTTTACTAAAATTTCAGAATTTTCCAAAGTCGTATGTTTCATATACTGCAGCAGGCTTACTAATACAGGCTCTCCCTTTTTGCTGGTCATATTTAAAAATATCTTTTTAGTTCCATCTTCCAGATGCAAGTCCCTTATTTCTTCGCACTGCTCTGTAAAAGTATATTTTGCCAGCCCTTTTCCAAATATATCCTTCTGGGTGATAAATGTAATGATCGTAGGTGGCAGATGTTTATACCGGGTCTTTCTTCCCGATTTTAATAAAGGCGTATCGATCAGTCCCTGATAAAATCTCGCCCTGCGCCGCATATCATCCTGCTCTGTATCATTTTGCATTTCCGTTGCAAAATTGCGTCCTGAAATGTCTGTTGCCCTTGCGTCTAAACGGATTGCCCGCTGCCCGCTCTTATTCAGGATCACCTCTTCTACATATACTTCCTTCAGTTTTAAATTTTTTTCCCCTGTTATAATACTTAAAACATTTCTGTGTGCTGTTTTGTTTTTCATAACAGATAAAAATAAGGCAAAATCACAGAGATTAAACTCCCTATTTTCCAGCTACATCTCATGATCGGTTATTTCCGGTTCCCATACACTGTTTGACATAGGCATCGTCCTTTCTGTTAGTCGGCAGAAAGTTTTCTCTGTACTCTCTGCCTGTTTCATTGGTTTGTGATTTAAGCAAAGAGTTTCAGATAAGATGCTGTTTTGGATACAGCTTAGAAATATAGAATATTTAGAATATATTTGAAATCCTGCTTATATTCAGAATAGCAGTTTTCTCTTAAAATGTCCAGTATATGCGCGAAAAAGGGAGGGGAATATTTTCCCTCTCCCTTTATCTCTTTATATTTCAATTATATGCGCCCAAATTTCTACTATTACAAACATGAAATACATTTATTTACTGATCATTAGCAGATCTCAGCTCCGGCTGGCATCTTCTTTTCCGGTACCATTAAGGACAGATTTCCCTCTGCGTCTTCTGCACACAGGATCATGCCTTCGGATACGACTCCGGCTAATTTAGCAGGCTTTAAGTTGGTTACTACCATAACTTTCTTTCCTACCATTTCCTCTGGTGAGTAATGAGCCTTGATACCGCTTACGATCTGGCGGGTCTTGGTTCCGATCTTTACCTGGGAGCAGAGAAGCTTTTTGGACTTCGGTACTGCTTCGCACTTAACGATCTCACCGATCTGGAACTGCAGTTTTGCAAAATCATCGTAGGTGATCTCAGCCTTTGGCTCTAAGTCGATGCCGTCATCCTCAGCTGCCTCTTCTGCCGGTTTTGCAGTTTCTGCTGCTGCAGCTGCATGCATTTCCTCTACTTTTGCCATAACTTCCTTGATATCCATACGTGCAAAGAGGATCTCAGGCTTGTCTGTTACCTTATTTCCTGAAAGATACAGACCGAAGGTATCCATTTCATCCAGCTCTCTCTTCTTTGTATTTAACTGAGCCAGGATCTTCTCAGAAGTCTCAGGCATAAATGACTCTAACAGGGAAGCGCCGATGGTGATCGCCTCTGTCAGGTTGTAAAGAACCGTTGCAAGGCGGTCTTTCTTAGCCTCGTCCTTTGCAAGAGTCCATGGAGTTGTCTCATCAATGTACTTGTTGCATCTTCTGAAGATACCGAAGATCTCTGTAATGGCATCTGCTACACGCAGCTGGGCCATCTTTGCGTCTACCTTCTTTACTTCCTCTAATACAACAGCCTTTAAGTCTTCGTCAACAGCTTCTGCAACGCCCTTGTTTTCTACAACGCCGCCAAAGTACTTGTTGCTCATGGAAATGGTACGGTTTACAAGGTTTCCAAGGATATTTGCCAGGTCAGAGTTCATACGCTCTACCATCAGCTCCCAGGAGATAACGCCGTCATTTTCAAATGGCATTTCATGAAGCACGAAGTAACGTACTGCATCTACGCCAAAGAAATCTACCAGAGTATCTGCATAGAGAACATTTCCCTTGGACTTGCTCATCTTGCCATCGCCCTGAAGCAGCCATGGATGACCAAATACCTGCTTTGGAAGCGGTACGCCTAAAGCCATCAGGAAGATCGGCCAGTAAATAGTATGGAAACGGATAATGTCCTTACCGATCAGGTGCAGGTCTGCAGGCCAGTATTTCTTAAACTGGTCAGTGCTGTTTCCATCACAGTCATAGCCGACACCGGTAATATAGTTGGTCAGCGCATCCAGCCATACATAGGTAACATGCTTTGGATCAAAGGTTACCGGAATACCCCAGTCAAAGGTAGTTCTGGATACACACAGATCCTGAAGTCCTGGAAGAAGGAAGTTGTTCATCATCTCATTCTTTCTGGAAACAGGCTGGATAAACTCTGGATGAGAATTAATGTACTCGATCAGCTGCGGTGCATATTTGCTCATACGGAAGAAATATGCCTCTTCCTTTGCCGGCTTAACCTCTCTGCCGCAGTCAGGGCACTTGCCGTCTACTAACTGGGATGGAGTCCAGAAAGACTCACATGGAGTACAGTAAAGTCCCTCATAAGCACCTTTGTAGATATCTCCCTGGTCATAGAGTTTTTTAAAGATCTTCTGTACCTGTGCTTCGTGGTCAGCATCTGTGGTACGGATAAATTTATCATAAGAAGTATTCATCAGATCCCAGATACGCTTGATCTCGCCTGCAGCCTTATCTACAAACTCCTTTGGAGTGATGCCTGCAGCCTCTGCCTTCTCCTCGATCTTCTGTCCGTGCTCATCGGTACCGGTCTGGAAGAACACATCGTATCCCTGAGCTCTCTTATATCTTGCAATACTGTCTGCCAGCACGATCTCATAGGTGTTGCCGATATGCGGCTTACCGGAAGCATATGCGATGGCAGTTGTAATATAATACGGCTTCTTCTTACAATCCTGACACATATTTTAAATCCCTCTTTCCAGCCCCCTTTTGGGGCATTCTAATGATGTAAGTATAAGCGTTTACAGGGCTTTCGTCAAGACGCCCTATGCCACATACGTTGTAATTTTCCTACATATAATATATAATGACACCAGTGTCAAAAGGTCTAAAATCCGATGCTAGAGTGCAAAGCACGTAGCAATCCGGTATCATGGACGATCATTGTATCCCAAAAAGGAGATTTTTATGAAACAGAGAACACAAAAATATCTGCATGCCATTCTTGCACTGGTGTTATCCCTGTGCCTTATTACCGGCTGCTCACTTTTTCCAAATTCTGCACCGAAAGCAGACAAAAATACCTCTCAGGAAACCATTGCAGAAGAAGCAACTGAAAACTCTTCTGACGACTCCGCCAGCCAGCCAGACGAAGCAGCCCTGGCTGCAGCCCGGGAAGCCTTTGACCAGTACACGGAAAACCTGTTTAAACAGGAAGCCTCCCAGTCCCTTCTTACCCTTCACTATACACTTGCAGACCCGGAAAGTTACGGCATTACCGATTATGACCGCACTCTTGGAACTGCTTCCGCTGAAGATACACGAAAGGACCTTGAAGAGGCAAAACAGATCAAAGCAGACCTTGAAGCTATGGATACCCGTCTTTTATCCAAAGACCAGCTGCTTACCTATACCATTCTTTCTTCCTACATTAATACTCTTCTGTCCTCTGATGGATTAGAGCTGTATGACCAGCCTTTATCCACCACCCTTGGCATCCAGTCCCAACTCCCTATCCTTTTATCTGAATATACTTTTTACAGGAAACAGGATGTAGATGATTACCTGTCTCTTCTGTCATCCATTGACACCTATTATGACTCTCTCATTGCCTTTGAGACAGAGCGGGCCCAGGCGGATCTTGGCATGTGTGATACAGTTATCGACAATATCATCCGCTCCTGCAATGCTTATCTTATTGACGCAGACCACAGCTTTATGGCAGAGACTTTTTCTTCCCGTTTAGATGAAATGGGCGGTCTTTCAGACCAGGAAAAAGCCGATTATAAGGCAAAAAATAAAAAAGCCATCGACGAACATTTCGTACCTGCCTATGAACGGCTGATCAGCGGTCTGGAGAGTTTAAAAGGAACAGGTTCCAATGACAAGGGTCTTTACTACTACCCGGAAGGCCGGAAATATTATGAATATCTGGTAAATGCCAGCACCGGAACCTCCTACAGTGATGTTTCTGCCTTAAAACAGGCCATTAACAAGCAGATGTCAAAGGAACTGGCAGCCGTGAACCAGCTGTTAAGCGATGATCCGTCTTTAGGCGATAAACTGGACTCTTCCACCTTTACCCTGACGGAACCTAAGGACATTTTAGAGGATCTGAAAGCCCAGTCCCAGGCAGATTTCCCGCCTGTAAATGACTGTAACTATACCATTAAAAATGTGCCGAAAACATTAGAAGGCTTTTTAAGCCCTGCTTTCTATCTTACAGTACCTATTGACCGGCCGGAAGACAATTCCATTTACATTAATAACCAGAGTACAGATGCCGGCTCCCTCTACACCACCATGGCCCATGAAGGTTATCCGGGACATATGTACCAGACCAATTACTTTAACCAGCATAACACCTGTAACCTGCGGAATGTCCTTGATTTTCAGGGATATGTAGAAGGCTGGGGAACTTATGCGGAATACTACGCCTACACACTGGATCATGGCATGGAGGAGCAGGTAGGTGAACTTTTGCAGCACAATGCCGCCTTTACACTTGCCCTTTATGCCCTGTTGGACATTAACATCCACTACGAGGGCTGGGATATGGACCAGGTAAACGATTATCTGACTATGTACTTCCAGATCGATGATCCTTCTGTCATCTCTTCCATTTACTATGAAGTAGTGGAAAATCCTTCCAACTACCTCTCCTATTACACTGGTTACCTGGAATTTTTAAATATGAGAGAAGAAGCACAGCAAAGACTGGGAGCCAACTTCTCCCTGTTAGAATTTAACCGCTTTCTCCTGGATATAGGTCCGGCACCTTTCAGTGTGATCCGAAATTATTTTACACAGTGGCTGATACAAAATGGCAGCAGCAATTAGATTTGTTTGAAAACAATATTAATTGTTGTTAAAATGTCGTTAATAAATATAATATCATCTTTTTGATATTAAAATCATGTTAATTTTCTGATAATACATTGGCGTAAGATGTCTGATGTGGTATTTTAATTACATCAGACATCTTATTATTTTGTTACAGTTCAGTCATGCGCTGGTTTGTATGAAAAAGTGTGTTGCAAGCCTGCTTGCATAAGCGCTTTCTCATACAAATCAGCATATGGTGAACCACCATGCTTCTTGTTTTCATGAACATGGAAACAAGAAGATGTCATGACTGAACTGCAACAAAATGTTTGCATCAAAATCATCTGCTGGCAGACAACTGAAAACATGCTCTGAAAGAGGTCGGAAAATGAGATTGGAGAGGGAACTATGAAAGGTATTAAAAAGCTGCTGTCCTATGTCACAAAAGTAGAATATGCCATTATGATCGTTGCGTTTGTCGCCATGGTAACTGCCTACTTTGTAGCAGTCGTCAACCGCAACTTTATCAAGGCTTCCATGCCATGGACTGAAGAGGTAGCCATGTACAGCATGATCTATATGGCACTGTTAGGAACAGAAGTAGGTCTTCGTGACGGCACACAGGTTGCTGTTACCGCTATTATTGAAAAGCTTCACGGAATCACAAAAAAAGTGGTCTCCATTGTTGAACAGATCGTATTAGAGATTTTTACCGCTGTTATGTTAAAGGCTGGCACCGCCTTATTTTTAAAACAGATCCAGACTGGCCAGACAACTCCAGTATTAAAGATCCCTATGTCTGCCATGTATTTCTCACTAGTGCTTACCTTTGGACTGATCTTACTGATCCAGACTGTGATCCTCGTAGAAAAGATCATTGATTTAAAGAATAAGGAGGCAGAAGCATGAGTGCAGGTATCATCCTTTTCGCAGCGTTTGCTGTATGTCTTATTGTAGGAGTTCCGGTTTCCATCTCCCTGGGAGTGGCTTCCCTTTGCTCCGTAGTATTCGGCGGTCTGTCCGCTTCCTCCACCGTTATTGCACAGCGTATCTTCGGCGGACTGCAGTCTACTTCCATTATGGCCATCGCTTTCTTCGTACTCGCCGGAAATCTGATGACCAAAGGTGGTATCTCCCGTCGTATCGTAAATTTCGCCAACTGCCTGGTAGGCAATGTGCGCGGCGGAATGAGCCTGGCACTGGTTTTAGCCTGCGCATTCTTCGCAGCCTTATCCGGTTCCGCTCCTGCAACTGTTATTGCTATCGGTACCATGCTCTACAATGATATGGTAAAGCTTGGCTACCCAGGTGACCGTACAGCCGGACTGTTAGTTGTATCCGGTGGTCTTGGACCGATCATCCCCCCATCTATCATCATGGTCATCTACTGTACTTTAACAGGCGCTTCTGTTGGAAACATGTTTAAACAGGGCATGCTCATCGGTATTGTGATCATGCTTGTATTAATGGCAGAAGTTCTCTTTTACGCAAAAAAGGAAAACTGGCCAAAACAGGCTGTAAAGCGCAGCCCTTCTGAGATCTTTAAGATCTTCTTAGATGCCATCCCGGCGCTGATGACCCCCATCATCATCCTTGGCGGCATCTACTCCGGTATGCTGACAGCAACAGAAAGTGCTGCCATCGCAGTTGTATGGGCTGCCATTGCCGGACTGTTCATCTACAAAGAACTGACTGTAAAAGAACTGGTCCCCATTTTAAAAGATTCCGCGAAAAGCTCTGCCATGATCTTATTCATCATCGCAGCTTCTACCGCTTTCTCCTGGGTATTTACCTTCTCAGGCGCTTCCCAGGCACTGGTAAACGCAGTTATCAGCATGCATTTAAATTCCGCGCTGTTCTGCTTCGTAGTTGCCATTATCCTGCTGATCTTCGGTACATTCATGGAAGGAACCGCGATTGCCGTTCTTTTAGTACCGGTCCTCTGGCCTATTGCCCAGAGTATGGGCATTGACGTGATCCACTTCGGCATGATCGTGTGCATCTCCAACGTAGTTGGTACCATGACACCTCCGGTTGCAGTAAACATCTTCTCCGCTTCTACCGTATCCGGCCTGAAAATGGGCGATATTGCAAAAGCAGAGATCCCATTCCTCATTGGATATGTGGCAGTCTTCTTCTGCTGCGTATTCTCTGAAACCTTCTGTACATTTTTAATCTGATGAAAAGGGACTGACTGCCCTTTCTCATATTAGGTACTTAACTTTTTTCTCTTGCCAAAAGCCCCCAGGTTTTGCCTGGGGGCTTTTGCATTGCTGTTCCTATTATTCCTATTACTGATCCATATTTCTTTGTTTCAGCTTTCCATCTGCCGTCCTAAAAATCCGCAGGCAGTGGCAGCCAGCTTCATTTCCATTTCTCCAAACCGCGCTCTTGGCTCCCGGCTCATAATGGCTACGGCGCCGATAGCATCGCCTTCGCAGATAATGGGGGCTACCACCTGGGCGGTAATACCTTCTAATTCTTCATCTACCAGCTGGACAAAGCTTTTTTCATCTTTTCCGGATTGCACGACCTGGCGTTCACCGATCACCTGCTCCAGAGAAGGGCTGATGGCTTTTTGCAGCAGTTCTTTTCTGGCACCGCCGGATACTGCGATCACCTGATCCCGGTCCGTGATGCACACGATCAGGCCCGTTGCCTGGGACATGGCCTCTGCATACTGTCCGGCAAAAGCAGCCAGTTCCACCATAGGGGAATATTTCTTTAAAATGATCTCCCCCTCACGGTCTGTAAATATCTCTAAAGGTGTTCCTTCCCGCAAACGCAAGGTCCTTCGTATCTCTTTTGGGATCACCACACGTCCAAGGTCATCGATCCTTCTTACGATTCCTGTAGCTTTCATAACGTTTATTCCTCCTGCATACCACAAAACATCTCTGTTTCCATATTGTGTGTCTTATGGGTAGTATGTGGAAATGCGGGTAAAATATACACTGCTGCTTTCTATATTTACTTCCGTCCAGAAATTAAATTTTTATTATTTCACTTCTACCAGCTCGATCTTAAAGTTCAGCTCTTTTCCTGCCATTTCATGATTTGCGTCAAAAGTAATGGTCTTCTCTGTCTTTGCAGTAACTTTTACAGGGAATGGCTGGCCCATCTGATTGGTCAGATATACCTGCTGGCCTACAGTCAGATCCTCAGAACCTGGAAGCTGCTCGATCTCCAGTTCAAAGATCGCGTCTGGATTTGGCTGTCCATATGCTTCTTCCGGCATCAGATGAATGTCTTTTACTTCTCCTACTTCCATATCAGCCACTGCTGCGTCAAAGCCTTTGATCATCTGGCCTGCGCCGCATACGAACTCTAATGGTTCGCCTCTGTCATAAGAAGAGTCAAACTGGGTTCCATCATTAAAAGTACCTTTATAATGGGTGCGGCATGTCTTTCCTACATTGCGTCCTGTGATTTCCATGATTTAATCCTCCGTTGGGGTGGTTATTATAGACTTATGAACCCTGCGCTGGCACGTTTTTTATGTCTGCTGACGCAGATGGTCCACTCTTTCCTAGCATACCATACTTCTACATCCCTGTCAGTCTTTTTCTTGCCCCCTTTCTATTGAATTTCCCGCCAAACCAGGTATACTGGTATCATAAGGAGAAGCAACAAAGAAAGGGGACACACTTATGGTTATCTACAAAGCAAAAAACTATCAGGACTTAAGCCGCAAGGCTGCAAACATCATTTCCGCCCAGATCATTATGAAGCCGGACTGCGTATTGGGGTTAGCAACCGGTTCTTCACCGATTGGCACTTATAAACAGCTGATCGAATGGTACAACAAGGGGGATCTGGACTTTGCCAAAGTCACCACTATTAATCTGGATGAATACAAGGGACTTGGCCCGGACAATGACCAGAGCTACCGCTATTTTATGAACACCAACCTGTTTGACCATGTAAATATCGACAAGGCCCGTACTTTCGTTCCAGACGGCTTAGAGCCGGATCCACAGAAAGCCTGCGCTGCCTATAATGAGATCATCCGCTCCCACGGCGGTATCGATCTGCAGCTTTTAGGGCTTGGAAGAAATGGACATATCGGCTTTAACGAACCTGGCGCTGCTTTTGAAAAAGAGACCCACTGTGTAGACTTAACAGAAAGCACCATTGAAGCAAATAAACGTTTCTTCGCCTCTGAAGATGACGTTCCAAAACAGGCCTATACCATGGGCATCAAAAACATCATGCAGGCAAAGAAGATCCTGCTGATCGCAGGCGGCGAGGAAAAGGCAGAAGCCTTAAAGAACTCTCTCTATGGCCCTATTACACCATCTGTTCCGGCATCTATCTTACAGCTGCACAATGATGTAACCGTGATCGCAGATGAAGCCGCTTTAAGTTTGATCATGTAACTCATATAACTTACACCCTCATTTACAGAACCTGCCACCGGCAGCTTCTTGCAAATGCATGGAAACTAAAAAGGATATTGCCAGACTGTTTTTATACCGCCTGACAATATCCTTTTCTGTTGGGCTGACATTTATCTCACTAACACTTATTTTACTAACGCTCCAATGGTTCTGACCATCCTCCCCACATCAATCGGTTTCGCAATATGTCCGTTCATACCTGCAGCAAACGCCTTATTCCGGTCCTCATCAAAAGCATTGGCAGTCAGGGCAATGATCGGGATCGCCTTTGCGTCTTCCCGTTCCATGCCACGGATCTTTCTTGAAGCTGTATAGCCATCCATATTTGGCATCTGGATATCCATTAAAATGGTGCTGTAATAACCTGCCGGCTTCTCTGAAAACAGTTCCATACATTTGCATCCGTCCTCTGCCCGCTCAACTTTAAATCCATTTTCTTCCAGTATGGTTATGGCAATTTCCGCATTCAGCTCATTATCTTCTGCAAGAAGAATGCGCTTCTCCTTAGATCTGTTATACAGCTTTTCTTCTTTCTTTACATAACTGTCTTTGACCTCTTCCTCAGAAGTGATCTCAAAAGGCAAAATAACTTCAAACTTGCTGCCTTTGCCCCTTTCGCTTTCTACCTGGATCGTTCCACCCATAAGATCTATCAAGGCTTTTACGATCGGAAGACCCAGACCGGCACCTACTACCTTACTTTCCGTACTGGTCCGCTCTCTGGTAAATTCTTCAAAAATATGAGGCAGATATTCTGCACCCATGCCAATTCCCGTATCTTCTACCAGAATACGGTATGCAGTCCATCCCTCTTTCTCCCATGGGATCTCTTTGATCTGTACTGTAACGCTGCCGCCTTCCGGGGTGTACTTAACAGAATTGCTGATAATGTTTAATACGATCTCCCGCACTTTTGTCACATCACAGATGATAAACCTGTGTTCTACATCCAACGTACAGTTGTATTTCAGCCGCTTCTTCTCCACTGCCGGTTCAAAAACTGCATTTAATGCCCCTAACAGTTCCTGGGCATCCCCAACTTCTGTCCGTAATGTCGCCTTTCCGCTTTCGATCCGCGCCATTTCCAGAACATAGTTGATCAGGGATAATAAAAACGAACCGGATAACTGGATCTTCTTAATATAATCATGGACTTTTTCTTTATCATCCAGATGTTTCTCTAAAAGATCAGAAAAACCAATGATCGCATTCATCGGAGTCCGGATATCATGACTCATGTTAAAGAGAAATCTTGTTTTGGCTTCACTTGCTTCTTCCGCCCGTTTTGCTGCCCGTTCGATCTTTTCCGCATACAGTGCCTCTTTATAACGCTGCATCTCATACTGCCAGTAACCAACCGTCAACACTCCTGAAACAAGGGCTGCGATCAGTATCCCAAAAGCGATCTGTGACTGCGGTACCCATCCGGCTTTTGGCTCGATCTCAAAATACCAGGTATCATTAGGCACATCACAGGCTACTTCCAGTGTGTCCTTAAAGGAAAATTTTTCACTCTGGGCAATCGTCAGCTTTTCTCCCGGTTCTGTGCCATTTTTCCATATGAGATACTGATAGGACGCATCTTCCAGCTTATATGTTTCCACTTCTTCCATAAAATGATCCCAGTTTAATACCAGAATGGAAAAGCCCCAAAACGTATCTTCCCCTGCTTCATCTTTTACATAAACAGGATCAAAAAGCAGTGCGCCGTTTCCGCCCTGGACCAGTGGAAACGGTCCTGCAATGGTATACTGACCGCTTGTTTTTGCCAGATTTGCCTCTTTCTTTCTGTCCGGATGCTCCAGCATATTTAACCCCATGGCCTCTTCATTCCCTTTCATGGGATAGATATGGGAAACAATACCGTCCTTTGCCAGTTCATGGGCTTCGATCACATTTTGCTTATCCTGCATCATCTGGGATAAAATGGAAAATTTTTCTCCATCAATATCATATCCTGACTCTATGATATTTTTCACCAGTTCTGACTCCGCCAGATACCGGTTCAACTGGGATTTTACCCTGCTTACTGTGGACTCCGCTGCGTAAACAGCCTTTAATTTCTCCTCCTTTTCCTGTTCCCGGTTTAAAAAACAGGCACTGCCTGTAACGACCAGAAAAGAAAGAACGCAGACCATAAACGCCCGAAATTTCATTCTTCTCCGGTCTGTTTTTCGTTTCATATGTAAACCTCATAAAATTAAATATTCTTCGTTTGTAACTATGTGATACCATTATACCAGACTAACGTTTGTTTTCAATGAAGAATAGATGAACAAATATCAAAAGAACATCATTTCCCCAGTTGAATTTCCTTAGAAAATATGGTATTCTAAGCCTTAACAATTGTATCTGTACTATATATAGTTATTTTTTTTTTGCGTTGATACTTTGTCGCTTTAAACTGACAAACGTATTGCTAACATCCAGCATAGTAGTCGGATAATATGTTCGTTTATTAATAAAATCCTGTAGAAACGAGAGAAAACCATGAACCAGTCAGAAACATTACTTGAAATAAAAGATCTGTGTGTGGAATTCAAGACCATGGCCGGAACGGTACACGCAGTAGACCACTTAAGCTATACGCTCCACCGCGGTGAGAAGTTAGGCATCGTAGGGGAAAGCGGAAGCGGAAAAAGTGTGTCCTCCCTGGCTATGATGCAGCTGATCCCAAATCCTCCGGGCAAA
>OGOY01003276.1_pt1 | contig 12773 bp, 7 predicted proteins | sample 1552811 | NCBI WGS metagenome assembly OGOY01 (sample SAMEA2580132, study PRJEB22360) | human gut metagenome | biome: human gut; feature: human-associated habitat; material: faeces | place: Denmark | collected 2008/2010 | reverse complement strand
GATGGTTCAGTCCCTTTCTGGATACGCTTCCGATGTACATACCGGGGCGCTTTCGCACGGCCTCGAGGCCCTCCAGGACAGAGATACTGCCCGCATCATAAGTGTCTTTTTTTGCCATTCCACTGATTCCTTTCTTTTTTATATTCGAACATTTGTTTGTATTATACTCAAAATATATGTACTTGTAAAGTCCACATGATCATCTTTTTTCTGCAATTTTTCCAAAAGATACGCGTGGCAGTTCAAGGAACCGGTCTTCCGAAAAATCGCTTTCTTCAGCCGCCACAGCTTATCTATTCTATCAAAAGTATCTGTAAACTTCAAGCAATTTGTGTCTGCCAGAATACAACAGGCGGAAAACCCTGCTTTTTATGAAAGCATGTTTTCCGCCTGTTTCTGATCATTTCAGGAAATTTTTTCCAGAAGCTTCTCCTCGCACAGGGGCCTGGAAAAATAATATCCCTGTATCATATCCACACCCCATTTTTCCAGAAGCTTTACCTCCTTTTCGGTCTCAGCGCCTTCTACGATCACCTTATATCCCATATGCTGCAGGATCATGACAATGCTGCGATAAAAGGTAGCCGTCTGAGGATCGCTGCTGACCCCGGACAAAAGAGAACGGTCCATTTTTACTGCTGAAAACGGAATGCGAAGAACTGCGTTCAGATTTGCATAACCGGAACCGAAATCATCCAGGCACATGTGGATCCCCACTTCTGCAAAATCATCAATGGCTGTGCAGAAGCTTTCGCTGTATTCGGTTGCCACATTTTCCGTGATCTCAAACTGAAAATATCCCGGATCTAATCCATACCCCTGTATGATCCCGATAAGCACATGGCTGTATCCGGGTTTCATCAGTTCGGAAGGAGAAAGATTGAATTTCACATTCCGGATCTTCTTCATGATATATTCATGTTCTTTTATAAAACGGCAGACCTTGTGAAGCTGAATACATCCCACTGCCGAGATCATTCCCTGTTTTTCCGCGATCCCGATAAACACATCCGGCGGAATCATTCCCAGAACAGGATGTTTCAGCCGGCTCAGCGCCTCCATCGTAACAAAATCCTTGTTTTTTATGGAGTATACCGGCTGATAATATACCTCGAACAGGTTCTCTTTCACAGCCTTCTGAAGAAAATGCTCCACTTCCTGCTCATATCGGAAGCCCTCCAGGATCTTGCTGTCCGACTGGATCAGGACCGTATCCTGACGGTTCTGTATCAGAGAGATCATATATTCAATATAAGAAAGAATACTATCCTCTTTTTCCAGTTTTTCCGCATTCATGATCCCACAGATCGCAGCATGGAACGACACCTTTTCGTTTTCGATAAAAAACGGCTTTTTCAGAAATTCTTCTATGCCGTCTCTGGCTTTTTCATAATCTGTCAGCGAGTCCAGCACTGCCAGAAAGCAATTGCCTGTGATACGAAAGATCTGCACCGAATCCGTGATCTCCTGAAATCCCTTCGCCACCCGGATCAGCAGCTGATCTCCCACTCTGGTACCGTAGATCCGGTTGATCTGCTTCATATTGCGGGCATCCACAGCAAGCAGATGAAAGCTTTCTTTTCGATAGAGCTTTTCTCCGATCCATTTGTCAAAATACTGTTTGTCAAATAAACCTGTCATACTGTCCGTATATTCACCTGGATTGTTCATAGTAAGATAGATCAGCCAAAGTCCTACAGAAAGTCCGAAGCCGGTAAGCAGTATTCTTTCCGCAGCAATCTGGAGAAACAGGCAGGCTGCTTCGATAAACCAAAATCTCCATATGGTGCGCCGTATTTCTTTTTCTGCTGTTTTTCCATAACGTAACATAAATGCAACGATCACCAGCATAAAAAAGAATACATATCCATAGATCAGAAAATAAAAACTTCCCCGGATAAATCTACCTTCCTGGTTAAAATAAAAAAGCCATCCCGTCCGTAAGTTTGCTGTAACTGCCAGCAGCATTGCAGCCGGCAGGACCACCCAGCCGGTTTTCAGCCATTTATACTTCTCCTTCTGTCTTCCGGTGATGATCCGAATGTAGCAGAAAATCCCGTAGGTAAGTATGACATCACAGAAATAATAGAGCGTCAGGACCAGCGCTGACATTCTGCAGCCTTCGCTGCTGCCGCCTCCCGCGATCACCGCACTCAGCATATCCAGCAGCACGTAAACGCCGCTGAAAGCCAGAAAACATACAAAATTCCTGTTTTCCGCATTGTTCAGTCTTTTATGAGAAAAATAATGTATCGCGATCATCGTCACCAAAACAAGGGATGTGATCTGAAAACAGTTAATATACTCCATTTTTCAAATCCCCCTTCTTTTTGTTCTCATAAAGCTTCCTGTCTGCCTCATATTTCCATTCTCCTATGGGTTTCAGAGAACCATCCTTATTCCGCAGATGGCTGCATCCCAGAGATAACGAAAAACGATGTCTGCATCCTCTCCCGATATTCCGTAGTTCTTCTTTCAGGCGTTCCGGCCAGAATTCATCCGGTACTTCCGAATCATAGACCAGAACCGCAAATTCATCCCCGCCGATGCGGTAGCAGGTTCCTTTTTCCCGGAAAACGTTCTCCACACATCTGGCCGAGATCACCACCATCTCGTCTCCTGCAGCCCGTCCGTATTCTTCGTTGATCACGCGAAGCTGATCGATATCGATATACATAAGAAGGAGATCCCGGTATCTGCCCATATCTGCGGAAATACTTTCCAGTTTTTTCTCAAAATTGGCTCTCGTCTCAAGTCCTGTCATCCCATCCTCTCTGGACAGTCGTTCGTAAGCCTGGGATTCCAGACGGTAACGGACGTTGTCTGCCATCATCATGACTGCGTCTGCAATGACCAGCACAAGAAACACAAGATTTCCCAATTCGAAAATGGATCCATAGTAGGAAATCTCGAACAGCCAGTACAGGATCAGCGCTATGATACCGCTTGCTCCCACGATGATATATGCAATGAGAAGCAGATGTATCTCACGCTGTTTATGCTTCCGGTACTCCCGGATCAGAAGTACCGCTGATATCAGGACCCACACAAACAGCAGGATATGTGTTACAAACAGCATATCCTTAAATTCAAAGGCTCCCAGGATCACCAGAACTCCCTGTAAAACAGCATTCAGATAAAATGTAAAGATTCCAAGATCCAGGAGCCTGTATTTTTTCATGTTTCCGATATTCTGCAAAAAACGCAGCATCGGAACTGCCAGCAGCATGAACATATAAAAAGAAATGAGACATAATACTTCGGGGCATCTGCTGTAGCTTTGTGCCAGTGATGAGTCCGTCACCAGCCAGATACTGCACATCATAAGGAACAGTGCCACATCCCGGAACCGTCTGTCCGGCATCTGCCTTATTCTCATATAGATGCAGATGCACAGGGCGATCATACTTAATACGATCATGATCGTTGCCGCCCCTAAAGGAATGGCTGCTTTTCTGATCTGATACCAGGCTATTGCACTTCCGGTTCCTATGCATACCGGCTCTATAACATATTTTCCTCTCTGAGGCGCAGAATAGCTGAACGTCAGGACTTTTCCCTCTGTGTCATTACCCAGAGCGGCGATGCACTGCACCTTGGAACGCATCTGCACATTTTTGGAAAACATGGCCTCCTTATATTCATACAGGATCTTTCCATTCAGGCGTATCACCAGATCGTACTGGGCTCCTGTAGAAGCCACGGTCATTCCTCTGCTTTCCGCTCCCAGACTTTCATTGTACAGGATCAGCTTTTCACCTGTTTTTGCCGGAATTTCCGCAGGCAGGGTGATCTCCTGTTTTTTTCCGTCTTTTATGTAGTACCATCCTTTGTTAAGAAGCTGTACACTGTCCTGATTCTGGATCAGCCCCCCTGTGTGGATCGCCGCAAAGATCGCGCCAAAAACCAGCAGTACCACAACAAAAAGAAAGGATTCTCCCTTCCATATCAAATTTTTCTTTTTTCTGTAATCCATACCCTTCCTCTTTATATTTTTTTATTCCATTTCGTTTTGTATCTATCATATCATCAATAGATTTTTCCGTCAAAAAAATTGTCAAAAAACAGAGTGAAACTTTTTTTCAAAAAAAGAAAAAAAGTGCTTGCATTTTGTAAGAAAGTATTATATACTAACGAAGTCGGTTGCGGGAAACAACAGAAGTCAAGAGCAAACGACACAAATGAATATGGCCAGTTGGTCAAGGGGTTAAGACGCCGCCCTCTCACGGCGGAAACACGGGTTCGATTCCCGTACTGGCTATCAGCTGAAAGCAGTTAGGATTTTTATTCTGACTGCTTTTTTGTGATTGTTATACTTCACTTTTTCCTGTTATCGTTATCAAACGTTGCTCTGAACATTGCATATAAAAATTTCGTTCTTCCTGTTTATCTGTTTTCTGTATTTTCACATATATTATTTTGCATTTCTTTCTCTTCTGTTTTATAATTTCCCCTGAAAATACTTAAGATAAGGGGTGACTTCTCATGCATCACAAACATTCTTTTCGCAGAAAGCTGCAGACATTTTTTCTTTCTCTGCTGCTTGTTCTGCTAACAGTCGCAGGAGTTCCCTCTGCTGCTTACACAGCCGAGGCTGCTTCTGCTGACACAACAATGGCTGTACACTTTCTGGATGTAGGGCAGGGGCTTTCGATCCTGGTCCAGTCACAGGGGCAGAATCTCCTGTATGACGGCGGTGACCGAGGACATTCCAGTTTCGTGGTTTCCTATCTGCAGAAACAGAATATTTCCATCATTGACTATATGATCTCCTCCCATTATGACGAGGACCATGTGGCTGGTCTTATAGGATGCCTGGACAGCTTTTCCGTAAAAAATGTGATCGGTGCAGATTATGTACAGGATACAAAGATCTATCAATCTTTTGAAAACAGTGTTGCCTCTCAGGGATTAACTGTGCAGCATCCGGAGCCCGGAACGGATTTTACTTTCGGAGGCGGGAAATTTACGGTGCTTTCTCCTCAATCGATCAGCAGCAACGATAACGACAATTCTGTTGCGATCCGGCTGGAAAACGGAAATAACCATTTTCTTTTTACTGGGGATGCAGAATCTGCCGGGGAGGAAGCGATCTACAATCTGGGACTTGATCTTTCCTGCGATGTGATCGTTCCGGGACATCACGGTTCTGCCACTGCCACCACCTGGGATCTGCTCCAGCAGACTGTTCCGGAATATGCAGTGATCAGCTGCGGCGCCGGTAATTCCTACGGACATCCTCATAAGGATACCATGGATAAGCTTGCGGATATGGGAATACAGGTATTTCGTACTGATGAGCAGGGTACGGTGATCGCAGTCAGCGACGGAAGCAATATCCAGTGGAACCAGAGTCCCTGTAATGATTATTCTGCTGGAGATGAATCGGATACCGGCACACAGCCTTCCTCCGCTTATAAGGATTCCGGTGCGTCCGGCTATGGATCTTCTGATTCGGCTGCTGCAGATCCTCAGACCGGAGTGCAGGCCGATCCGGAGCCAGTGGGTGATATGGTCTGGATCTCCGCTACCGGGAGCAAGTACCACCGGATCCCTAACTGCGGAAATATGAATCCGGATAATGCCACAGAGATGACACGCTCCCAGGCTGAAGCTGCAGGATATAAAGCCTGCAAGAAGTGTTATTAAAAACGTCCGCATGCTGTCAGTTTTTCTGAATATCATGCAGTATTGACATAATATGGATAATCTTTGAGAACATTATTTAAGGACAGCTGTATCATAAATTGATATGACAGGCTGTCCTTTTCTTTTACTATTTTATAATATCCTCCGCCGGTTCAGCCGGTACGAAAACTCTCTTCTTTTCTTTTTTCTCCTTTTTTGCTGCCTTTGCCCGCTCGGTAGCCTCCCTGCAGAATTCCATCTGGGAATTTATCAGCGTTTTGCCACGTTTGTCCTGCTTCTCATACAAACCGGAGGGCTGCAGGATATGTGCTTTTACATTGTCACGGAATTCCAGATCCAGAACATGCATGATCTCTTCCTTGATCCGCTCATCTTCCACAGGGAAAACAATCTCCACACGACGGTCAAGGTTACGTGGCATCCAGTCCGCACTTCCCATATAGATTTCATCGGAACCGCCATTGCGGAAATAGAAAATACGGCTGTGCTCCAGGAAATTACCAACGATCGAACGCACGTGGATATTTTCGCTGATACCTGGAATGCCCACCTTCAGGCAGCAGATGCCGCGGATCAGAAGATCGATCCTGACACCACAGGAAGAAGCATAATACAGCGCTGCAATGATCTCAGGGTCACACAGAGAATTCATCTTTGCCGCAATGTGAGCCTCTTCTCCCTTTTTCGCATGCTCCGCTTCTCTTTCGATCATTTTTACAAAACGGTCCTTCATCCAGATCGGTGCAACGATCAGGCGATTCCAGCGCTTCGGCTCGGAATATCCGGAAAGCATGTTGAACACAGCAGTTGCATCCTCTCCAAACCGTTCGTCACAGGTAAATATACCACAGTCTGTATAAAGCTTGGCTGTGGAATCGTTATAGTTTCCGGTTGCCAGATGCACATATCTGCGGATCCCGTTTTCTTCTCTTCTCACAACAAGAGTGATCTTACTGTGTGTTTTCAGGCCCACCAGACCATAGATCACATGACAGCCTGCCTTTTCCAGCATTTTTGCCCAGACGATATTGTTTTCCTCATCAAAACGTGCTTTCAGCTCTACAAGAACGGAAACCTGCTTGCCGTTTTCTGCGGCTTGAGCAAGTGCCGCGATGATGGGTGAATTGCCGCTGACGCGATACAGGGTTTGCTTGATTGCCAGTACATCCGGGTCCTTTGCCGCCTGACGCACAAAATCCACCACCGGATCAAAGCTCATATACGGATGATGCAGGAACACATCACCCTCCCTGATCACCTGGAAAATATCTTTATCATTCTGAAATGCAGGCACTGCTGCCGGTTTGTATTTCGGTTCCTTGAACTGATCGTATCCGTCAATACCATAAACCTTCATCAGCATGGTCAGATCCAGCGGTCCGCTGATAAAAAAGATATCATCTCCATGAACCTGAAACTCCATTTTCAGAATATCCAGAAGCCGCGGATCCATCTTATCTTCCACTTCCAGGCGGATCACCTCTCCCCACTGGCGTTTTTTCAGCTGTTTCTGGATCTCAACCAGAAGATCCTCTGCCTCATCCTCGTCAATAGGAAGATCCGCATTACGCATGATCCTGTACGGATGGGCACAGATCACATCATAGCTTAAGAACAGCTTGTCGATGTTGCGCTCAATGATCTGTTCCAGAAGTGTTACGGTTGTATGGCCTTTTTTCTCAGATGGAATGATCACTACTCTCGGAAGTACAGAAGGCACCTGTACAGTGGCAAAATCAATCTCTTCTTTTCCTTTTTTGGTATCTTTTTTGGAAAGAAGTGCTCCGATATTCAACGTTTTATTACGGATCAGAGGAAACGGTCTGGAAGAATCCATTGCCATTGGTGTCAGAACCGGATATACATTATCTTCAAAATACTGATCCACAAATTCTTTCTGCTTCTCGGAAAATGCCTCGTGCTCAAAGATCACATGAAGTCCTGCTTTTTCAAGCGCAGGGACCAGAGACCGGTTTAATGTACTGTACTGTACGTGAACAAGATCATGTGTCTGCCGGCTGATGGCTTTCAGCTGTTCCTTGGCTGTCATTCCTGCAATATCTGTTTTTTTGTACCCTGCATGAACCTGATCCTTCAGGGATGCAACACGGACCATATAAAATTCATCCAGATTGGATGAGGTGATACTCAAAAATTTCAGTCTCTCAAACAGAGGTAGATTTTTGTCTCTGGCTTCACTGAGCACACGATCATCAAATTTGATCCAGCTCAGCTCTCTGTTTACAAAATATTCCGGTTTGTCAAATTCCTTAAATTTCATACAAAAACCTCCTCCGTTATCTTCTTCCCTTCCGTCTCATTACAAGCCGGATTCCAAACACCTCTTCAAAAAATTCTTTTTTATCTTTCAGAAGCCCCAGCTCCAGAGAAACATCCCTTGCGGAATCCACCACCAGGTAAAGGATCCTGTCTTTTAAGGTTACATTAAGCGCTTTTACCTTCTGGTAATGGCTTCTGTCCATAGCATTGGCCAGGCGGAGAATCGCGGTCAGCTTCGCAGTCAGGAGATAATTTCCCCTATTCATGGATGTTTCACGGTTGATTTCTTTGTAGCAGCCGAATTCTCTGGTATTGTACCTCACCGCACTAGCGATCACCTGCCGCTCCTCTGTGGAAAGACCTATGATCTCCGTAGCCATGATGATCCGGTAAGAGCATTCTGCCACCTCACTCATACTGATATATTTTCCGCAGTCATGAAGAAGAACTGCAATCTGCAAAAGAAGCCGTTCACGTTTTCCCATGCCGTGGATCTTCCTTGTGCTGTCAAAAATATCCAGTGCCACATCGGTAGTTCCTGCAATGTGGTTCTTTCCACTGGAATACCTTTTGGCAATGTTCCTGGATGCCACCAGGATATCATTTTCAAAATTGTGTACACTTTTCAGATATTTGTTTTTTTCCGCATAGTCATAGGCAATCCCGTCCAGAAGAGAAACACCCGGGATCCAGAGTGCTTCTGCCTGAAAGATTTCTATAAAGTTTCGGATGATAACCATGTTCGGCACGATCAGAGACGCATATTCCGGTTCCAACTCCATGGATTCGGCAAGGTCATGATCGGACATGTTTACAATGGTCTCGTATTTCTTCAGGAATTCCTCCTTTGTGATGATATTCTCTCCGGATCTGTCCTGAAAGATCGTATCTGTGAGAAAATCTCCCATCAGGATCAGATTGGAGATTTCCTTGTCCTTAAGATAAAGACGTTGAAAGCTTATCAGATCATTTCGGATAAATTCCTCTATCAGCCGGTCATAATGTGGAGTTGTTTTCTCCAGTTCTTTCAGACGTTCGCGGATACGAAGACTTCCCATACGGATACTCTGGGTCAGCACCAGAGCATCTTTATCAAAGAGAGAGATCTGCAGATTTCCTCCTCCGATATCCAGGATCGCCGTCCCCTTCTGAATAGCCTTTTTGAAGCCGGATTCAATGGCAGCAATGGATTTATATCCCAGAAAATGCTGTTCCGCATTACTCAGGATCTCTACCCGGATGCCAGTTCTCTGATAGATCTGCTCCAGGATGATCACCGGATTTTCCAGCTCACGGAGAGAGCTTGTTGCACACGCACGCCAGCTTTCTACCCCAAATTCAGCCATCATGCGTTTAAAATCATTAAGGATCTCGCAGAGCTCATCTACAGTCTCCATCTCTAGCCGTCCTGCAGCATAAGTTCCACGACCCAGCTCCAGCTGGTAACGGACATCATTGATCTCCCGGAAGCCGATCCGCTTTGACATTTCAAAGATCTTCATACTGACTTCATAGGAGCCTATATCAATTGCTGCAAAGGTTGTCACCGCCATAGTTTTTCATCCTTTCCCCCAATACACAGGTAAACTATTTCTTTTTTTCTTCCTCTGTTCCCACAATGTAATCAATAAACTGCTGCGCTGCACGTCCGGTCAGTCCGCCGTGAGAGATCTCCCACTGGTTGGCTTTCAAAAGCAGTTCCTCATCCGGCATGGTAACTCCATAACGAGCTGCCAGTGTACGGACGATCTCCTGGAACTGTTTTTTGTCCGGTTTGCCAAAGTAGATACGGACACCAAAGCGATATACCAGGGAAAGCTTCTCCTGCACGGTGTCGGAGGAATGCAGATCATTGTCATCTGCGATCTCCAGCTTATCTGTGGCACGCTCACGGACAAGATTACGCCGGTTGCTTGTGGCATAGATCAGGACATTGTCCGGTTTTTTCTCAAGACCGCCCTCGATCACGGCTTTCAGGTATTTATATTCAATCTCAAATTCCTCAAAGGAAAGATCATCCATATAAATGATAAAACGATAGTTACGGTTTTTGATCTGGGCGATGACTTCATTAAGATCCTGGAACTGATGCTTATAGGCCTCAATGATACGAAGTCCCTGATCATAATACTGGTTCAGGATTCCCTTGATACTGGAAGATTTACCGGTTCCCGCATCACCAAAGAGCAGACAGTTGTTCGCCTTTCTCCCCTGTACAAATGCCTCTGTATTATCAATGAGCTTTTTCTTGGCGATCTCATATCCTACCAGATCATCGATCTTCACATGTGCGATCCTTGTGATAGGCTGGATCTCCACCTTTCCCTCCTCATCGTGGCCGATACGGAATGCCTTATGGAGACCAAGCTTGCCAACACCGAAATCTTTATAGAAGGATACCATATCATCCATAAATTCTTCGGTTGTGGTGGCTGCTGCCAGGGTTTTGCTCATCTGACAGATACGGTCACGGATCCTGGTATTAAAGAGCTTGCTGTTCTCATCCGGTGTCTGGTAATCACAGATCACCCTGCAGCATACAGTTCCGAACACTTTATCAAAGACCGTGATGTCAAAATCATACAATTCCTTGAAAATCTGGAAATCATTTTTTGCCAGGTCGTTAATGCTGCCCTTGATCGCTCCTCGTATCTCGCTTGCCATACTGAAAGCGTTCTCATGATTTACCAGAAGGAAGGTAAGATATGTATGCCAGATATTTCCGGAAAAACCGTACATTCCTGCCAGCTCCACCAGCCCGTTGACACTTTTGAAAAACTGGTCTTCTCTTGCCTTGAGTGCTTCTTCATCTGCTTCATAAAGATTAATAAGTTCTGTCATATCGTCCAGTATCTCACCGTTTGAAAATCCACGGTAAAGGATACATTCCTGAATTCTTGCCAACATAATAATTTAGCTCCTCTGTCTCTTAATAATTTCCAAGAACACGGAGAACATTCGCCTCCGCCTCGATTCCTCTTAACGCATTCTCCACAGCGCTTTCGCCAAGTTTCCCTGTGAAATCCACGAAAAAACGGTATTCCCAGGATTTTCCCGGAATCGGACGGGATTCAATTTTGGTCATGTTCAGTCCGTTGTAGATAATATGTGAAAGCATGTTGTAAAGAGTTCCGCTTTCATGAGGCAGCTCAAAACAGATGCTGATCTTCCCGGCCTTTTCCTCGTATTCCGGTTTCCTGCTTACAATAATAAAACGTGTAGAGTTTGCTTTTTCTCTGCAGATATTTTCTGCAAGGACCTTCAGACCAAATACCTCACCAGCCTCACGGCTTGCGATAGCTGCCACGCCTTTGTCCCCCACCTCACTGACCTTTTTGGCCGCGCCTGCGGTGTTTTCCACTTCCTTCTTTTTCCAGGAAGGGTTTTCCTCCAGAAATGCCTTGCACTGGGCAAGCCCCTGAGGATGAGAGCAGACTTCCCTGATATCCCCTATCTGTGCATCCGGCATGCCCAGAAGCACATGATCCACACGGATGATCTGCTCGCCTACGATATACAGCTTGTACTCCATAAGAAGGTCATAGATATCAGCCACGATACCTGCAGTAGAATTCTCAATAGGAAGTACCGCATAATCGGCCTTGCCATGGGTTACATCCTCCATAGCTGTCCTCCATGTTTTTACATGGTAGCTTTCGATATTTTTCCCAAAGTACTGCCGCATAGCCGCATAGCTGTAGGCTCCCTCTACACCCTGGAACACAACCGTTGCGTTTTCAAGGGGAACATGCTTCACAGTTGTGAAATTGCGCTCTCCGTAAATCCCATGCTCTGTCAACAGCTGGTACTGTCTCTTACGGCTGATGGCCATGATCTGACGAAAAAGCTCCTGCACGCCGAGGCTGTTAAAGTCCCCGTGGGCCTTGTTTTTCAGCGTATGGATCTTCTGGCTCTCACGTGCCGGATCCAGTACCTGCTTACCGGTTTTTATTTTATATTCAGCGACTTCCTCACTCACCTTCATTCGTTTTTCAAAGAGACGTACGATCTCACTGTCGATCTCATCGATCTCGTCTCTGTATCTTTCCAAATCCGTCATTGGTTTCCTCCGTTATGTTTCCTGATAATTTCTGTAAGATCCCCCAGGAACGCCAGGGAACCAAAAGCAATGATCACATCCTCTTTTCCTGCCAGCTGATAGGCCTCTGCTACTGCGGCTTCGATGTTGTCAAAGGGCCTTACATCAGAATGAAATTCCCGCACCGCATCTGCCAGCTCCTGCGGGGTCAGAGCCCTGGGGTTATCCGGTGCCGCAATCGTCAGGATGGTATCTGCGTATTTTTCTGTTTTCCGGATGACCTTGCGGTAATCCTTGTCACGGAACATTCCCATGATGTAGATGATCCTTTTCCCCTTAAAATACCGTTCAATGGATGCTGCCAGCATGTCTGCCGCTGCAGGGTTATGAGCTCCATCAACCACAAAATCCGGTTCTGTCCCGAGAAGTGCAAATCTTCCCGGCCAGGTGGTACGTTTCAATCCATCCTGTCTCTGGACCAGTGTTGTGGGATATCCCTGTTCATTCAGGATTTCCAGTGCCCGGAGCGCTGCCACCGCATTTTCCTTCTGATAGGCACCTGCCAGGGATATTGTATATTTTTCTCCTTTATAAAGAAAGGTCTGGCCGGTTATGGATGCTTCCAGTACCTCTGCGCTGTCCTGGTCTGCCGCCTCGTATGGCACATTCTGTTCTGCGCATATTCTTCGTATGACCGCCTCTGCCTCCGGCTGCTGCTTTACAGTTACCATATGACTGTTCGGTTTAATGATGCCGGCCTTTTTTTCTGCTATCTCGCCCAGGGTATTTCCAAGAAATGCCGTAT
>OGOY01003271.1_pt1 | contig 12784 bp, 6 predicted proteins | sample 1552811 | NCBI WGS metagenome assembly OGOY01 (sample SAMEA2580132, study PRJEB22360) | human gut metagenome | biome: human gut; feature: human-associated habitat; material: faeces | place: Denmark | collected 2008/2010 | reverse complement strand
ACAGAATACTCGGTATCCGGGATACCTTTCCCTGTGCCCTCAGCGGTCCATTTAGCAACCTGCATTTCCACCCGGCTCTCACCCTCCCGGACTCTCTGTGCGCGCATGAGTACCTTTATCTCCGCTTCAACGGTTTAGTGGTTTACTCGATTAAATTTTTTATATAAAATAGCACAGGATTTTTAATATGTCAATACAAAAGTTGAAAAAAATGTCATTTTATTCTATAATTGTGATAGTGTGATTATCACAAAACCTACCTAAGAAGGGAGTTTTACCAGAAAAATACCATGGCTGAAAAAAATACAAACACCTGGCTGGATACCCCAGATCCACAGGTTTTTATCAAAAATTCTGCAAGATTCAATGATCTGATGATGATGTACCGCTGTACTGTCCGTGAGGTACGTACCAAACTGGAAGTTCTCAATGATGAGTTTTCCGTAGAATATAAACGTAACCCGATTTCCTTTATCAAGACCAGAATCAAAAAACCGGAAAGCATCTACAAGAAATTAAAAAAACTGGGCTATGACTTCACTGCCGAAAATATCCAGAACCAGCTCAATGACGTAGCCGGTATCCGTGTTGTCTGTGCTTTTATTGATGATATCTACACCATTGCAGACCTTATCGCCAAGCAGGATGACATCACCGTCATTCAGGTAAAAGACTATATCAAAAATCCCAAGCCAAACGGTTACCGCAGCTATCACATGATCGTGGAAATCCCGGTGTTCTTCTCCAAGGGAAAAACGCCCATGCGCGCGGAGATCCAGATCCGTACCAATGGAATGGATTTCTGGGCTACACTGGAACATCAGCTCCGATATAAACAGGATATTGAAGAAATGGATGGTTACGAGGAAGTCAGCAGCGAGCTTCTGAACTGTGCCCGCGCTGTCATTGATATGGATAATGAAATGCAGCGAATCAAAGATAAAATCGGACGGTTCCATGATATCTAAAGTTAAAGCAGGTAAGATTATAATCTTACCTGCTCTTTTTCACTGTTCTTTACCCGGAACGCCCGCGGTGTCATATGATAATGTTCTTTAAACACTCTGTGAAAATAACTGTTATTCTCATACCCTACAGCTGCAATAATATCACTGATGGGAAGGTCCGTCTCACACATCAGCTCTACTGCCTTATTCAGGCGTTTTCTCTGAAGAAGTTCCTTGAAATTAAATCCTGTGGTCTTTTTGATCATCTTGCTGAGCACATGCATAGGCAGATGAAGCCTGGTGCACAGCTCCGTAAGGGTAGCTGTCCGGTACTTCTGCTCAATATAGTCCAGTGTTGTCATGGAGATCATATTTTCGTACTGATTGGGAAGGCGCATCTCCACATACTGTACGGATTCCACCAGATACATAAAGATCAGGCCCATGGTGGTCTGGTTGATCCGTTCCCGGTTTTCTTCGCCATTTACAAGAGAATAGATGATATTTTCCAGAAGGTTCTGGATCTGCATGACTTCCGCGACCTTAAAGTGGAGATATTCACCCCGCTCTTCATCCTGGCGCAATACATTCACCAGAAAATCTGCCAGCATGTTGTCATTCCCTGTCATGGAATAGGCCACATCAAAAAACTCCGGCAACACCATAAAATTGATGGCAATATCATTCTGTCCCGCTTTCAGGATCTCATGTTTCGTAAACTGGTTGAGAAAAAGCAGCTCCCCTTTATTCACCACAACTTTTTTTCCATCGATGATATTGGTCAGCGATCCCTCGCACACATACAGCACTTCCACAAAATTATGCCTGTGCGCCGGGAAATGCACAAAACGAGTATGGGTACGCACCGCAATCAGTCTGCCTTCTTTCAGCATCTTTCCACTGTCTACGGTAAAATCTCTTCCGGATGTATAGAGATCTTTATCTACCTCCGCTTCCCCATCCAGGATTTTTCGCTCTTCTTCGGTTATTTTTCTCAGCTGATCCAGTAATGCCTGCTGCATAACGCACCTCCATCGCTGCTTTTCTCTATAGCAAAACAGGAGATCACAAAATGCAATCTCCTGTCTGTAAATTCAGTTCTTATATGCTTCTGCCTGTAAATCAGTCGTCACGACGTCTTAAACGCAGTGCAAAGAATGCCATTACTGCATCTAACAGTGCAAATACAACCAGAATTCCATAACGTGCGATATGAGAATTATCTGCAGTTTTTACCTCATCGGAAGAAGATGTGGATGTTGTGTTATTGGAAGTTGTGTTTGTAGTTGTTCCGTTAGTTGTTGTTCCATTTGTGGTAGTTCCATTACCGCCATTGGATCCGTTATTGGTTGTTCCAGGTACCGGTGTTGCTGTTCCTGTTAGTTGGTGTTGCTGTTCCTGTTGGGTTCATTGGTACCGGTGTATCTGTTGGCTCTGGTGTGTCTGTCGGCTCTACAGATGGGTCCGGACTTACACTCGGGTCCGGGCTTACACTTGGGTCTGGGCTTACACTCGGGTCCGGGCTTACACTTGGATCCGGGCTCACACTCGGGTCTGGGCTTACGCTTGGATCCGGGCTCACACTCGGGTCTGGGCTTACACTTGGATCCGGGCTCACACTTGGGTCTGGGCTTACGCTTGGATCCGGGCTTACACTCGGGTCTGGGCTTACGCTTGGATCTGGACTCACACTTGGCTCAGGACTTACGCTTGGCTCTGGGCTCACACTTGGCTCCGGAGCCGGAATCTCATCATATCCACATCCCAGTACAATATCCATACCTGAGCAAGGAATTACATATCCTGCTGCCCAGTTAACTCTGAATCCAAGGTTCGGACAGTCATTTGTCCAATCCCAGTATGTAAAGGATGTAGAGAATGTAATAGTTCTTACATAAGTTGCGCCCGTATCCGGGTCAACAAATGTAACATCCTTAGTTACACTTACACTATAAACAGCTGGTGCTTCCTTCGTTCCAACCGGATAATTTCCAGGAACACGGATCTGTGCCATTCCGCTGACACCAACACTTCCACTGAGGGAAGACTGGTCTGCTGAGAAACCTGCATCTCCGGAAATGGATGCATTGGCAATATCCTCAAATGTCAGGATTACCGGCTGTGTGATAGTCTTATCACCAACTTTCAGTGTTGCAGCTGTAAGTGCTCCGATATCGATATGATCTACACTTCCAGTTGTGCTTAAACCTAAAGACTGCGGATCTGCTTCTTTACCTTCTGCATCCTGTGCATCTGCATCATTGTCCTCTACTCTGTCTGCTTTCTGATCCTCATCTGTGGAATCTTCATCCTCAGCAGAGTCCTCTGCATCTGTGGAATCTTCATCCTCTGTAGAATCCTCTGCATCTGTGGAATCTTCATCCTCTGTAGAATCTTCTGCATCTGCGGAATCTGTATCCTCTGTGGAATCTTCTGCGTCTGCAGAATCTTCTGTATCTGCGGAATCTGTATCCTCTGTGGAATCCTCATCCTCTGCAGAATCTTCCCCATCTGTTGAATCTTCTTTTTCATCTTTCGCAGCGGCTTTCTTTACACTGCTCTTTTCTGCTTTTGTGGAAGAATATTTAGCTGTTTCTGTCGCACCCATGGCTACGCTTCCGCTCTGCATAAGCAGTGCAGCGCCCATCAGGCAGGCAGCAACTTTCTTCCAGCCAGCCCATTTCTTAAACATTGCTCCTCCTCTCCTTGCTTTAGCGGATGGCGCTTGCGCTCCATCCGCCAAAATAAATAATTACTTATTTAATTTTTGTTTTAGTGCTCTTACTCCATGCGGAATATACTGTCTTGCCATCAGATGTCGTTTTGTAGCTACGGATACGGATATAATAAGTCCTTCCACTGGTCATCGGTTTCGGTACACCGCTTCTTCTCTTAGAATCTCTAATTGTGAAGGTTCTTGTTGTACCTTTTCTGAAATCACTCTTCTGGCTGATCATAATCTGATATCCTGTTGCTCCTGTGCTTCCCTTCCAAGTTACTGTAGCCTGTTTCTTGGCTGTACTCTTGGCAGTTAAACCTGTCGGAGCTTTTGGCAGAATGCTGAATGTTGCAGAACCTGCATATTTAGCATATTTGCCTTTACCTTTTACAATTACGGAACCGATTCCCGGATTCTTGTTATTCTTGAAGCTTACTGTATAGTAGCGGGAGCTGAGTTTAGTCTTTCCATAGTATACAGACTTCACAGCAGGTTTCCGTGTCTTTCCGTTGTAGGTAACTTTAGTCGGGGAAATCTTAACTGTAAGTTTCTTGGTAAACTTGGTGTATGTGTTCTTGATGGCAATTGTGCCCTTGGAACTGATGCTGCCAATTGTTACCTTGTAACCAGTCGGTGTCTTAACGAGTTTTGCAGAGTAGGTAATCTTCTTGCCTGCTGAATTCTTGTTAAGTCCTGATACAGTTGCTTTCCACTTGTTTGCACTGTTCAGTACTACTTTCTTGCTGGTTGCTTTACCATTTGCATAGATCTGAACGGTTAAGCTGGAAGGACGGGTGAGAAGGGCATTGTCCAGGTCACTCCATGTGTTCTGTACGACTACAGATGTCTTGTAAACACTGTGTGTAAATGCTGCAACATAGCCGTCTGCAACGCTTCCAGTCACTTTTTTAGTATAACCGGATACATCGGAAATTGCAACCGCATATTTGATTTCTTTTCCATTTGCGTACTTCGGAAGATTGCTCCATGTCTTGGAAGATGCGATCTTCAGGTTGATGTTATCTCCCTCTTCTTTGTCATCTTTCATAAGCTGTACGCTGATGGTTGCCGGACGGATTCCATCCTGGTTGTTTGCATCATTCCATGTACTCTTGATGGATACATTTACTGTCTCCGGTACATGTTTGTAAGTAACTACAACTCCATTGTCATCCAGGACATTGCCTGTTGTTGTAATGGTGTAATCTTTGTTTTCGGTTGTCTTAACGGTATAGTTGATTCTCTTTCCGTCTTTCTTGACATCAACCTTTGCGAAGGAAGCTTTCCAGCTGTTCTTCTCATCTAAGGTTACTTTGTTTCCTGTTGCCTGTCCTTCTGCATAAAGCTCTGCTTCTACAGAATCAAGACGTTTGCCATCCTGGTTGTTTGCATCATCCCATTTTACGCTTACCGGGATCTGTACTGTTTCCGGGATGTAAGTGTTGATTACGTTAAATGTGTTGCCGTCTGCTTCTGTTCTTGTCTCATAGTTCTCAGGAAGTCCGGATACAGCGACCTCATATTTAACTGCTTCGCCAACTTTGCCTGCTTTGTATTTCGGAAGGTCCTTCCATACTTTTGCAAAGTTGTTATTTCCATTCAGAGTGATCACATCGCCGGTTGCCTCACCGTCAGCTTTCAGCTGAACACTGTAAGATCCCGGTCTCTGACCATCCTGGTTGTTCTTGTCATTCCATGTTGTGTTTACAGAAACACTTACAACTTCCGGTTTATGAGTGTATGTCAGAACAAGTCCTGCTGCTCCGCTTCCGGTGCATGTGTAAGTATATCCGTCTGCTTTGGTTCCTACCAGAGTATACTTGATCTCCTGGCCGTCTTTCTTCAGTTCCATTTCGCCGAAGGAAGCTGTCCAGTTGTTGTCTGCGGTAAGTCTTACTTTCTTGCTGTTGGATACATCTCCTGCATAGATTTCTGCCTCTACTGCCTCCGGACGGATTCCATCCTGGTTATCTGCATCATCCCATACAACAGATGCTTTTACTTCTGCTTTTGCAGGTACGTGAGTTGCTGTAACTGTAAATCCGGCTGCTGCATCTCCTGTAATCTCTACAGTATAATCAGAAATTTCACTTACCCCAACTGTATAAACAACTTTCTTACCAGCTTTATACTCAGCAAGTCCGCTCCATTTCTTAGTCCAGTTGCTGTTTGCGTTAACAGCAATCGGATCACCGGAGTTTTCTCCATCTGCTTTCAGCTGCAGTGTTACAGATGCCGGGCGGATTCCATCCTGGTTGTCACCATCTGCCCATTTTACAGTTGCTGTTACGTCTACTGCTTTTACCTTGTGTGTATATTTCAGAACAAGGCCTTCTGCTCCGCTTCCGGATGTTGTCAGATCATATCCGTCAACCTTGGTTGCCTGAAGTGTATAGTTGATTGGTTTACCGTTTTTGTTTACTGCAAGTTTCTCAAAGGTTGCCTTCCAGTCAGTATCTGCGGTAAGGCGTACCTTTTTGTTTGTAGATACGTTGTCTGCATAAAGTTCAGCCTCTACAGCCTCCGGACGGATTCCATCCTGGTTGTCCTGGTCATCCCAGTTTGCAGATACAGCGATATCAACACCCTTTGGTGTGTAGCTGTTTGTGATTGTGAAGCCTGTTGCTGCGTCTCCGGCTGTTGCCTGAGTGTACTCAGAACGAAGACCGGTCTGCTCTACTGTGTAAGTAACCTTCTTACCAGCTTTGTTAACCGGAAGGTTATCCCATGTCTTGGTCCACTTGTCGTTTGTTCCATCAACTGTGATTCTGGATCCAACTGCCTCACCGTCTGCTTTCAGCTGAAGTGTTACAGAATCCGGACGGATTCCATCCTGGTTCTCTGCATCATCCCATGTGATGGTTGCGGTTACTGCTGTAACGGCTGCCTTATGGGTAAATGTAAGAGTAAGTCCGTCTGTTGCGCTTGTATAATCTTCTACTTCTTTTGCAGCTTTCAGAGAATAGTTCACTGCCTCGCCGACTTTACCTGCTGCGTATACAGGCATGTCTTTGATGGTTGCTGTCCAGTTCTCTTCTGCTGTAAGAGTTACTGTCTTGTCTGTTGCTGTGTCACCTGCGTAAAGAACTGCGTCAACAGATGCCGGACGAACACCATCCTGGTTGTCCGCGTCATCCCATTTTGCGGATACTGTGAGATCTTTTACTGCCGGTGTGTGGGAGTTCTTAACTGTGATAGCTCCTGTTTCTTCATCAATTGCTACTGCAGGTGCATATCCGTCCGGAAGTCCGGATTCTTCTACAGTGTACACAATTGCCTGACCAACTGCACCCTCTTTATTTACCGGAAGGTTTGACCAGGTCTTTGTCCAGTTACCATTGCTGTCTGCTTTTACAGTGATGGCATCGCCAACTGCTTCGCCGTCAGCTTTGAGCTGTAAAGTTACTTCCTTCGGACGGATTCCATCCTGGTTGTCTGCATCATCCCATGTTACGTTTGCGGTGATACCTGTTTTTTCGATTTCGTGTTTGTAAGTAACAACAAATTCATCATCAGAGGAGCTTCTTGTTACTTCGGCTGTATAGTTGTTTGCTGTCAGTGTGTCATCTTCAACTGCAGTTACCAGATAGGAGATATGCTGTCCGTCTTCATCCTCAGATGCAAGATTCTTCCATGTATATTTCCACTCGTTATCTGCGTTGAGTTCTACCGGATCCCCAACATTCTCACCGTCTGTTGTTGTCAGCTGAAGTGTTGTTTTTTCCGGACGTTTACCATCACGGTTGTTATCGTCATCCCATGTAGTTGTTACATTCAGTGTTCTACTTGGAACTACAGTAACCTGTACCGGGTCAGATGTAATGCCATTCCATGTTGCAGCTACACCAACAGATCCTTTTTTAACACCTGTAACTCCACCTTTGTCGTCTACAGTTGCGATCTTTGTATTGTAGCTCTGCCATGTAATTTCAGGATTTTCCACATATGCGGAACCGTCCCATGCTTTTGCCTCAATTGTCTGTGTATCACCCTGTACTACTCTCAATTTATCTGCCGGAGTAAGAACCAGTCTTGCGTCAGATGTTACTTCTACATCACAGGTAGCTGTAAGTGTTGAAGTATCAAACTGTACAGTGATGGTTGTTTTACCAGGAGCAACAGCTGTAAGTTTCAGAACGCTTCCGTTCTTTGGATCAGGTGCTGCTGTAACTACATTAGTATCACCATCAATCATATGAATGGTTGAGTAATCAGGGTGTTTCTCATTAGCCCAGTGACCCCACTCTTCTCCGCTTTCTGTAATGTAAGTACCCTGGATTGTTGCAGTATTATTTTCACCCATTTTCATGGATACAGAAGATTTGTTCAGATACAGACCTGCTGCACCGGTAACCTTAACTGCAATCCCCTGCCATACACCGCAAAGCTGTCCGGTTGTAAGTGGAATATAGTATTTGTGGCTCAGATATGCATAACCCTGAGAAGGTGATTTTCCTTTAACACTTGCTGTTGAGCCCGTGCCATCTGCAATTTCAAGATAATTTGCGCTACTGTTAAACTCGCTGCCTAAGCTTCCATGACCAGCTTTATAAGCACCGGTTTTCCAGGTATTACTCTTATCTGCGCCGTCTTTGTCAGTCTTTGTTTCACCTTTGGTTCCTGCAACATCTGTTGTTGTACCAGTTGTAATTGCCTGATTCTTAACTACAGTTACTTTAATATCTTTTACTTTGTTTCCTTTATAACTTACGCTTACTGTTGTTTCTGCTTTTTCTTCTCCCTCTGGAAGCTCTTTTGCAGTAATAACACCAACAGAATCTACAGTTATTAAATCTTCATTTGCAGATGTCCATGTTACATCAGAAGAAGTATTGTAGCCCTCTCCTGTAGATCCACTGGAATACTCACCCATATCCAGGAGCTGCCATACAATTTCCTGTGTGCTTTTCTGAGCTAATGTTACTTCGTTCTGTGCATCAGATAAATATAGACCATCGTAAACAACCTTTACTGTTGCATTATTGGTATAAGTTTTTCCGTTTTCAGCTGTCCAGGATGCTTTTACAGTTGTTGTACCTTCACTGATACCTGTAATCTTTCCATTATCTACAGTTGCGATTGCCGGATTTTCACTTTCCCACTTAATATCAGCATTTCTTACAGTAGAACCATTATAGGTTGCTGTTGCTTTAATGGTATCAGTTCCACCTTTTTTAACCTTGGATTCCGCTTTGTCAAATCCAAGACTTCCGGCACCTTTAACAATAATTTTTACAGTGTCTTTATTAGTACTGCTGTCACCATACTGTGCTGTTACAGTTGCTTCGCCAGCTGCTTTTGCTTTGACAACACCATCAGAGTCAACAGATGCGATTGCCGGTTTATCACAAGACCAAGAAATTATATCTGTCGGTTCAGCTTCCCCTGTACTGTCAATTACTTTGTACTGAATTTTCCTTGTGATAGACTCATCATCCAGTGACATCTCAATGGTATTTGTTCCATCTTCGGCTTTCTCATCAATGTAGAAGCCACATACGATAACTTTGACATCAATCGTAAGAGGTTCTCCATCCGGATTTCCCTCAGAATCTACCGGCTGATAAGAACCATGTAACGTTGCAATACCCGCTTTATAGCTTGCAAGCTGTACAGAATATTTATCCTGCCTAGCTACTTTCATAACAGACTCGTCACTGCTGCTCCACTTAATATTGCTATAAAAGGTTGCGCTGTCAACTTTCTGCTGATTTTTAATACAGTAAGCGTATACATAAACATAGCTATTACTTGATACTCTGTCAAATACTACATTATTATTGACAAATGAACCTCTGTCACCGCCAGTTCCTGTCACATAAATTCCATCTGCCGGCATTTTACATGGACGTAAGAAAACATCTGTCGTACCACCAGGTGAATATGAAGAAACCGATTCTCTATAGGTAGAGTTGTCATAAGCACCTTTCTTACTATCAAGTACACCACCTATCATCTCTGCATAGTTAATGCAAAATGCATGCGTAATTTCGCCTGTATCAGACCATGCACCCCAGCTTGCATTACAGGTAGTCATTCCGGAATTATCAAAACTCTCTGTACTTTCAGGAATACTATAATTAACTGATGAAGTTCTGCCCCAATATAACTTAGCGGCTGATGAACCTTCACGTGCTACCTGAAATGGAGATGATGGGCTACCATTCAGAGTAAATGATGTTCCTACTTCAACCGGATCAGCTGCTTTTTCAACTTTAACAGTAAAGGAATTGGTAACTGTACCTAATGTATAGTTTCCATCACTGTCCTTAAACTTTGAACCCGGTTTCCATGTAGATGTAATAGTTGTTGTACCTTCACTGATACCCTGAACCCAAACTCCTGTTGTATATGGACCATATTGACTGTTAGAAACAACTTTAGCTACATTTTCATTACTACTCTTCCATTCAACACCGTACTGGTATTGTCCCATATTCTGTGATGTACAGTTAGACCAGCTTGCTTTTTTGTAATCTGTCTGAGTTGATGTTGTATATAAAGTTCTGTACTGAAGACCTTTTTTATCTCCAACTTTGACAGTTACGGTGCTGTTATTTGCCGGATATGTTCCAACTGCAAGTTTGATATAACCTTTTTCATCATACAGACGTGTATAACTGTAATTCTCGTTTTTAGTAATCGCAATTTCGCCTGTATCTCTTTTTAAATCAGAAACATCCTGTGCATCAGTACCATCAGAAAATGCCGCAACTGCGCTGCCGTCATCAAATGCGTTCTGCTCTGCTGCCGCATTGTCATCTGTGGTCTCCGGAGCTGTTAACTCCTCGCTGTCTGCCTCCTGTGAAATATCTTCCACATCAGCATCCTGCTCTACGTCCGGGGCAGCAATCTCTTCTTCCCCTGACGTAACATCGTCTGATGATTCTGTTGTTTCAACAGCATCTGTGTCAAAATCAACTGCTTCCGCATCAGACTGTGTATCTGCCTGAGTTTCCTGCGCTGCCGCCGGCTCGCTTGAAAAATCATCCGCAGATACAACGAAGCATCCCTGTGCAAGCATTGCAGCTGTCAATAACCATGCAAGAGTACGCTTCAGACCTGAGTGTAATTTTGTACTCATTTTTCTCTCCTTCTTTCTTTTTTTGTTTTACAGCTTCATCTGGTTTTTACTGTTTTTACAGTACCAGGTTTTCAGCAATCGTGATTCTTTTTCTTCAGCTCTTTGGACAACTCAATACGGTTTGTCTTAAAGTGGAAGAAAGGTCTCTCATCAATTGCCAGTATTTCAACTGGAAACATGTATGGTTCCAGACAAGACTGTACGTCTTTAATGATATCATCAACTTTGTATCCGTCCTCCAGAACAACATAGAGGTATGGAACAAAGTATCCGTCATGATCTTCATCCTCGATCAGTACGAAAAATTCATCTTTAATTCCTTTGATCTTGGCATCTGCAAGGCGGTTCTCCATAGGAAGTACTGCAAGCTCACCACCACCGTAACGGAATGCGGCACCACGGTTCAGTACGTAGAAAACGCCATCCTCATCTACATAACCAATATCTCCGGTATGAAGCCAGATCTTGCCGTCCGCATGTCTCTGGAGTGTTTTTGCTGTGGCACTTCTTCTGTCATAACCAAGCATATTTCCAGGACCTACAGTACAGATCTCGCCCATCTCGTTATATCCAAGTTCTTCCTGTGTTCCAGGTTTGAAAACGCCCATGTCGTTCAGCGGCATCGGGATTCCCACATTTCCGTTATGAACAGATTTCGGAGCCATCTGGAAGGTCAGGTTGGAACCACCTTCGCTGCTTCCGTATCCTACTGTAAAACGTACATTACAGTTATGTTTATGAAGAAATTCCTGTACACGGTCAAGCTGGTTGTTGTTTACTGCCTCACATCCGGCTCCTGCTGCCAGAAGATGGGACATGTCGTAATCCTCCGGAACACGGCCATTACGCATAACCGCTTCAATAAACATCGGAATCATCGGCCAGCCGTTTGGTTTGTAACGCATCATCTCGAGGTCTACATCCTCCGGATCAACAAACGGATCCATAATCAGAAGTTTATTTGAGGATAATGGAAGCAGTACCATGGAAACAACAACGGCTACCAGTGCAGGTGGCAGACAGGTTACCATCCAGGTTGGACGGACATCATCGGATCCACCATAGAAATTCATCTGGCATACAGTACCGAGCATACTATTCGCACAGTGAATAACCTGTTTGGATGGGCCTGTGGAACCACTTGTGTAAGCACGGAACAGCGGTCTGTTGAGATCTTTTTCCGCTTCTACTTTTCCTACGTAATAATTACCGATGGAGAGGAATTCATCCCAGGTCATGGTATTCTCTCCGGATGCCGTTACCCGCGGATAATTCTCATCCAGAGATTCTTTTATGTAATCCGGAAGTGTACTCTCATCTCCATAGTACATCGGATTCAGAAGAATTACTTTCTTTACGCCTGCTCCCTCACAATAAGTTCTCAGTTCCTTCGGTGCAAGGAAATCGTGTGCAAAAATTGCTTTTGCATCGGCTTTGCTGACTGCCTCAACGTTTTCCAGAAGTGTGTTATCTCTGCATAACAGAGAAGCACCGATTTTTTCTGCTGCCAGTAAAAGGAATACAAAGTTTGGAACCAATCTGAAAAATACAGGAATCTGATCTCCCTCGCCAAATCCCATCGCCCTCAATGATCTCGCACATTTTTCGGATTCCTCGAAAACAGTTTTCCAGGTGATATCTTCTCCATAATAATGGATTGCCACCACATCTGGTCCAGGACAATGCTGTTCCAGGTATTCCCATAAGGTACACTCTGGTTTCTGAATCATTTTGAGCATCATTTCCGGATAATACTGCATCCAACGACGATCTTCGCTTGGTTTTCCTGTAGGTGCTTTTTCACAATTCATTTTTTCATCTCCTTCTTAAGTTCAATACTTTTGGATAATACAAAAACAGCCCCGGTCAGAAATCTGTTATCACTGCGGCTGTTATTACAGAGTTTATTATAGATTTTGCATGAATCTGACTGTTTCATGGCAAATCTCCTCCGTATTGTATATTCTGTTATATTTTACCCTAGATTATTCACGGCACAGCCGTGAAAGTGGCTGAAAGCCACATAGTTACTGC
>OGOY01003269.1_pt1 | contig 12795 bp, 9 predicted proteins | sample 1552811 | NCBI WGS metagenome assembly OGOY01 (sample SAMEA2580132, study PRJEB22360) | human gut metagenome | biome: human gut; feature: human-associated habitat; material: faeces | place: Denmark | collected 2008/2010 | reverse complement strand
ACTATGAGTCCAGAATTTATGTTTTAACTGCAAAATAATAACCGAATCAGGTAAGCTCCTTATGGAGGTTGCGAAAAGCAATAGACAGAAATAAAAAATCAACAAAAAGCAGGCAGAACGATCACACGGGATCGTCTACCTGCTTTTCGTTAAATTTATCCATCATTTCTTTATGGGTCTTATAATTCTTCGGACTCATTCCAAACTTCTTCTTAAAAGCCTTGGAAAAAACAAGCTGGTCTTCATAGCCCACATTATTAGCAATCTCTTTAACAGACAGACTGGTACTGACCAGAAGACTGGCTGCTTTATGCATCTTATAATCAATGAGGAAGGTCTGTGCGGACATTCCAAGCTCTTTCTGAAAGGAACTGTTCAGATAGGCACGGCTGATTCCGATATTATCTGCAATATCAGAAATCCCGATTCCCTTTTGATACATATCTTTAATATATTCAATGGCAAGCTCCACGTAGACACTGGTGCTGTAGGCATATTTGGCATTTTTTTTGTTCTGTGCAGACTGCTTTTCATGAAAGCCGGCAAGCTCGGCTAACAACAGAATCAGATAAGCCTGGCGCCTTAGATCATTGGCTTTGGAAAGCTGCTTATGATTCAGCATATAATCGATGTGTTTCAGGATTATTTTCTGATCCGGTGCAGGAAGTACTAATTGATTTTTGGAAAATCCACATTCTTTTACCATTGAGTGAGCTCGGATTCCGCGAAAACCAATCCAGGCATAAGTCCAGGGATTGGTTTCATCAGCACCGTATGTGACTGGTTCATTTGGATAAATTACAAACATCTGTCCGGGAGTAAGGCTCCAGGTCTGACCTCTGGCAGAATAGAATCCGGTACCGTCCAGCACAAAATGGATGATGAACTCATCTCTTGGCATGGAACAGATATGTCCGGGCGGGCAGTGTTCTTTGCCCGTATGGATCAGACTGATATCAAGGGAGCCCTCTTTCAGGTTTTCAAGACAGCGGAAAGTAGCGCTGTCCGTATATTTTACATTTGGCATTTGGGTAATTCCTTTTTCTATTTTCTTTGATTGCAGATATTGTTGATATAAAGACATAAGGACTGATATCCTGCAAATACGCATAAATTCAAGTCGCTGTTGACATTTTACCATAAATTCAGCGATTTTCCCATAACGATTATGACATAAATTTATTTCATTAGTCTATTGAAAAAAATAGACAAAAATGTATAATAAGAATCACTTTGATCACAAACGCATTTTATTTTGCGGTTAAACATATAGGTTATGCCTTAGCTGTGGCAGTGATTACAATCCTGCCAATGACAATGACACTTGTAGATGCAAAACTTTTCCCGGTATATCTGCTGATCTGGCTGATGTTTGGATTCTCCCTGACTGCATATGCAGATTCCTGGTTTATGTAGAAACTGTTCAAGCCCTACTTCAAAGAGGAGGAAGAGGGACATCACTACGTGGACACAGAACCTGATCAGTACGCGTTTTAACCGAAACAGGCAGCGAAACGGATGATTTTATTCGCTTGACCCGAAACAAGCAGCGATACCTGGTTACATAAAAAATAGATAGAACATCTATAAAATAGAAAGAACAAAGAAATGAGAGGTACAGAGTATGGAATGGATCAAATATCACGAGGCAGAGAAAGTATTCGACCTGAGAACAGAGCACAGCACTTATCAGATGCAGGTAAGAGAGTATGATACTCTGGTTCATCTGTATTATGGAAGTCCGGTAGGCGATGCACTGATCACAGACAGGATCGTATGTGTGGACAGAGGATTTTCAGGAAATCCTTATGAGGCAGAAAAGGACAGAACATTTTCATTAGATACCCTGCCACAGGAATATACTGCATATGGAAATGGTGATTATCGTATCAATGGCCTGGAGACAGAGCAGGCAGACGGCAGTGATACTGCAAATCTGAAATTTGAGTCCTATGAGATTACAAAAGGAAAGTACAGCCTGAAAGGGCTTCCTGCAATGTTTGCAAAGGAAGATGAGGCAGAGACACTGGAAATTGTTTTGACAGACCGTGTCAGCGGACTGAAAGCACATCTTCTCTATGGTGTATTTCCTCATCTTGATGTGATCACCAGAGCGGTACGCCTGGAAAATACAGGTACAGCACCGGTTACAGTAAAAAAAGCAATGTCTATGGAAATGGACTATGAATACAGAGAACTGGATGCAGTCCATTTCTATGGCAGGCACATTATGGAACGCCAGATGGAGAGAACTCACCTTGGTCATGGCAACTGGTCTGTGGGAAGTATCCGCGGAACCTCCAGCCACCATCACAATCCATTTGTAATCCTCTGTGACAGAAATACAGAGGAAACTTATGGAAACTGCTATGGATATGCACTTGCATACAGTGGAAACTTCTTATTTGAAACAGAGGTGGACCAGGTAGGACATACCCGTGTGGCAATGGGAATCCATCCTTATCATTTCTCCTGGACACTGGAACAGGGAGAGAGTTTTGAGACACCGGAAGTGATCATGGCATACTCAGCAGGAGGCTTTGGAAAACTTTCCAGAATCTACCATGATGCATACAGAAGCAATCTGATCCGCAGCAAATACACAGAGCAGCCAAGACCGATCCTGGTAAATAACTGGGAAGCAACTTATTTTGATTTTGATGCAGATAAGATTTACCACATTGCAGAAGAGGCAAAAAATATCGGACTGGATATGTTTGTCCTGGATGACGGATGGTTTGGAAAGAGAGACAATGACTGGTGTGCACTTGGTGACTGGGAAGTAAATGAAGAGAAGATCAGAGGCGGACTTCCCGCACTTGCAGAGAAAATCCATGGACTTGGACTGAAATTCGGTCTGTGGGTAGAGCCGGAGATGATTTCTGAGGACAGTGATCTGTACAGAGAACATCCGGACTGGGCACTGAAGATCCCGGGACGTGCCATGAACCGAAGCAGATATCAGTTAAATCTGGATATTACCAGAAAAGAAGTACGTGAACACATTATGAACCAGATCTTTAAGGTTCTGGATGCATGCAAGGCTGATTATGTAAAATGGGATATGAACCGAAGCGTAGATAACGTATTCTCAGCAGCTCTTCCAAAGGAACGTCAGGGAGAGGTTTACCACAGATATGTGCTGGCTGTTTATGAAATGATGGAAAGCCTGGTACAGAGATATCCGGATCTTCTGTTTGAGTCCTGCTCAGGCGGAGGTGGAAGATTTGAGGCGGGAATGCTTTACTATTCTCCGCAGATCTGGTGCAGCGATAACACAGACGCCATCGACAGACTGAAGATTCAGTATGGTACCTCCTTCGGATACCCGATCAGTACTATGGGTGCTCATGTCAGTGTATGCCCGAACCATCAGTCCGGAAGAACTACTCCATTTGAGACAAGAGGAATTGTCGCATCCGCAGGTACTTTTGGCTATGAACTGGATCTGATGAAGATGTCCGAAGAAGAGAAAAAGACAGCCAGAGAACAGATTCTGAAGTATAAAGAAATGGAGCATCTGGTACAGTCTGGAGACTACTATCGTCTGGTGAACCCATTCGAAAACAACAACCATGTACTCTGGCAGTTTGTATCCAAAGACAAAAAAGAAACAGTTGTGTGCGGAGTAAGACTCCACAGCGAAGCAAATCCTTATATTTATCTTTTCTACCCACAGGGATTGGATGCTGATATGAAATACGAAGACACAGCAACAGGAAAAGTATATACAGGTGCAGCACTTATGAAAGCAGGTCTGCCTCTGCCACTGACAACAGGTGACTACCAGCCGATTAAATTTACATTTAAGGCAGTGGAGAAATAAGAAATATCATTTAAAGAGATAAAATATCTTGTGTTGTTGAAGATGGGGTGAATGATAGCCGGTGTTACTGTTCACTCCGTTCCCAGCAACACGCTTCGCGATGCACAGAATTTATGCTAATCGCATAAATTCGCGCGGTATGTCTCGGGTTTTCTGTGACCTTCGCTCACAAAAAACACCTCGCGGGATATTACCAGTGAACAGTAACTAGCCGGTAACTAAAAAGACTTAAAAAAAGCCAAAAGGTGGTTGACAATAATCAATTTGAGTGTTAGATTATGGCTAATGAAAAGTTTAAGTGCTTTTGCGGCGATAGAGAGGAGCTACCCGTCCCGACTTTGCGGGCAATAGAAATTCAAAGGTCATCTCTGCCTATGGAATTATCATAGGACTGCTCCCGGAATTGCAATTCAAAAAAGAAAATTTAAGCCTGAGCCTAACAGCTCAGGTATTTTTCTTTTTTGTAGTAGAAAAGCTCTAAGGGAGTTAAGAAAGCAGGAAAAGTGTTAGATGATAAATTGATGAAAGCAATTCTTCGCTTAAATATAAAATTCGGTGAATATCACATAATTGATATGTTGTCCGATACAGAACAACTTATAAAAAATGTAGAAATAAGCGAGAAAAATCATTGGTAAAAGATTCTATCAGCTTGTGGGAAAGATGAATTTTTAGAAAAATTTGCAAAAAAACAGAGTAATTATCAAAAAATCGAAGCGTCAGTAATATTGATGTTGAGATAAAATGATTTCATCAAAATAATGTTGAAAAACAGAATAAAAATGATGAAAGCAGGAAACAAAAATGAAAGTATATAAGAGAAAAGTAAATGATATTGCCCCTTTGGCACAAGCTGATCCTTATATGATAAAAGGTGAAGATGGACGATATTATATGTATGCAACAGAAGGACAGATTTATAGTAGTGATAAACTATTTGGAGAGTGGAAATATGAGGGAATCGGTTTGCATATGCCAGGACAGAAAATCTGCTGGGCTCCAAGCGTAATTTATCTTGATGGAAAATATTATATGTATTATTCCAGTATGGACGAGGGCAGCGAGGAGGAACATGGACATAAACTCCGTGTTGCAGTGTCAGAGAAACCGGAAGGTCCATTTGAATATGTAAAAACAATACTTCCCCCATTTGCGATAGATGCCCATACAGTGCAGACACCATCAGGACTTTATCTGTTTTACTGCAATAATGATTATGAATCAGAGCGTGCTGGAACGAGAATTTATTGTGATAGATTGACTGATCCGTTAACAGTAGAGGGAAAACCGGTTTGCGTAGTATGGCCAACATTAGATGAAGAAATTTATATGAAAGACCGTTTCAGGAAAGGACAGCACTGGCATACGATAGAAGGTGCATTCTATTTTTATAAGGATGGAATTCATTATCTGATGTACTCAGGTGCATGCTATCAGAATCCAACTTATTTTATTGGATATTGTACAGCGAAGGGACCGGAAGATGCCGACCTGAGAACACTGGAATGGAAGAAATATCCGGATGAGAATACATATGCGCCTCTTCTTACAAAGAATGAAATCGCAGAAGGTCTGGGACATAACAGCGTTTTATATGAAGATGGGAAATATTATATTGTATATCACGCAAGAGATTATGGAGATATTGAGAAGAAAGAGGATACACGTTCTGCACGTATAGATGAATTGATCGTAGATGATGGAAAATTAAGTGTAAAGAGATTATAGCTCATACAAAAATGAATAACTGAAGACAGAGAACATAAAAAAGCGTAGACGGATATATTTTCATTGGAAGTCCAGAGAAAATATACCATTGTCTACGCTTTTTTGCTAAAGAGTGTTTGAAAAATCATTTCTACAATCTGCACACCCGGCTACAGGAGCTGCTACTGGCAGTTGCTTACGGATGTAACCAGTGTACATGGCAAAAAAAATATAGTAAACAGTAAAAAAATACATAAAAAAATTGCTGCTTAAATGATATACTGAAAGAAAAATACACAATCGGGTGAGGTGGGGAAATGAAGATAAGAAACAAAATTCTTCTGGTTGTTCTTGTGGTACTGCTTTCTAACGGAATTCTGATTAATCTGGCATGGTACAGAAGCAGCAATCACATGACTGACAAATATCTTACAGATATTTCTCAAAGCACTATGAAAGATGCTTATCAGGTTTTTGAATATCTGTTAGTGGATACTTCTTACATGGCAACGATGATTTCTCTGAATGAAAAGGATATTATCAAACCAGTTAAGAGTCTGAGGGAAAAAGAAATCAGAACGGAAAGTGGACAGTATAATCAGGAGTATCTCAGGAATAAGAGAAAAATTTCAGATTATATTGCCAGCATGAATGGGTATAAATATTATATTGTAGGAATTACGATCGTGATAGATTCAGATTGTGTCTTTTCTACATCATCTCTGATGCAGAATCATGATGAAATTTATCAGAATATTCTACAGTTAGATCAGGAAAAGTTAAAAACCAATATCATTCTTATGGATCCGATTCATGTAGAAGGTGGGAAATCCACATTATCCAGCGATTATGTAGTACCTGTTGTAAGAGCTGTACTTGATAAGAAAAGACAGCCGATGGGATACGTAGTATTATACTTTGACTATGGTGTAATCGAAAAAATGTTTGCCGCCAATTTGCCGGAAGGAAGTCATTTTCAGGTAATCAACGAGAATCAGTCGATTATTTTTTCTAATTGCGGTGATGAGATTTTAAATGCTGAAAAACTGGAAAAGGGTTTTGTCTATAATACATTTGATGCAGACAGTGTTAACTGGCGTTTTACGATGGCACTTCCGTCACAGTATTATATAAAAGATATAAATCATACAGTATATGCAACAGTTACGATGATGATTATACTGCTTCTTGCAGCGGCAGTTCTTGCGGTAATTGTGGTATCCAGAATAACTGTGGAGATATCCAATCTGAGGAATACGATGCGTATGGTATCGGCAGGAAATCTGGATGTAAGTTATAAAATAAAAAGCAAGGATGAAATTGGACAGATAGGAAAGACGTTTAATCATATGGTTGTTCACATTCGTGAGCTTATGAATAAGGTTTCGGAGGAAGAGGAACAAAAGCGTCTGGTAGAAATTGCTTTTCTGGAGGCTCAGATCAATCCGCATTTTATTTCAAATGTTCTGAATAATGTAATATGGATGGCGAAGATTCAGCATGCGGATAATATCATTCCGCTGGTACAGTCATTGAATTCTCTGCTTCAGAATGTAATGCATCAGGAGCATGATCTGATTCCATTAAAGGATGAGTTGGCTTATCTGGATAATTATCTTCGTATAGTAGAGTACAGTGGAAGCTACGATTTCATTCTGGAAAAGGACATAGATGAAAATACGCAGGATTTACTTGTTTTGCGGTTTATTTTGCAGCCGATACTGGAAAATGCGATTTATCATGGGCTGCCGCAGGGATTGGATAAAGAAGGTAAAATTCTGATAGCTGCACATATCGTTAATAATAAGCTGATTTTGACAGTGGAAGATAATGGAGATGGTATGACAGAACAGCAGATAGATTCTATATTGAAAGAACAGGTTAAAGACAGAAAGCATTTTAATGGAATCGGAATTCCTAATGTAAAAGAAAGAATCCAGTTGTTCTTTGGGGAAGAATATGGTCTGGCTTATGAGAGTGAACTTGGAGAATATACAAGAGCAGTATTTACGCTGCCAGTGATCAGACCAGGAGAAAGTAATGGAATGCAATATACATTAACGGAGAAAATGGAGGGGGAAAAGAATGTCAAAAATTAAACTGATTCTGGTCGATGATGAACTGACCAGTCGAAATACCATAAAGAATTTTCTGATGAACAATAAAGAATATGAAATAGTGGCAGACTTTTCTGACGGGAAATCCGCATTGGACTGGCTGCGGAAAAATGAGGCTGATATATTGCTTTGTGATATACAGATGCCGGAGATGAATGGGGTAGAGTTAATGCGTCTGGTACATCTGATCAACGAATTTATGCCTGTTATTGCTATCAGTGGATTTGACAATTTTGATTTTGTAAGGGGAAGTCTGATTAATGGAGCAGCAAATTATCTGTTGAAACATGAATTGACTAAAGAAGGTTTACTGAATGTTCTGAATCAGGTAAGAGAAAAATACAGGATCATTCCAAAAGAAAACACTTCCTGCAGGCGAACTGGCTATTGTATTTATGACAAAAAGAAGTTTACAGGTGCAGAGATACAGAAACTTTCAGATGAGGGGAAAATTGCGTTTGAATGTACGAATATTGTACCAATGGCATTGAGCCCTGATTATCGCCTCTCGGAAAATATTATGCCATCGGAATATAAACAGGGAATTGTCAGTGCAATTACAGATATTCTGTCACAGATTCTGGGACAGGAGATTCCTTATCTGGTTTATATTACGCAGGATTATCATCTGGTGATTCTGTTATCTTTTTATAATGTAAGAAGTAATTTGTATATGCTTAATATGCTCAAGAATCTTACCGGTCGTTTGCAGCGTCAGATTATCCGCATGCTGGATCTTACCTGTACAATGGTGATTGGAGAGATTCATCTGGAACTGGGTAAAGCAGTTGAAGAAGGTCTGACTATGGAAAAATGTCTAGAAGATAAGCTGTATCTGGGTGGAAACAGAACTGTTTCCTATGCGGTAAACAGTAAACTGGATTTAACAGAAGAGGAACTGCCGCAGGAATTATGGAAACAGCTGGAATATGAACTGAGGAATCATGTATCAGGGGAAATTGATACGGTCAAAGGAATCTTTGATATGATGGAAGAAAGAAGATATTCAAGAAGTAAAGTCAGAGAAAACTGCAGAAGAATGCTTCGTATGATTCTGAGAGAAAATTTTCAGGACAGAAATAAACTGGAAAATATGATAGAAGAATATGAAATATTTGAAGAATTCAGAGGAGAAATTCTGGAATTATGTCATAATCGCAACATAAATAAAAAGGTGGAAAGAAAAGAATATTCAACCATGGTTTCTCATGCTATCGAATACATAGAACAAAATTATTCAAAAGAAGTTTCTCTGGAAATGTGTGCTCAGGAAATCGGTAGCAGTTATACTTATCTGAGCCGGGCTTTTAAGCAGGAAACAGGTATGAGATTTATAGAATATTTGAATAAATGCCGATTAAAGAAGGCCAAAAGCCTTCTGATTAGAAATTCACTTTCTATGAAAGAAATTGTAGAAAAAGCGGGATTTCGCAACTACAACTATTTTTTTAAAGTATTTAAGGAAAATGAAGGAATTACACCAAGCGAGTTTACCGCAAAAAATTAGAGTATTTCTTAAAAAGTTGTTATCTTTTTATGCCGTCCATTTTTCTATAATAATCCTAACGGAGGTAAAGTATTATGAATAAGTTAGGAAAAAAGAACAACTGGGCGGCGTATTTATTTATCCTGCCACTGATTCTGCTGTCGTTTGTGATGATCTATTATTGCATTATAAGGACAGTGATGGTCAGTTTTACAGACTGGAACGGAATGACAGACACCATGAATTTTGTGGGTCTGAAAAACTATGCGAAGCTGGTGAAAGATAAAACTTTCTGGACAGCAGTAGTGAATAACATCATCTTTTTCTTTGGAACGGTATTTGTACAGGCAGCAGTAGGATTTCTGCTTGCGGTTCTTCTGAAAAAGAAACTGCCGGGTTCCAATGTATTTAAAGCTGTATATTTCATGCCGATCGCAATGGCAACATCAATTACCACAGCTATTTTTAAAATCATTATGGATCCGACAAATGGCTCTCTGAACAATTTTCTCAGAGCGATTCATCTGGATATGTTTGCAGTAAGCTGGCTGGGGGATAAGAGATATGCACTTCTTTCCGTAATTATTGTAAATATATTCCAGTGGATGGGATTTTCGATGATTACTTATTATGCAGGACTTATGGCTCTTCCTGATGACGTTTATGAAGCGGCAAAGATTGATGGTGCCGGATTCTGGAGAACTACGGTGTCTGTAACATTTCCAATGTTAAAAGGAACTACAAATGTTTTATTGATTCTTGGTATCGTGGGTTCGCTGAAAACGTTTGATATCGTAAAACTTCTTACAGCTGGCGGACCGGGTCGTTCTACTACAGTTTTAAACACATATCTGTATGAAAAGGCGTTTAAAGATTTTAATGCAGGCGGAGCGGCAGCCATTGGTGTAGCGATTCTGATCATAGCAATGATCATGTCGTTTCTGCAGATTAAGCTGGGAAAGGAGGACTAAGATATCATGACTCAGAAGAAAGCGAAATCAAATATTTTTGTATACATAGTTCTGGCACTTTGTGCAGTAATCTGGCTGTTTCCTATTATTATAGCTTTTGTAAAATCATTTAATATCAATGGTCTTGGAAACTATAAATATGTACTTACTTATGAGAAAATCAGTTATTTCAGAGTAATCGCAAACAGTATGATCATAGCAATCGTGACTGCAGTGACAGTTGCTCTTATTACAACTCTGGCGGCGTTTGCATTCTCAAAGATGAAATTCAGAGGAAATAAGATTATTTATGGAGCAATTCTGGCATGCCTTGCAGTTCCTGTTGCAGCAGTAACAAGTCCTTTATTTGATACGATTAAACGTCTGGGACTTCTGGATAGTAAGCTGGGAGTAATTGTGCCATTAGTCGCATTTAATGCACCGATGATGCTTCTGATGATAAAAAATTATTTTGATACGATCCCGGATGAACTTCTGGAAAGCGCGAGAATGGATGGGGCCTCCACACCTCGTATCTGGATTGAATTTATGGTTCCACTAAGTGTTCCAATCATCGCAAATGTACTGGTTCTGACATTTATTTATGCATGGAATGGTTATCTGGTACCATTACTGGTTATGCGTTCTGAAGAAAATTATACAGTAACTCTGGCAGCACAGTATTTCATGTCCAGTACCTACCAGAGTCCGGAAGATGTGGCAAGAATTTATGCAGTTATGATGCTGCTGACTCTTCCATCTATTCTGGTATATCTTTTCAGCCAGAAATTTCTTGTATCCGGTATAACTGCGGGATCTGTAAAAGGATAATCGACACTTCAAAAAATTGAACAGAAACGCAAAAAAATAGAGTAAAAAGATAAAGCAAAAATTGTAATATAAATATATCAAGCAACTACAGAGATTTTTAAAAATCAGCAAAATGTAGACACAGGTAAAGGGAGGTAACACAAAGTATGAGTAACATGAAAAAAAGGATTTCCGTAATTATGGCGGCAGCAATGGCAATGTCTATGGCAGTGACACCAGTTCACGCAGAGGATGCGGATCAGGTAACATTAAGCTTTTGGTCCTGGCTTCCAACCACAGATCAGTCAGAAGAAATGATCGCAGAGTTTGAAAAACAGAATCCGGATATCAAAATCGACTACACGAGAACAGAACAGTCTGACTATTTTGAAAAACTTCAGGTAGCAATGGCTTCCGGTACGGGTCCGGATCTCTTTGGACTGACGACAGGAACCATGACAGAACAGTATGCACCATTTGCGGAAGATATGAGTGGGCTCGGGGATGAATATTGGAGTGACTGGAAAGATACGATCAGCGAGACTGCAGTAGAACAGTGCACCACAGAGGATGGAACTGTAGTAGGAATGCCACTTCTTGTAGCAGGAATGACGGATCTCTTATACAACAAGACTTTGATGGATGAGTGTGGAATTGAAAAGGTTCCTACTACTTATGAAGAGTTAAAAGATGCAGCAGCGAAGGCAAAAGAAAAAGGTTATGTATGTGTTGCAGCAGGTGCGGCAGATGACTGGGTAAACTCTGACTGGTTCGTACAGATTTCAAACGAATTTGAAGAGGGTGCGGTATATGAGGCTGAAAAAGGAGAGCGCCCATGGACAGATCAGTGCTTTGTGGATACTATGACAGCATGGCAGAATCTCTTTAATGATGGTATTTTTGAGGATGGTGCACTTGGAGTTGCAACTTATCCGGACGCACGTGACCAGTACTTCTTTGCAAGAAAATCTATTTTCTTCCTGACAGGTTCCTGGCATCTTGGACCAATATCTCCATCTAACAGTGAGATTCAGGGAACAGATATTGGAAATCAGGGAGATACGATTGGCATGTGTGTATTCCCATCTATGTCAGAAGATGGAAAAATCTGCGGAACTTCCGGCGTTGATATTATGTTAGCTGTAAATAAAGACTGCAAAGAAAAAGAAGCTGCTATGAAATTTGTACAGTTCATGGCAGATGGTGATGGACAGCAGTATTGGGTAAATTACCTTCAGGGAGCTCCTGTTTCAAAAAATATTTCTTATACAGGAACTGTTGACGGAGAACTTCAGCAGCAGTCAATTGATGAAGTAAACAGCTATGTATCTAACGCAGTAGGAAACAGAAAACTTTCTAACAGTGAAGTAGAGACTGCAATTCAGGTAGCTATGCAGAATGTAGCGGCAGGCGCAGATCCGGCAGATGAACTGAAAACAGTTCAGGATGTACAGGATGCACAGTAATATTTAGAATTAATAAATATATTGTTACTGTAGTAAAGATAGGATAAATGGAGTTTTTGTTTTGAACAGCTTTTGGTTCTGATTGCAAAAACTCCATTTTTTCTTGCATTTCTTGTAGTTATGGTAAGGAATTTCCCTTGCCTGCATTCTTTGTATAACGTATAATAAGACATATATTTATGTACGAGTATTCTGGGAAAGAGGGAGATTATGGTTACGATTAAAGAAATAGCGAAATACTGTAATGTTTCGATTGCGACAGTTTCCAATATCATTAATGGAAAACCAAATGCGAGTAAAGAAACAAAAGAGCGTGTGCTTCAGGCTATCGAAGAATTAAATTATACTCCGAACTACATTGCCAAGAATTTAAAAACAGAATGAAATATCCAGTTATATAAAACTGCAGGATCATGAAAAGCGAAAAACACGC
>OGOY01003256.1_pt1 | contig 12829 bp, 3 predicted proteins | sample 1552811 | NCBI WGS metagenome assembly OGOY01 (sample SAMEA2580132, study PRJEB22360) | human gut metagenome | biome: human gut; feature: human-associated habitat; material: faeces | place: Denmark | collected 2008/2010 | reverse complement strand
ATGCTGACTACATCAAGAACATGATCACCGGTGCTGCTCAGATGGACGGCGCTATCCTGGTTGTTGCTGCAACCGATGGCCCGATGCCGCAGACCCGTGAGCACATCCTGCTGGCTCGTCAGGTTGGCGTGCCCAAGATCGTTGTGTTCCTGAACAAGTGCGATATGGTTGACGACGAAGAGCTGCTCGACCTGGTCGAAATGGAAGTTCGCGAACTGCTGGACAGCCAGGATTTCGACGGCGACAACACCCCGATCATCCGTGGTTCCGCTCTGAAGGCTCTGGAGAGCACTTCCAAGGATCCCGATGCTCCGGAATACAAGTGCATTTGGGAGCTGATGGACGCTGTTGACAGCTACATCCCGACCCCGGACCGTGCTGCTGATAAGCCGTTCCTGATGCCCGTTGAGGACGTTATGACCATCTCCGGCCGTGGCACCGTTGCTACCGGTCGTGTTGAGCGTGGTACTGCTCATGTCGGCGATCAGATGGAAATCGTTGGTCTGAAGGAAGAGAAGCTGACCACCACCATCACTGGTCTGGAAATGTTCCGCAAGAGCCTCGAGTTCGCTCAGGCTGGCGACAACATCGGCGCTCTGCTGCGTGGTATTGACCGTGACCAGATCGAGCGTGGCCAGGTTCTGGCTGTTCCCGGTTCTGTTCATCCCCACACCACTTTCGATGGCCATGTTTACGTCCTGAAGAAGGAAGAAGGCGGCCGTCATACCCCGTTCTTCAACAACTATCGTCCTCAGTTCTACTTCCGTACCACCGACGTTACCGGCATCATCACCCTGCCCGAAGGCACTGAGATGTGCATGCCCGGCGACAACGTTGATATGCACGTTGAGCTGATCACCCCGGTTGCCATGGAAGAAGGCATGCGTTTCGCTATCCGCGAAGGCGGCCACACTGTTGGTTCCGGCGTTGTTTCCAAGATCGAGAAGTAATTTTCGGCTTGTGATATAGCTTTCAAGGCTCCTGCTGTTAAGGCAGGGGCCTTTTTGTTGTGTACGACTTATGGGGCGGGGAGGGGGCAAAGGCCGGGTGTGGAAGACCAAGGAAGGCATCATGAAAACATCAGGAATTGTAGATAGGGGAGAGGACACCATTCGGAACTTTGAAAAAGTGGAGCAGAAGGGGGCACTCACACCGCCCTACCTTGGGAAGTTGTATTTTAGGTCGCGGTTAAGGGGCAAGGGTTGATCTATCCCTAAGTTTTCGGAACGGTCAGGAAGGCTCTCTACAGTACAATTTATAATGGGCAATTCTCAACCTACAATTTTCCCTTCAAGTTTCCTCCAATCTCTGCCAAATCTCTCAACAACAAGCCAAACCGAAATGGCAAAAAATGCGCGATCACAATACCGGGTGATTGGATTAAGAGATTGCAAAGAACATTATCGGGGTAAATGTTCAATCATTTGATAAAATTAGGAATAAACCATTCAAAAATGTTAATAAGTACCGCCAAAGGGTCACCGCACCGCAACGCAAATAATGTGCGAAAAACAGGTTTCAGTTGATTCAAGGACAAAAATTTAGATAGAAACCGCGCTAATGAACTATGCAAATTCTGGCAACTGTGATATAATGTATATACCTAGATGTGTCGGAAAGGTTATCATTTGCGGGATCAAGGCATGCAGCCGGTACAACGTTTTGTCAGCCGCTGTGCCGGGGCCAAAAGCCCCAAAAGCAGGCCGCAGCCCGGCAAGGGATCGCCAGACCGAGGGGAGCACAACCAGGCGTTTTGCAATCAACACCTGCAAAGTGCCGCACATCTGCCGTACCACTTTTCACACAAAAGGGGAAAGTAGTAACACTTAAGGGAGGATAAAACTATGAAGAAAAACCTTCAGCGTTTTGGTGCATCCGTGTTGGCAGCAGCCATGGTTGCCCAAAGCGTGGCGCTTCCCGCAGCAGCCGAAACTACCAAGATTGATTCTTCGGTAGCGCAGTCTGTTGCAGCTAGCGCAGCAAGCGCGGCCAGCGCTGTGCAGTCCCTGCCCAAGTTCACCAGCACCGCAGACCTGATCAAGCAGACAGCCCAAACGCTGGCTGCCCAGGGCGAAGTGCATGAACTGGAGCAGGACGATGCCAAGCTGGAAGCGACTGCACAGAGCAAGGCGGGCATGAGCCTTGCAGCGTTGGAAAATGCATTGGCCGATGCCATGTACGCCAACGCCGCAGCCGGCAAGATCAACACCGAAGCCTATGGCCTGAACAAGGACGAGATGGCATCGGTGATGGCTGCCACCATCAAAACGTATCATCTGTCCAGCGCCGTTACCGACCTGGGCTATGAGACGAACGCCGCAGGCGTTGTGACCGCCGTTACCTTTACCGGCAGCTCCGGCATGACCTCTGCGATGGAGTCCATGACCAACAGCGATGATGAAGTGATTGCGCAGCAGGCTGACAGCTACGCACAGGCTTACGTTGCTGAAAACTCCGATACCTTTGCGGCCAGCGCCGCTACGGACGGCCATACCTATGGCGAGCCGAAATGGTACTGGAATGACACCAACCCGGAGGATGGCCACACCCATACCTGGAAGGAAACCCCCGATGGTTACTGGACCAAGACCGATGACGGCTGGGCTTACACCGCTGTGTATACCTGTAAAGAGGGCGATGCCTACCAGAAGGTAGAAGGCACCGTAACCAAGGATACCACCGAGGCAAAGCCCGGCGTTGCCGGCAAGACCGTTTACTCTGCCAGCGTGCCCGCTGACAAGAGCCCGGTTAAGAAGGAATACAAGGAACCCACCACCCGCACCGACGACATTGCCGCCCTGCCCTGCCAGAGCCATGTCGTGTCCAAGGATGCAGATGGTAACTTTGTTGCTACCTTCAACTGGGAAATGAAGAAGGTCGAGGGCGAGCTGGCCGCTGACTACAGCAACGCCCAGCTGTTCTATGACAGCGAAACCGGCAAAATTTCTGCCGGCGCTCCCGTTACCATTGACTGGGAATGCACCAGCGTCACCTTCAAGTGCGCTGTCTGCGGCGAAGAAATCAAAACCCAGCCGGTAATGACCATGCCGGTCAGCGTTGTGGTAGACCAGAATGACAATTCCGTCTACATCAATGTGGGCGGCACCCCGACCCTGGATACCACCTCCGGCGGCACCGGCGTTACCCTGGTGTCCGCAATGAAGGACGGCAACTGGTACGATATGCAGAACAACCCGGTTGACGCAAGCAAGGTGAACTTCACCTATCAGAGCGGCGACAACAAGGGCAAGAACAGCCTGCTGCTGTACGACAGCCAGAAGACTGCCGTGTATGTGGACGACCAGGGCAACCAGGTCACCAATACTTACGATGTCTCGACTGCGCAGATGAACTACTACTACTTCCAGCTGTCGCAGTTCAACCAGGACGAAGCAGAGTACTTCGGCGTGGTTGCCCCGTTCTGGACCTCCAAGGGCGTTCAGAAGCAGGGCGAGGATGGCAGCATCACCGGCACCATGGGCGCAATCAAGGTATTGTGCAGCATTGATCCGAACGATGATGTCCCGCCGACCACCATGGCATTTATGCTGCAGTTCCTTCCGCAGGGCTTTATGTCTTACGTTATGACCTATGGCGAAGCTCTGAAAGCCATCCGTGATGCAGGCCTGGCACAGGTTGCCAAGCTGGGTGACAGCGCTGACTATGTCACCAAGCTGCTGGTCCTGCACGACTGGATCTCCCAGGTTGCAGAATTCGATATGGGCTCCATGGGCGATATCACCGGCGGCGGTAACAACGACCCCATCCAGATGACTGCTTTCGGTGCCCTGCTGGGCGGCGGGATCGGCGCTTCCGGCGTTGAGTATGGCTGCATCTGCCTGGGCTATGCATCTGCATTTAACTACATGGTCCAGAATTTGCCTGACAACAAGAGCATCTATAAGAATGATGACGGCAGCTGGAAGACCCCCGATGAAGTAGGCGATAACGCTGTTGTTGACTTTGCCCAGATCCTGTATTACTGCGATACTTCTGATACCAGTGTTGCCGGTAATGCGTTCGGCGGCGGCATGTTCAACAACGTCCACTACTTCAACGCAGTCAAGGTCAACAAGCTGCAGGGCGACAGCAACTCTGCTACGATGACCACCGGCGAAGCCAACAAGAACTGGTACTATGTTGACGTCTGCTATGATGACGTGAACACCGAGTGCATGGCCCAGACCCGCGTTGAGAACGCAGGCGACCTGCGCCATGTCAACTTCCTGGTTTCTCCCTCCGGTCTGGAAGGCCGTTACAGCAAGTACTATGATTACATTGACTCGCTGTACGATGGCTACACCTACACCAAGAACAAGAATCCCGATGTGGATGATGACGGCAATGTTGTGTTGAACAACGGCAAGCCGCATTACTCTTACACCAAGGCGGAGAACAAGAACGAGACCCGTTACACCGATACCTGCTACGAGGATACTTGGTTCACCTCTATCTGCAGCCCCATCTACTTCGACAATAATTACTTCTATTACGTTGATACCACGACCAACCAGAACCTGTATAACAACATGCGCCGCCAGCAGTCCGAGAACGGCAACAACGGCAGCTCTGGTTCCGGCAGCTCTGGTAACAACTCCCAGATGCAGCAGTTCATGAAGAAGATGCAGAACCAGGGCCCCGATACTCTGGAAGCACGTCCGCGTAATGCGAACTACTATATCCGCAAAGAGGATTCCAGCAGCAGACCCGGCGGCTTCAGCATGAGCAGCTTTACCAAGACGGATGACCCGTTTGATATCATCCTGATGTACTACAACGATCTGAAGGAAACCAGCAGCAACTTCAATGATGACGACAGCAATGCCAAGGTTCTGGCCGAAGCTGGCACCATCTATAAGATCGATACCAGTGCAAAAGATAAGCATACCAAGGTTGAAAACAACCTGAACACCGAGTGCCTGGCAGACGCTGCTGCAAAGCGGATCTACCCCGCACTGGTACACTCTACCGCACTGTATGATGGCAAGCTGTACTTCAACGTCAACAACGCCATCTACCGTATGGACCCGACCACCGGCGCAGTGGAAGAAGTGAAGGAATACAACACCGTCTATGGCGGCATTAAGCTGACCAAGGATAAGGACGGCAACATGGTTCCCGATACCCACTTTCCCGGCATGAGCATGGTTATCATGGACAGCGCCCAGGATACCAGCAGTGTGAAGTATCTGGGCACCTTCAAGAACCATCCTCTGGCGGGCCTGACCCTGCGTGACAGCTACAGCTTTGCTACCACCACCCAGCAGGGCCAGACTGTGATCACCGGCATCAACACCACCAAGGATCAGCTGGTCGTTTCTGTCGGCACCAACCTGTCCAACACCTATAAGGAACTGGTGGACGGCAAGGCAGAAGTCAAGACCGATGCCTCCGGCACTTCTTATGCAAACCGTAAGAGCTACAAGACCGAGTCCTGGAACTACAACCCGAGTTACAACCAGAACATGGGCAGCTCTGACGAGAAGAACAAGAACGAAGAGTTCATGTGGTGCGCTAACCTGGTTGAAACCATGCCGATGTCCGACATGGTCAGCGACCTGAGCAGCGGCGCAACCACCGATGTTTCCGTTGAAGCATGGTGTGATACCCCCGCTTACACCCAGGCCCGCACCAACAAGTACGGCCTGACCAAGGGTGAAAAGAAGTACGCTGACGGCGCACTGCCCAAGGGCCATACCTGGGCTCTGGACGAGCTGGAAACCAAGTCCGTTGGCAACAATGTGTACCTGTGCTCTGATTGCCATACCGCAACCGAAAGCACCCCCCACACCGTTACCCTGCCCGATGCAGTTGCAGGCGTTACCCTGACCCTGGGCACCACCAGCAACACCTACATCAAGGACGATACCGTTACCCTGACCGTAGAAAAGGAAGGCACCGATATCGTTACCGTTACCGCAAAGAACGGCAATACCGATGTTGCTCTGACTGAAGTTCAGGAAGCAGCGCAGGACGAAGCCGCAGCCCAGGCTACCACCGAAAAGGCGAAGACGGTTTACACCTTCACCATGCCGGACGGCGATGTGACCATCAGCGTTGCAAAGAACGCTAAGACTTATGCGGTTAATGTTGCTGCCCTGACCAATGGTGAGATCACTGCTTCCGCTAAAGAAGCAGCTGAGAAAGAAACCGTAACCCTGACTGCTAAGCCCGCGACCGGCTATGCCCTGAAGGCTGGCAGCGTGAAGGTTACCTACAAAGACGCTGACAACAACGAACAGACCGTAAAGGCAACCGTTGACGAAAAAGACGCCAATGTTTACACCTTTGCAATGCCTGCGTACCCTGTCAACGTCAGCGCAGAGTTTGCTAAGGAATACAAGGTTACTGTGGCAGACACTGCGAACAAGAACGGCGAAACCAAGGTGAGCGCAACCGCAGCTGTTGAGGGCACCGAAGTTACCGTTACCGTTAAGGCAGCTGATAACTACCAGCTCAAGGCTGACAGCCTGACCTACAGCTACAAGAGCGGCGAAGATACCAAGACCGAAAAGCTGACCCCGAACGCAGAAGGCAAGGCTACCTTTAAGATGCCCGCAGCTGATGTCAATGTCACTGCAGAGTATGTCGAAAAGAAACCGGAAGCCTACACTGTGACAGTGAACAAAGCTACCAACGGCACTGTAACCGCTGATAAGGAAACCGCCGCAGCAGGTGATACCGTTACCCTGACTGTTAAGGCAGACGAGACTATGTACTCTCAGGCTGTGCTGGCTGAGGACGGCCTGAAAGTTGCTGACAGCAAGGGTGCTGCAGTTGCATGCACCGCTGGTGCTGACGGCACTTACACCTTCACCATGCCTGCTGACAACGTAACTGTCACCGCAACGTTTGAAATCGTTGCATATGGTGTTGAGGTTGCACCGACTGAACATGGTTCTGTTACCTTTGAGGGCGGCAAGAAGTACTTCAAGGTTGGCGAGAATGTTACTGCTACCTTTACCGCAGAGGCTGGATATGAGCTGGCTAGTGCTTCTTATCAGGAAGGCAACAAACCTACAGACATTACAGCCAAGGTTAAGGAAGCTAGCAACACTTACACCTTCACTATGCCTGAAAACTATGTGAAGATCGAAGCAACCTTCACTGCTGTTCAGCCTACTGAACCTACTGAGCCCACCGAACCCACCACTCCGGATGAGAACGGCGGCGACAACACCGAAACCGAGGCTCTTGAGGCCGAGGAGCGCACCGTTCATGGTGCTGCTGAAAAGACCACCATTACCGCAATGGCTGTCTTTACCTGCACCGATAAGAACTGCGCAAGCGCACAGTTCGTGGATGCAACTGTAAAGCAGACCAGCGGCGTTACCACCGCTGCTGTCAACTTCAACGGCAAGGACTACACCGCCAAGTACGGCGAGAAGAACGGCTGGGTTGAAGAAAACGGCAAGAAGTACTGGTACGAAAAGGGCGTGAAGCAGGGTACCACCGGCCGCGGCAAAGAGATCTATGATCCCGATTCCGACGCTTGGTACTGGCTGGATGCTGTCCAGGGCGGCGCAATGACCGTCAGCAAGGACGTTTACCAGGAATCCGCCGCCGGCCAGTGGGCTGATAAGCCCGATGGCACCGGCAAGTGGGTCCGTTACGATGAGAACGGCCACATGGTCAAGGGCTGGCAGACGACCGATAAGGGCACCTACTACTTTGACCTGATCACCGGCGCTATGGCTAAGGGCGCAGGCGATATTGACGGTGTACCTTGCGCATTTGACGAGTACACCGGTATCGCTCTGGACGGCCAGTGGCTGACCATCAAAGGCGCTGACTTCTGGTACGAAAAGGGCGTTCGCCAGGGCCTGGATGGCCGCGGCAAGGAAATCTATGACCCGGCTTCCGATGCTTGGTACTGGCTGGACTCTGTTGATCAGGGCAAGAAAGCCACCAGCAAGGATGTCTATCAGGAATCCGAAGCTGGCCAGTGGGCTGATAGGCCCGATGGTACCGGCAAGTGGGTCCGTTACGATGCACAGGGCCACATGATCAAGGGCTGGAGCGCTGACAAGCGTTACTATTTCGACCCGATCTATGGCACCATGGCTAAGGGCGATGCAGTCATCGATGGCCGCACTTATCATTTCGATAAGAACACCGGCATTCGGCAGTAATCCCACAGCCGGAACAATGAGCTGTAACCCAGCCCATTAACCTCTAAATAGAAATGCCGCAGCAGATGTAACAGTCTGCTGCGGCATTTTTGTATTTGTGGGCATAGGTTCGGTGAAATATTTGCCAGGCCAGTAGGGCGGGGGACCCCATGATTGTGGTGGCTCCCCTGGAGGGGAGCTGGACGCGAAGCGGCCTGAGGGGTGGTTCCTTGCCGCAAACCTAAGGCAATACCGCACAATTCCCGCCTGACGGCTTAAGCACCGCTCCGGCGGCTGCGGCACGGCATCTGCGTTGCCAAAATGCTCGATAAGACATCCAGTATTATCTGCGCTTTTGGCTTGGCATCTGCCGCACCTCGCTCGCCGTATCGGCACTTAGAATTATGCGGTATTGCCCTAGAAATAGTACACGATTAAAAAATCGCAATTTACCTTACCCGCATAATAAAGGCAACACACAAAAACATGGCGAACACATCAGGCCGGTGCAAGGGCAAAACCTACTAAAAAGCTGCGGCTAAATTTGGCAAATATGGCGCGCGAAGTATAATTTTTGGAGGATATCACAAGCAGAACAAACAAACTTTGTCAGTTCAAACAACAAAAAAGCAACAAACTGGCATGGATGCCAAAGAATGCGGCCGCGAATTGTGAAAGATTTTAATATATTTTCTTCATTTTTTCCTTACCTGTTATCATTTGAATTTGCAATCGAAATATGGAACTTGTATAATAGAATAAAAGAAAAGTGCAAACTAAATGGGTGAAGAGGATTTGGTGCAATGGAAGATAAAAATAGATTCAGCATTCTGCTGGAGCATTTGCTGGAAGTTGCGGAGGTCAAGAACTATACCCTGGCCAAGCGCCTGCAATACGATGTTTCCTATATCAGCAAATGGGTCAGCGGCCGCATGCTGCCTGCCAAAAAGACTGAAAAGCGCGTGATGGAGGGCATCAGTGCCTGCGTGGTGGATGAAGCCACCGATGATGGCCGTGACCTGCTGCTGCGGGAATACAGCGTTAGCATCCCCAGTGACCTGAAAGCCGCCATTTATGATAACCTGATTGCTGAATATGATTATTTGCAAGAGGAGCTGGACAGCGGCGAGGCGCGCATTGGCCCCTATACGGACTTTTGGGCCGAGCTGAACATGCTGCAATACCTGACAAAAATGGCGCACCCCGTGCTGCGCCGCGTCAGCCAGCTGGACATTGTGGCTGTGATGGACCTGATGGAAATGGCGCGCGAATACCGCCTGAAAGTTGCCAACCTGCAAAACGGCCAGCTGGTGGACCAGCGCAGCTATGATAACGTCTATTTCAAGCTGATGATCGATATCAGCCGCGAAAAATGGGACCCCATCTATGATGCCGCGCTCATTATTAACGTGTTGACCAACTTCAGCCATATTCATTTCAAGCTGTTTGGCAGCACCGCGGCTGCCGGGCGCGCGGTGTTTGTGGTCAAGGGCGATTTTGCCATTACCGGCCTGCTGGTCAGCCACAGCCGCTGCGCTGCCGTTACCGCCACCGAGGACCCGCAGAACTGCGAAAGCCTGTATGATAACTTCTCCAAGCTCTGCGTGCGGGATGACCAGCTTTTCCGCGATACCAGCATGCGCCAGCTGATCAGCCAGTACGACTATATGCACACGCTGCTGGCCTCCAATCTGCGGTGGATGTTCGGCCACCTGAATGAGCTTCTGCTGCCGGATGACTTGTTTGAAGAGATCCTGACCGCCCACGAGGCCGAGCTGAAAGATTTTTTGGGTGCTACCCCTGCGGAGCTGCGTAGCGTACACAACCTTGCCAAAGGTGTGGTGGAGGAAACAAACATCCGCATCCTGATTTATGAAGCTGCATTTTCCTCCATGGCGGTTTCCGGCGAGCTGGACTTTTTCAGTTACAAGGTCAGCCTTACCCCGGATCAGCGCAGCCGGTGCATCAGCTATGTGCTGCAGCTTTGCAAGCAGCGTGAAAAACTTGAATTCCGCTTGATCAGCGGCCGCATTGTGAACGATTTCCAGTATGTGGCAGACCCCAATATGTTTCTTTCTGGCGCTGCATCGTATCTTCGGCTGGATAACAACTGCCCCATCAACCGGATTGCAATGGTCAACAACAGTGTGATGGAAGACCGCCTGAGTGAATATTTTGATCAGGTCTGGAATTTGGATGACCAGAACGTGACAAAAGAGCGCAACGCCATTGCGGAGCACATCCATCATGTCCTGCAGGGAATCCATCTGATTACCCGCGCCAAAAGTGATGAAATGGAAGAACTGCAAGAGAGCTGGATGAACAAAATCTAAAAATACAACATACATACGCATAAACATAAAGCCCTGGCTGCTGCGGTAGCTGGGGCTTTTGTTGCACCAAGGAAAATGAAATTGCAAGAAAACTCCATGCTAAAGCGTGAAAATCCATGTGAAAAAAGTGAATCATGCGGAATCAATTTCTGGAAATTTGTGCCATGGGATTCTCGTGCTTTCCGTAAACAGGAATGGTATACTATGTTCAGCACCGAAGATAATTGTAGCATTATGGTTCGGCGACGCTGTGCAACGATGTGCACAGCAGGGGAGAGCGCCATAAAGGTTTGGCGTGATTTGATTTGGATAATTTAATTCCCTGCAACTATAAGGGAAAGACATTTGGAGGAAATTGCAATGAATGAAAACGCGATGTTGACTGGCAAGCCCAGCATTGACCGCCCCTGGATGAAGTTCTATCCGGATGTTCTGCGCGGTATCCAGGTTCCGGCCTGCACCGTGGAGCAGTACCTCTCCGTGCGCGCTGCAGACCCTAACGTGATTGCCATGCACTACTATGGCGTGGATATCACCTGGGGTACCGTGTTCCGTAAGGTGGACGCCACAGCCCGCGCTCTGCAGGTGCTTGGCATCAAGCAGGGGGACCAGATCCCCGTGTTCCTGCGTTCTGTGCCGGAATTCATTTATCTGCTGCTGGCAGCCGAGCGCATCGGCGCTTCGCTGCTGTGCCGTGACAACACCCTGGAAGAAAACATTGAAGCTGTTCAGAAAGCCAATGCCAAGGTGATTTTTGTTCACGATTTCTTCTCCAAGGCCGAAATCGAAGCCTACCGTGAGCAGACCAACGTGAATACCTATGTTATCGTTCCCGCTCTGGAAAGCGGCGACCGCGCCGCTATGCCGGTTTACCTGCAGCATTCCCTGGATGCCCTGTATCCAGATGTTCCCGCCCGTGGCTCTGATACCATGATGTGGGCTGATTTCTGTAACATGGGCCAGCGTTTCCGCGGCTTTGTGCCCGCTCCTGTCAACATTGACCGCCCGCTGCTGCGCGCCTACACCAGCGGTTCCACCGGCCCTTCCAAGCAGGTCATCCATTCTGCACACAGCATCATCGGCGTGCTGGCCCAGATGAACTTTTATGGCTCTTCGGATAAATTCCGCCCCACTTGGCTGCTGACCATCCTGCCCCCGGCTCTGATCGCTGTTGTGGTTTCCATGATGCTGCTGCCCCTGGCCGGCGGTATGCTGCTCATTCTGGATCCGTTTGTGGATGTGTACGATGTTGACCTGGAAATGATGCGCTACCGCCCCAACAACTGGCCCCTGATCCCCATGTTTGTGGAGGTTATCCGCCGCAGCAAGCGTCTTCCGGCTGACTATGATATGTCCCACATGCTGGCCATCGGCGCCGGCTGCGAGGCATTCAACAACAAGCAGCTGCGCAATGTTGAGGAGTTCCTCAAGCAGCATAACTGCAACCTGCGCTTTACTGCCGGCTACGGCAGCAGCGAGGCCGGCTCCAACGCCACTCTGCCCATGGCTCCGTTCCCGGTGCGTGACGGCAACGTTGGTGTGCCGATGATCCACAGCGTCATCAGCATCTTCAAGCCCGGCACCCAGGAAGAGCTGACCTACAATACCCCCGGTGAGATCTGCATCACGGGCCCCGGCGTGATGCTGGGCTATGACCGCCCCGAAGCAACCGCCAAGGCACTGCAGGTCCACGCAGACGGCAAGACCTGGCTGCACACCGGCGATATTGGCTATATGTCCGAGGACGGTGTGCTCTACACGATGACCCGCGGCGCATCCCCGCGCTTTGGCGGCGGCGACCTGATGGTGCAGCCGTTGGAGAACATCGTGGCCGATGCCGACATCAAGGGCATCAAGGACGAGTTCTTTGTTATCGTGCCGGATGATGAGCACGAGGGCTGCTTCCTGCCGTACCTGTACGTCCAGCTCAAAGATGGCTACACCTTGGACGATGTGCGCGATAAGATCAATGCCTGCCTGCCGGAACGTTACATGCGTCCGGTGGAGATTTTCACCGTACCGGAACGCCCGTTCTTCCACTTCAAGACCAACCGTATTGGCCTGAGCAAAGAAATCATCGCCAAGCGCAACCAGCAGAAAGAGAAAGCCAAGCGCAACAGCTTTGCCGATGGCTGCATTGCCTGATGACTTTGGCGTGATAAAATCATGATAATGTAACGGCATGTGCCCACCTTATGATAGAGATAAGGGGGCACATGCCTTTTGTTTTGGGGTGGGGGAGCGGATGAAGATGAACGGTACGCGCGGTTGGGGGATAGGGGAGAAGGGCAATCGGATTCCGGTGCGGGGGAGATACTTGTGAAGTTGTAAAGGCAATACCGCATAATTCTAAGTGCTGATACGGCGAGCGAGGTGCGGCAGATG
>OGOY01003249.1_pt1 | contig 12855 bp, 10 predicted proteins | sample 1552811 | NCBI WGS metagenome assembly OGOY01 (sample SAMEA2580132, study PRJEB22360) | human gut metagenome | biome: human gut; feature: human-associated habitat; material: faeces | place: Denmark | collected 2008/2010 | reverse complement strand
ATTGTATAGTAATTATAATATGTTTATATTTTAATGTCAAGTTTTTAACTAATTAATGCATATTTGTCTTAATGAGTAATTTTTTCCTTATTGCTTGTATCAAGATTTCCCGTTGGTTCATCTGCAAGTATAATCTTTCATGGTTTTAACATCGTTCTTGCAATTGCTATTCTTTGTTGTTCTCCACCACTTAATTCGCAAACCTTATGTCCCAGATATTCCAACTTTCTCTAAAGATTCTTCTAACTCTTTTTCTTTAAAATTCTTTGTTGAATTGCAAAACTAAATTCCAGTCCATTTAAGTCAAAGCCAGAAGTTAGTTTTGCAAACTATCCCCAGAAATTACTATTGCAAATAAAAAATTATGATATATTAATGATTCAGATTAAAAATTTCTTTTAATCTTTTTTCGATTATCTATCGTCTTCATTAAAAATGCCCTGAACAAAATGTTCAAGGCATAATAAAAATATTTGAGTTGTTTATATATAAAAAGACAAAATATGCATATTAAACAAATTTTATCTTTATTATATTGATTTTTTTTGCAACTGCTCTTTATAATCTATGTTGCACTTCTCTCGGTAACACTTCGTGATTTAATGAGTTTACCGACTAAATCTACCGTTGGTCCTAATCAAAAAAGCTTTTTATCCAATCTCTAGTAATCTTAACATTCATATGTGTCCCTACTTTGCTTAACAGATAGTAAATGAATAATCTATATCTTCTTCTGCACTGATACAATATTCATCTTCTACATTGCTGCCCCAACTGTCAATGCCTCCAACACCTCGAACCGCTCCATAAATACAAAGAATCGTTCTTCTTGCTGGTGGCAATTCTTCATGATGCAATGCATTTTCAATTTCAGATGCTGTATAAGGTAAGCATGAAAAAGCAAATGGCTCATCTTTTTTCTCAATACGAAGTGTTTGAGATGAATAATCTGTCCTGCTATTATCGAGACTCGTATGTCTTACAATATCTACCCATTCTGTATCCATTCTCATACCACATTCCTGTGGAACAAGATATGGTGTTAGGCTCAAATCAGAAACTTCATAGACTCCTTCTATTGCTCCTGCTTTTCTATCTGGATAAGTTTCTCCTGATAATCCTTTATATAAATATTTATCTGCCAACGTTGGCATAACAAACCTCATACCAAAGACTGGGAATTCAGGTAATCCTTTAACACCATTATAATGCACATTCACCTGAATTTTCCCTGTAATATCTACCGTATATGTTACAACAACCGTTGTAGAAGGAGTATTGATTGTTTCATAAGTATATTGAACCCTGATCTCATCAGCTGAAACATCTCCTTCATAACTATTATTATCTGGTGCATATATTTTTTGTACTTCACCATCCATAAAAACCTGAACATCTTTACAATCGATAAACATATCGGCTGAAAGCCAGCTTCCACTCTTAATATGAAATTTACTTCCTCGATCATTATCTGTCAAGGCTCTCCAAAAAGTAGGCTTTGGACAGCGATATAACCATTCATATCCATTTTTTACTATAGATTCTAATCCACCTTGTGCATAAGAAAATATATAATTAAATTCTTTGCCATGTACACCAAGTGTATAATCACCATATACAACTCTCAATTTGCTTTTATCTGTATAAGCCATAGTAATACCTCACTTCCTGCATTGCTGGTTTTTCTTTTCGATCAGCAAATACGATTCCATTTCCTGAGAATTCGTAGTCTGATGGCCTGTCATCAAAGTCTCCTCCATAGCGTAGAACTTCTTTTCCTGTTACATGATCTTTTACTAAAATTGCTTGATCAATAAAATCCCATATAAATCCACCCTGATACATTTCAAATTCATCAATCAGTTTAATATAAGAATCAAATCCTCCTAAGGAGTTTCCCATATCATGCATATACTCGCAAAGAAGATATGGCTTCTTCGGATGGTTACTCAGATATTCCCTTATCTCATAAGGCTTTGCATACATACGACTTTCTACATCAGATATGGTATCCTCATACTGTCTTGTATAGAAGGAGCCTTCATAATGAACTAGTCTTCCATCCTGTCTCTCCTTAAAGTAAGTATTCATAGCCTTAATATCATCACCTGCATAGGATTCATTTCCAAGTGACCAGAAAAGAATAGATGTATGATTCTTAAACGTCTCATAATTTGTTCTGGCTCTATCTACTACAACCTCTCTCCACTGTGAAATGGATCCTGGGATATTGACTGACGGCTCAACCGCACCAAGCTTCTGCCATGAGCCATGACTCTCTAAGTTTGTCTCCGCCATCACATAGATTCCAGCATCATCACACATGTAATACCACGGAATTTGATCCGGATAATGGCAGGTTCTTACTGCATTGATGTTGTTTCTTGTCATACAGTTTATATCAGAAACCATATCCTCCAAGCCGATGCATCTTCCGGTTTTTGGATTCCACTCATGTCTGTTAACACCATTGATAATCAGTCGTTCTCCATTTAAAAGCATTACCTTGTTCTTGATTTCAATTCTTCTAAATCCAATTCTGTACGGAACAACTTCTATGATTTCTCCATCTGCTTTTAATAATTCGATGTAAGCCTTGTAAAGATATGGCGTATGATTATCCCACTTTTTAATGTCTTTGATATCGTCTGATATGCTGCCAACAAAGTCTCCATCTTTATCTTCTAATTCAATATTTCTTTCTAAGATAACCTGGTCATCCACATTTTTTAATATAATCCGTGCACACACATCCTGATTTTCTGTAGCAGATACACGAATATTTGTATTTAATGTTCCGCTCACATTATCCTCATTCAGCACCGGATTCAACCACATATCCTCCACATGTGCTTCCGGAAGTGCTCTAAGAGATACATTTCGGAAGATACCGAAGAAGCGGAAGAAATCCTGATCCTCTAAGAATGCTGCACTGCACATCTTGTGAATCTCAACTGCAAGCACATTATCCTTTTCCCTGATATATGGTGTCAGATCAAATTCTGATGGTGTAAAGCTGTCTTCTGCATAGCCTATAAATTCACCGTTCAACCATACATACATCGCCTGCTCCACACCTTCAAAGAACAGTCTAACTCTCTTACCACAAAGCTCCTTATCCAAGTCAAATTTTTTAATATAAGAACCAACCGGATTATACTCAGCTTCGCTGAACATTCCTGTTCCATCTCCTGCACTCTCTATACTGTAAGCACCCCTTCTGTAGGTCTTACCTTCCCAAGGATACAGGGTATTGATATAACGAATCTGATCATAACCGGCAAGCTCAATATGACCCGGAACCATAATCTTATCAAAATATGATGTATCATAATCCTCTTTATAAAAATCAGCCGGTCTGCTCATCGCATTTCTGCTAAAACAAAATTTCCACTGTCCATTTAATGACTGTATTAAGTTGTGTGAATTGCTGTTCAACGCTTCATAATTTGTGAAATAGTCATGATCGCTATGTGCTGCAATCTGATTCACTCTGAATATTTCCGGATTATCAATCCATCTGATATCTGCGTTCATTTTCATACCTCGCTTTCTAATTTTACATTTAGCCCCAAAAGTAAATATTCACTCTGGAGGCTATTTCTTTATTCCATACTTTCTTTTAACTGTTCGTTTGCACCTTCAATATTCATGAATGAAAGAATGATTGTGATAATCAAATCAAACGCAAATGGTAACCACAAGTACATAACATTCATCATACTGATACAGCTTGCTGACTGAACAGCTACATTATTAACATATCCGCTTGCATCCAGTAACCATCCTGAAAGTGCTACACCAATACCACCACCAAGCTTTGTACCAAAAGATGTACACGAAAACATAGACCCATCAATTCTCTTACCAGTCTTAAGATATGTATGCTCTGAACAGTTTGCGATAACTGCTCCAACATCACCTTGCCAAGGTCCTTCACCAAGAGATGTTAATACGGTAAACACTAACATAAGAGGAATGCTTCCTAAATATCCAGCTACAACAATTCCCAAACGACAGATTGTAGCAAATACATAGCTGTACTTATTAAGCTTGTACATTCCTCTTGCTTTTGCAACCAATGTAGGTGTGATAGCAAGTGCTATAATCAATGGAATATTAATTGCCCACGAGAATACACCGAAGAGTTTCTGATTAAAAAGCACATACGTCATAAAGTAAGTTCCAACGCTAAGCATAGCTGCTCTTAACTGCTGAAGAATATATACAACGCAAATCATGACAAAATATTTATTAGATATAAGTAGCTTAAATGTTTCTGCCAATGTAAGCTTACTGTCTTCTTCCTCTTTTCCATCTCTAAGCTCCGCATCAGAAAGTTCCTTAACCGAAAAGCATGACAATGTATTTGATATGATACCAACGATACAGTATATGATTGCTACAATTCTCCATGCTGCTGCCCCACCGCCAAATGATGCTACAAGTCCAAATGTGATGGACTGAATCAAAAGATTGGTACCAAATGAGAACATAAATCTAAATGAACCCATTTCAACACGCTCTTTCGCATTCTTTGTTACAAGCGATGTCAATGCTGCATAAGCAATATTATTTGCTGTGTAGAATACTGCGTTTAATAATGTGTATGCAATAAAGAACCATGCATACTGTGCAGTCTTGCCCAGACTGGTTGGAATAGCAAATACACCAAACAATGTTACAGCACATCCAAAGAATCCATAAAACATCCATGGTCTGGCTTTTCCCATCTTGCTCTTTGTTCTGTCAATCATAGAACCAAAGAAAATATCTGATACACCATCAAATAATTTCGATACAGCAATTAATGTACCGACAATACCTGCATTTAAGCCTATGGTGTCTGTCAAATAAATCATTACAAAAGATGTCAGAAATGCATATACAACATTTCCTGCAATATCGCCTGATCCATAACCCACTTTGTTATACCATTTTAGGTATTTCCTCTCTTCCATGTAAAAATTTCTCCTTTCATTTACCATAATGTTTTCTCAATTTCTTTATACATAGTATATATATAATTATTGTCAAAGACCATTTCATAAATTATTCAAAACATACACAAAACAACACTATCAACAAAAAAATGTATATATTTTTTTTGTTTTTTATTATTTTTAACATACACTTTTTTGAACTTTCATTGAAATTCTATCAAATTTACATAAATATAGAGATATTTTTTATCATTTCAAATTAAAATAGACAGTATAATTATAAAATGGTAAAATTATATAGTAAATATAAGTGAATTTTTGCATCGATCTTTCATATTTTCGATTCATTCTATATGTAAGGAGCTATAATGTATACAAATAATGCATATCTAAACAATTCAACCATTGACCGAAAAGACAAATCCAAACCTCTTGTCATAACTATGTGTGGAACTTATAAATTATATACACGTCCCAAACTCCCCACATGGCGACCTCGTGGTAGACTAGATTTTCAATTACTCTATATTGCTGCTGGAAAAGCACATTTTCATTTTGATAACAATGATGAAGCAACTATTGTTCATGCTGGTCATATGGTTCTATATCGTCCAAAAGAACCACAAAAATACGAATATTACGCAAAAGATCAAACTGAAGTTTACTGGGTTCACTTTACTGGAAACAATGTCACGAACCTGCTTCGTTCTTATGGACTTACTAATAAAAAAGTTTTTCACTGTGGATCCGGTGCAGAATATCAAAATCTGTTTTGTTCTATGATAAAAGAATTGCAAATGTGCCAAGATGGTTATGAAGAAATGCTTGAAATATATTTACGACAGATTTTTATCAGACTTCAGCGACATTTTAAATCATCTCTCAATTCTGATAATTCACATGCTTTCGAAGAAATAGATAACGCAATCTCTTACTTTTGTGAACATTATAATGAACCAATTAATATTGATGATTATGCCAAAGAAAATCATTTTAGTACTAGTTGGTTTATCCGTAATTTTAAATTATACACTGGGATTACACCAAAACAGTATATTCTAAAAAAAAGAATATATAATGCAGAGGCATTACTTCAAAATACACAATATAATATCAATGAAATCGCACAGATTATTGGTTATGACAATCCTCTGTATTTTAGCCGTGTTTTTCAAAAGACAAAAGGAATATCGCCTTCTGAATATCGCAAAAACATATCACAACGTGTATTCAATTCTCCTTCTTTATAAATTTTGTATAAAAAATAGAGATACTTTGTAATTAAAGTATCCCTATTTTTTATCATCTGTCCGATGATTTACTTTCATTTATAAAACTAGGATTTCTTGTATCAATTATTTTCTGTTCACTTTCAATAAGAAAAAAGCCTTTACTTCCATGGCTAATAATAAGTCTCTATTTTTCAATAACTATTGCAAAATTATATCTTGTTTAAGAAAATATTTTAATTTTAAAGATAAAAAATTCTTCATCCTGCAATGCTTTATATTCTATATTGTAATTATTCAGAATATTACTTACAATATATAAACCTAATCCATTACTATTTTCCTTATTTAAATCAAATTTAACATCAAATATTTTATCCATATTCGAAATTTTATTGTTACCATATGAATTCTCTATATATAACCAATCATTAACTATCCCAATATTAATTACCCCATTTACATCAGTATATTTTACCGCATTACTAATCAAATTAGATAGAATAATCTTTAAAGCTGTTTTTCCTATATAAACATTCTCATCTAATATATAATTATTGACAGTTATTTTCTTTTGATTTGCTAATATTTCATACTTTTTTAATATGTCTTCTAATGTATCATTTATTTTCAAATATTCTTCATCATTATTCAAATTTTCTATAGAATGAACTGATAATATTTGAGAAATATTTTTTGTTAAACTATCAACGATTTCAATACATTCATTAATATAAATATCTCTTTCTTTATATTTTCCAATATTGTATTTCATGTTTTCCAGTATTATTTTAAGACTAGCAAGAGGAGTTTTAAGTTCATGGGATGCACCTTTAAAAAAGTCATATTTTAACTTTTCTAATTTTAAAATTTCTTTATTTTTAAATTCCAAATCGTCAATTGTTCTTAATAAAGTAGAATACAAATCATTAATTTGTTGTTTTAATTCTCCAACTTCATCATTAGAGCTAACTTTTAAACGCGTTTTTTTATCCAGTTTCATCATTTTATCAGTAACAATTTTTATTTCTTGTATATTATTTTTTATTGATTTTGCATAAATTAAAGAAATAATAGCAGAAAATAAAATTGATATTAATAAAGAATATGGTAAAAATTTAAGGCTTAAATCTTTCGCATCTTTTTGCATATCAGCTGTAGAAACAAATTGTAGATTTGTTTTTTTACCATCATTAAGCTTTATTTCTCTTTCTTCAATTATCAAAGAATTACTATCACTTTCTAAATTAACATTTATATTATCTTTGATTTGTAATTCATTCTTATTATTTTCTTCTTTTATAAATGCTTTTATTTCACTACTTTTAGAATAAAGTTCCAAAGTTTGTTCTATATATTTTATTTCTTTTCCATTCATATTGCTAGAAATTTCATTTGCCATATTATGAATCTTTTCTTTTCTCGTCTCCAAATATGTTTTAGGAAAGATAAAAAAAACTAATGAATGAACTAATATAATTATTATTCCAAGAACAGAAAATATTTGTATGAACATTTTGGGAAATATCTTTAATTTTTTCATTTTCTCTCCAATTTATATCCTACATTTCTTATAGTAGTTATACAGTCTAATTGTAATTTTTTTCTAAGTTCTTTTATATATACATCTATTACTCGATCATAAGGAATTTCTTCGCTATCTTTCCATACATAATCAATAATTTGCATTCTTGTTAACACTTGTCCATTATTATCCAATAAACATTTTAATACTTCTAGTTCTTTTGCATTTACATCTATTTCTTCACCATTTATTTTAGCTGTATAGCTATTAAAATTAACCGATAGATCCTTATATTCAAACTTCTCTAAATGTCCATAATTCTTCTTAATTAAAGCATCTATTCTAGCCTTTAAGACCGGCAATGAAAATGGCTTTTCTACATATCCGTCTACTAAATTAGTAAATGCATCAATTTTATATTCTTCATCGCTAAATGCAGTCAAGATTAGAATTGGTAAATTGCTTTTCTTTCTAATTTCTTTCAACACTTCTAAACCATTTATAAAAGGTATCTGAATGTCTAAGATAACCAAATTTATATCGCTATTAAATTTTGACAAGGCTTCTCTTCCATCTTTAGCTTGAATAACAGTATATCCAAATTCTGAAAGATATTCACTTATTCCCTCTCTTATCATATTATCATCTTCAACAGTTAATATTTTCATATATACCTCCACTTAAGCCTATACACTTATATTATACAGCATATTATTTGATATTTAAAAGCAAAAAAATTTTTGGTGCTAAAAAGCACCGAAAATTTTAATTATTGTCAATTAATAATTCTTTTGGATTCCTTCTTAATATATTGAATGAAGAAATAATCAATGATACAAGAAGTACTAAACTCATAAATATAACTACATAAATTATAAATTTAGGTAATACATTTATATCTAAACTTGATAATGTCTTGTTAAATCCTTCTGCTTCTGCCCCACCACCTAATTGGCTAGATGCAGATTGTCTAGCTATTTGTTTAGCTATATCACCAGTAACCTTATTCAATATATTATTTCCAAGTTTGCTAGCTGTGTATTGAGCTAAGAAATAAGAACCAACGAATGCGGGGATTGATATAAATACCATCTCAATTAGGAATTGACCAAAAATTTCTAATTTTGATATACCTAATGATAGTAATACTGCTATTTCTTTCTTTCTAGCATTCATCCATAAGAATAATAATAATGAAACTACAACTCCTGCAAATATTAATGAGCCAACAAATAATTTATTTGAAATTGAGTAGATACCTGATATAGATTGTTGTAATGCAGGGTAATTTGATGAACTTTTAATCAAATTATATTCTCTCCAATTTATATCTAATTTCCCAAGATCTTTTATTACACTATCAAGATTCTTATCACCTTTTACAAAGAATGTTGCATCTTGGTATACAGCTGTATCTTCTGTATTACCATAAACTTTAGCAGCTGTATGAACATCAGTGATTAATGTATTTTCGTATAGTTCTTGTGCTGCACTTACTCCACCGCTATTATGCCCATCGAATAGACCTTTAATTTCTACTTCTACTGTTTCATCTGCACCTTTCTCATTATCAGCATCAAATAAATTAGATTTTATTTTTATCTTATCTCCAACTTTAAGATTATTTTTTTCAGCTAAATCTTTATGCATTAAGATTTTATTTTTATCTTCATTTTCTAAATGCTTTCCTTCTACTAATTTATATGCTTCTGATACAAATTTTGTTTCTTTTGATGAGTCGTTAACCCCAGTTAACATAACTGTTCTTTTAAAATTCTTCGCTCTTTCAGGTGATTGATTCGCAAGAGTCTCTTGAGTTTCAATAATATCATAATCAACTAAATCTGCAACACTGTTTATTCTTTTTACATAGGAGTCTATACTATCTGTTTGAGATATCTTTTTAATATCTTCACCTTTTACATTTCCCCCACCTCTAGGTGTTCCTGGATTTACTTGTCTATTTATCTCCATAGAAAAACTATTTGTTATATTAGCAAATGTTTCTTTTGAAGCTCTGTCCGTAGCATCTTTAATAGATAAACTAATGAGACTTAAAGTTGACATAGATAAAATAACTAATGTAATAATTAATGATTTTAAGCTTTTTCTAGTTACATAAGCAAATGCATTTTTTATCATTATTCAACCTCCAAATTCATTTTATTTACTTTTTTCAACTTTTTACCACTTAGTTCTAAAATGATATCCGCAGAATCTGCTACTTCCTTACTATGTGTTACAACTATTACACATTTATTTCTATCTTTAGCTAATGTCTTTAATATATTAATTATTTCTCCAGCAGTAACACTGTCTAGATTACCAGTAGGCTCATCAGCTAGTATTATTGGAGCATCTGATACCAATGCTCTAGCAATAGCTACTCTTTGTTGCTGTCCACCAGATAATTTCATAACATTTCTTTTTATTTGTTTTTTATCTAAACCTAGTTCAAACAAGATACTTTCATCTGCTGATTTATTTACTAATCTAATATTTTCAATTGGTGATAAATAATCTATTAAATTATAGTTTTGAAATACTAAAGATATATTATTTTTTCTATGATTACTATATCCTTTCTTTTGTATATCTTCATTCTTAAACAATATTTTTCCTGTTTGAGGTTTATCAAGTCCAGCAAGCAAGGAAAGAAGTGTAGATTTTCCTGTTCCTGACTTTCCTACTATCGCATAAAACTTCCCAAGTTCAAATTTTTGATTTACTCCTGACAAAACTTTTTCTTTAGAATTTGCATAACTATATGCTACATTCTTTATTTCTAATATATCCATTATTTTCTCCTAACCTATTTTTGATAATATTTCTTTAGGCTTCTTGATTAATATTAATGAAGAAGCAAATACAACTGATAAAACAATAATACTTATTAATATTAAATAACTTTGTCCAAGTGTTGTAATATTTAACATAAAACTATCATTTATTAAACTTCCACCAGAAATCATTGAGTCCTCTGAGTTAACGATTCCACCTGCAATTACTTTTAGTAATACATTTCCTAAAAATAAGGAAGATATTATACTTGGTATCGATATGAATATTAACTCGAATATAAATTGCATTATAATTTGTATCTTAGATGTTCCAATAGATAAAAATATACCTATTTCATAAATTCTTTCTCTTAACCATAGAATCAAGATTAATGAAAGAACAACCATCCCACCTAACATAATAGAATAAGTCATTATTTTTATTATATGTTTTATTCCACTCACTGACTCTAAAGACTCTTCAAACGCCTTAGAATCTTTTTCAACAAAATACTTTGACTCATCAATTTTAAGCTCTTTCAATTTGTTTAAGGCTAAGTCTGTAGATTCTGCACTACCAGAATACATTAAGATTTTATTTGCGATTTTATTATTTTCTGATTTATTTAATATCTCTTGGCTTGTTGAATAATCTACAAACACCATATTTTCACTAAAATCAGAAGATAATCCTGTATATGTTTCCTGTTTTTTACCAGAAAAGCTCCCTATAATTTTAAATTTATGACTTTTTATTTTTCCACTTTTTTCAATATCTAGTAATTCAAGATCAACTTCATCACCTAATTTTAGATTGTTTTGTTTAGCAAATTCTTCATGAACAATAATTGAATTCTTATCATTTTCTTCTATATTTTTACCTTCTTTAATTGTAAATACTCCACTACTAAACAAAATATTTCTTTTAGTATTATTTGTAGCTTCGAGTGAAACAACATTCTTAAATTCGTCAGATAAATCTTCTCTATTTATTCTTTGTTCTCCGCTAACTACTTTAGCATCTTTTAGTTTCGCTAATCCATCATATTGAATTATTTTTTCTTCAATTTCTTTTAATTTTTCAATATCTTTAAATTGATTAACATTAAAATATTTACCATCTTTTTTTTTTATTGATATTGAAGAATTAGAACTTTCATATAAAGCCTTTTCTATTTCATTGCTTGATTTCATTATTGTTAAACAAGAATACAAGCAAGAAAGAACTATAGTTATTATGATAAAAATTATTAAAGTTCTATTTCTCTTTCTTGTAATATATGCTATAGCATTTTTTATCACTTTCCTAACTACTCCTCTCTATTTTCTTACTCCATAACTAATTGCATCCACTGGACAAGCATTTTTACATCGTCCACATCTGATACACTCCAGATGATTGCAATTCTCAACTGGATCTATATTCATTTGGCAAACTTTTTCACATTACCGCAACTGATGCACTTTTCTTCGTCTAGTCTATGCCTGAATACTGAAATTGGGCTAATAACTGAATAAATAGCTCCCAAAGTCCAAGCATACCAATTGGACTAATAAGCTTACAAAAATATGGAGACCCTTGTCCTAAAATATCAACTAAAAATAGAGGAAGTATTATTACAAATACAATCGATATTATATATTTCAATTTTCTTAAATTCTTATCAAGCTTAAATGTCTCAATTTTTTTAATTCTATCCAATTCCAACACACTCCAAGCAAATTCTTATTACCTTCTCCAATTCAACTCTAGTCGCTCCATGACTATATCCATAGTAAGTCATAGGCATATTAATAAAGACAATTACTAAAGAGAAATTACGGCTTTTTTAAAACTAATTAACCATATACCATTCATCACTTTACATTTACTTATTTTTTATTTTTGTTAATTCTTTTTTCAATTACTCACTTGTTTTCACCGTTATCATCAACATTATCTATAGCAACACTAACAATATTAAAACATTTAATTTTTATTTCGTTCTAAACCTCAACTAAATTTGGAATCTCTTTTACACAAACTTTATGCTAAATTGTAAATACGTTTACCATACTTCTCAAAATATTTACTTGTAAAATCCTAACCATTTATGTCTTTTAGTAATAGTTTACGTAAATTCCTAACTGATTATTTTTTAAATGCTTCTGTATTTTCTAAATCAGTTTTTTCTGATAGAACAAAACCGTTTTTAGGACGTTCTTTTTTTTCTATAATTTGAATCTCAGTTTTTTTAAATTCATTCAGAAGTTTAATTTCAGATCCACTGTTTGTACTAAAATAGCAATCGTATTTTTCATCACTTGAAACTCCTATTTTAGTATGAGCATCACATTTTGTCATTTTAGATATTTTTTCTTCTGATGTATTTTTTTCA
>OGOY01003246.1_pt1 | contig 12867 bp, 9 predicted proteins | sample 1552811 | NCBI WGS metagenome assembly OGOY01 (sample SAMEA2580132, study PRJEB22360) | human gut metagenome | biome: human gut; feature: human-associated habitat; material: faeces | place: Denmark | collected 2008/2010 | reverse complement strand
CACAAATTCAACCAGAGCGACGCCATCCGCCCGGTGCTGACCCACAGCCGGCTGGGCGTCGGCGTCATGCTGCGCGCGCCCCGTGCGGCCAAGCGGTTCAAAACGCTGCCTTACGCGGCGCTGGCACAGGCCATCCGCACCGAGACATTGAGCGAGGAAATGCGCGTTTTGTATGTGGCGCTGACCCGCGCACAGGACGCTTTACTTATCACGGTGCCGCTGAAAAAGACGGCGTCCTCCCTCAAGCTCCCGGCGCTCTGCGCTGCCGCCGAGGCCACCGGCCCCGAGGCCATGCGCAGCATGACGAGCTGGGCGGGCTGGATCTTGACCGCGGCGCTGCTCCACCCGGACAGCAGCGCACTGTGGGAGTACACGAGCTTTCTGCCGCATTACGGGCTGCACCGCGCGCCGCTGGCCATCCGCGTGCTGCCCCTGCCGGAGGAGACCGAACAGCCGCCCGCACCGCCCGCCCCCGCGGCGGACCCGGCAGTGGTGGAAATGCTGAAGGCCAGCTTTGCCTGGCGCAGTCCGCGCGCGGCGCTGGAAAAGGTGCCCGCCAAGGTCAGCGTCAGCGCCGTGGCCCACGCGGCGCGGCCCGTAGCGCTGGAGCGCCCCGCGTTCTTGCAGAAAACCGGCATGACCGGGGCCGAGCGCGGCACAGCCATCCACGCCTTTATGCAGAGCGTGCCGTTTGACGGTCCCGCGCCCAATCTGGACGCTGAGGTCAGGCGGCAGACCGACTTGCAGCTGCTTGACCCTGCGCTGGCGGACAAGCTCGATTTGGACGCCGTGCGGCCCTTCTTTGCAAGTGCGGTCTGGCGGCGCATCCGGCTGGCAAAGCAGATTTTGCGGGAGGAACCGTTCATCACGGCCCTGCCCGCCGCCGAGGTCACGCCCGCCGCAGGGCAGGGGAGTGCCGCCGCGGCGGAGGTGCTGGTGCAGGGCATTGCCGATCTGGTGCTGGTCTTTGACGAGCACGCGGAGATTCTTGACTACAAGACGGACCGCAGCCGCGACGCCCAATATTACATTGACGAGTACGCCGCGCAGTTAAGGCTCTACCGCCGCGCATTTGCCCAGCGGCTGGCCGTACCGGTGACAAAGCTGACGATCTACAGCTTTGCCATCGAGGATGAGATCGATGTGCCGCTGGCGTAAAAACACGCCGTAGGGGCGGGATTCCTCCCTCCCGGGCCGTATCCCAATATCACAAACAAAAAAGGTCGTGCCGACGATCCATCGTCAGCACGACCTTTCGCATTTATACCAATTTATGCCTGCCGGAACCGGCTCAGGAACTCCACGGTCTTTGCATTCTGGGGGTGCTCAAAAATGTCGGCGGGGGTGCCTTCCTCGCAGATGACGCCGTCGGCCATGTAGACGACGTGGCTCGAAACATCGCGGGCAAAGGCCATCTCGTGGGTGACGACGATCATCGTCAGGCCCTCTTTGGCCAGCTGGCGCATGACGGCCAATACCTCGCCGACCATCTGCGGGTCAAGGGCGGACGTCGGCTCGTCGAAAAGCAGCACCTCGGGCTGCATGGCCAGGGCACGGGCAATCGCAACGCGCTGCTTCTGGCCGCCGGAAAGCTGGCGCGGCTTGGCGTGGATGTAGGGGGCCATGCCGACCTTCTCCAGATTCTCGAGTGCGGTCTTTTTGGCGGTCTCTTTGTCCTGGTGCAGCACGTAGCGCAGGCCCGCGGTGCAGTTGTCCAGCACGGTCATGTTATTGAAAAGGTTGAAGCTCTGGAACACCATGCCCACCTTGGCGCGGTAGGCGCAGGGGTCGCTCCCCGTGGCTGTGATGTCACTGCCGTGGAACAGCACCTTGCCGTTCGTGGGCGTCTCCAACAGATTGATGCAGCGCAGCAGCGTGGATTTGCCGCTGCCGGACGCGCCGATGATGCAGGTCACGTCGCCCGCGTTGACGGTAAAGTCCACGTCACGCAAAACAACATGGGTGCCGAAACTCTTGGAGAGGTGGCGCACCTCGATAACAGGCTCAGACATGGGCTGCGCCTCCCTTCATATCCAGATTCTGGGACTCATGGTTCGGGTCCGGGGCATTGTACATGCCGCTGGTGTAGGCCAGCGAGTCAGTCGTGTTCAGGTCGTAGTTCTGCGGGCCGTCCAGCGCTTTTTCCCACAGGCGCAGCAGGTAGCTGGCGAACAGCGTCATCGTCAGGTAGATGACCATGACGATGGCCGCACTCTCAAAGTAGGTGTACAGCGCACCGACAACGCTCTTGTGTACAAAGAACAGGTCGGTGATCGAGATAACGCTCAAAACAGACGTGTCCTTGATGTTGATGATGAAGTTGTTGCCGATCTGCGGGATGATATTGCGCAGCGCCTGCGGCAGGATGACGTGCAGCATCGTCTGCCAGTGGTTCATGCCGATGGCCTTCGCGCCCTCGGTCTGGCCCGGGTCGATGGAGACAATGCCGCCGCGGACCGTTTCGGCCATGTACGCGCCGGTGTTGATGGACACGATGAAGAAGCCGGCCTGCCACATGCCCATCTTGATGCCGAACACCTGCAAAAGGCCGTAGTAGATGAACACGGCCTGCACGATCATGGGTGTGCCGCGGAACAGCTCCACATAGCAGCGCAGGAAGATGTGCAGGATCTTCAGCAGCACGCGCTTCCACACGGGGTCACGCTGCTTGTCAACGGGGATGGTCTGCAAAGCGCCCACCGCAAAGCCGATCAGGCAGCCGAAAAACGTGCCGACCAGCGCCAGCAGCAGGGTCGTGCCCGCGCCGCGCAGGTACGAGAAGCCGTACTTTTGCAGCACTGTGGCACAGTTTGCGAAAAAGTCTTGCATGAGATTCTCCTTTATGATTCCTCAGCTTCACCAACACCAAGGCCCCTGCCGCGCAAAACGGCAGGGGCAGGCGGGCAAAATTACTCGCTCAGGGGCTGTACGCTGATGGCTTCGTCCATCATGGTGTTGTAGTCGTCGGTGGTCATGGTGGCCAGCACCTCATTGATGGCGTCCTTCAGGGCGGTGTTGCCCTTCTTCATCGAGATGCCGATGTTGATGTCCTCGTCGCTGACCTGGAAGTCACCGTCGCCGCCGCCGAAGTCCAGCATGACCAGGTCGGGATAGGCGGTCAGAGCAGCCTGGCCGGTGGGGTGGTCGGTGACGACGATGTCGCACGCACCGCTGTTCAGAGCTACCAGCATGGCGGGGGCCGTCTCCTGCGCGGGCAGGATGTTGGCGTTCTCGATCTGCGGCAGGCAGGTATCATACCAGATGGTGCCCAGCTGGCTCGTGGCGGTGGCACCGGCCAGGTCAGCCACGCTTGCAGCATTGGCATAAGCGCTGTCCTTCTTCGTCAGGGTGACGATGGAGGCATAGTAGTACGGGTCGCTGAAATCGACCTGCGCGGCGCGCTCCGCCGTGATGGACTGACCGGCAATGACGCAGTCCACGTCGCCGCTCATGACGGCGGGGATCAGGCTGTCCCAGTCCAGCTTGACGATCTGGACCTTCTGGCCCAGCGCCTCGCCGATCTTCTTGGCCATCATGACGTCGTAGCCGTAGGCGTAGTCGCTGGAGCCGCGGATCTCCACAGCGCCGTTGGCATCATCGTTCTGGGTCCAGTTGTAGGGGGCGTAGGCGCACTCCATGGCAACGGTCAGAGTGGTGGGGTCACCGTCGCCGTCCGGGGCGGCGGTGGTGTCAGCGGCGGCCTCGGTGCTCTCGGCTGCGGTGGAATCCGCAGCAGGGGAGGCGGCGGAAGCGGTGCCGGCGCTAGAGCCGCAGGCGGTCAGACCGGCGGCCATCACAGCGGCAAGGCTCAGGGCCAGCGTGTTTTTAAGCTTCATGGTTTGTGTTCTCCTTTATAAATTTCCCTCATATTCATGCAAAAAGCCCCGGTGTTCCACTGTGCGGTTCACCGGGGCCAAATGCCTTATGACTGCCGAATGGTGCAGTGTAATGCCGCGCCATTGCGGCCGAATAAATATTACCTCAATACGGTATATTTGTCAAGTGCTGTTTGGATTAAACAGCAGCCTTTTCGCTGTTCTTTTCGCTGGACTTGTAGCTCTTGACACTGTGGAACACAATGTTCAGGCCCAGGACGATCAGCAGGATCGCAAGGATCAGCTGCAGACCGTTGGCGATAAAGACAGCGCCCCAGGTGGTCTCACCGGCGGGGATGGCAGTGGCGGCAGCGGCAGAGATGGCCTTGACCATTGCAATCAGGCGCTGCACCAGTGCGGTGAAGGTGACGCAGAGCATGATGACCAGCGGCGGGAACAGCATCTTGTTGTTGCGGCCCGTGACCTTGAGGAAGACGCACAGGGTAGCCAGGACCAGAGCGCTGAGCAGCTGGTTGGCGGAACCGAACAGAGGCCAGATATTGGCATAGCCGATCTGGGTCAGCAGGAAGCCGAACGCCAGCGTGACAAAGGTGGAGAAGTAGACGTTGCAGAACAGCTTGCGCCAGCCCTCGGCGTGCTCCATGTCGTCCACGCTGAACAGCTCCTGGAAGCTCATGCGGCCGATACGGGCCACGGCGTCCAGACTGGTCAGGGCCAGAGCGGAAACGCACATCGTCATAAAGACGGTAGCGATGGAAACGGGCACGCCGAACATCTCAAAGAAGCCTGCGACGCCGCGGCTGAAGATCTGGAACGGGGTACCGGCGGCGGGGGTGCCGTCCGCAGCAGCGGCAGCACCGGCAACGCAGAGGGCCAGGACAGCCAGCAGACTCTCGAGCACCATGGCACCGTAGCCGACCTTCAGCATGTCCTTCTCGTTCTCAACGGTCTTGGAAGAAGTACCGGAGGAAACCAGGCTGTGGAAGCCGGAGACCGCACCGCAGGCAACCGTGACGAACAGGATGGGGAACATGGTGCCGAGCTTCTCATTGTTGAAGCCGGTGAAAACGGGCAGGTTCATGGTGGGGTGGGCGACCAGCAGGCCGACAATCGCACCGGCGATCATAGCGCCGAACATGAAGGTGGTCATGTAGTCACGGGGCTGTTTCAGCAGCCACATGGGCAGGACCGCCGCAAAGAAGATGTAGATGAAGGTGATGTAGCTCCAGGCAGCCTTGCCCAGGATGATGGGGCAGTTCATGCCGACCACGAAGGACAGCACGATAAAGGCGATACCGATGACGGCCTCTTTCCAGCCGGAGAAGTTGAACTTTTTCTGGATCAGGCCGAAGATGACGGCGAACACCATGAACATGATGGAGACCATGCCCGCAGAGCCGTTGGTGAAGGCGGCCTCGACCTGTGCGCCGTCGGCGTCAAAGGCGTTGAAGGTGCCGGCAACCATGTCTGCAAAAGCAGCAATGACGATGCCGCAGAACAGCCAGCAGAACAGCAGGAACAGCTTGCGGCCCGTCTTGCCGATGTACTTCTCGATCAGCAGGCCCATGGACTTGCCGTCATTCTTGACGGAGGCGTACAGCGCACCGAAGTCGGTGACAGCGCCGAAGAAAACGCCGCCGATCAGGACCCACAGCAGGACAGGCAGCCAGCCGAACGCGGCAGCCTGGATGGCACCGGTGACAGGGCCTGCACCTGCGATGGAGGAGAACTGGTGGGCGAACACCGTCCAGCCGTTGGTGGGAACGTAGTCTTTGCCATCCTCCAGCCGCACAGCAGGAGTCTTGGCGTTGGGGTCGACACCCCAGGTCTTGGCGAGCCAGCGGCCATATCCGGCGTACGCACATACCAGGACAACCGCGGCAATCAGAACGATTACAAGCGTATTCATTTGAATGAATCCCTCTTTCCTATTAAATTTTACAATCGCTTGTGGCTACTACTTTACCGCGATGTTCGTAATTTGTCAATGAAATGTTCACAATTTAGCAATATGTCGGTTTTTGATGCAAAATGTAGAAAATTTGTGGTTTATTTTGTCTGTTTTGCTGCGTTGACAAAGGGAGAAGAAGGGGATAGTATAGGGGTAGAAACGGATGAAACGTTTCCATACTCATGAAGCGGCAAACTGACAGGGAGCGCCGTAGGGGCGGATTTCCTATCCGCCCGTGGCCGTGCGCGGCGGGGAAAACCTCCCAAGCGCACAGGAAATGCGCCCTGCGGGCTGCCGTGAATATTCTATCTGTCTATTATAGTAAAGGAGACATCTCATGAAACAGTGGCTGAAAGACGCAGTGTTCTATGAAATCTACCCCCAGAGCTTCTATGATACCAACGGCGACGGCATCGGTGATTTGCAGGGCATTATTGCCAAGCTCGACTATATCAGGGACCTGGGCTGCAATGCCCTGTGGATCAACCCCTGCTTTGATTCGCCGTTCAAGGATGCGGGCTATGATGTGCGCGACTACAAAAAGATCGCCCCGCGCTACGGCACGAACGAGGACGCCGCCGCGCTGTTCAGGGCCGCGCATGAGAAGGGCATCCGTGTGCTGTTCGACCTGGTGCCCGGCCACACGAGCGAGGAACACCCGTGGTTCAAGGCCAGCTGCAAGCCCGGGCACAACGAATACTCGGACCGCTTTATCTGGACGGATTCCTGCTTTGCCTCCGGCGACGGGATGCCGTTCATCGGCGGCGAGACAGAACGCAACGGCACGTATATCCTGAACTTCTTCAAGTGCCAGCCCGCGCTGAACTACGGCTATGGAAAGATCAACGAGAAGTGGCAGAAGCCCACCGACGATCCCGCCTGCGTGGCGACGGTGGAGGCCATGAAGGACGTCATGCGGTTCTGGCTGGACATGGGCTGCGACGGCTTCCGCGTCGATATGGCGTCGAGCCTTGTAAAGAATGACACTAAGAACAAAAAGTACACCTGCAAAATCTGGCGCAATATCCGGGATATGCTGGATGTCGAGTACCCCGAGGCCGCGCTCATCGCCGAGTGGAACGGCCCGCGCATGTCGCTGAAAAACGGCTTTGACATGGACTTTTATCTCAATTGGCAGGGCAACGGCTACAACTGGCTCATGCGCAACTATGACGGTGCGATGGACTCGAACCCGCACAACATCGGCAAGGCGTACTTCTGCAAGAACTCCGGCACCGGCATTGACAAATTCCTGGACGATTACCTGCCGGCCTACAAGGCCACCCACAAGGACGGTCTGTGGTGCTTCATCACCTGCAACCATGACACGATCCGCCCCTCCGCGGGCCTGACGACTGACGAGCTGCGGCTGGCCTACGCGACAATTTTCACGCTGCCCGGTGCACCCTTCGTCTACTACGGTGACGAGATCGGTATGCGCTATCTGCCGCTGCCCACCAAGGAGGGCGGCTACTTCCGCACGGGCTCCCGCACGCCGATGCAGTGGGACGACACGGCCAACCACGGCTTCTCCACCGCCGACGCACAGGATATCTATCTGCCTGTGGACACTGCCGCCGATGCGCCCACTGTGGCCGCTCAGGCGGACGACCCCGACAGCCTGCTGAACAGCGTGAAGTCGCTGCTGGCTTTCCGTCATGCACACGCCGACCTGAACGCAGACGCGCCGTTCAAGGTGCTGTACGCACCCAAGGCGAAGGACGACTACCGCCCGTTCGTCTGGCAGCGCGGCAATCTGATCTGCGCCGTCAACCCGGCGGGTGTCTCCATCGAGCTGCCGCTGGAGCTGGCCGAGGATCTGAAAATTCAGTACACGATCGGCAAGGCGGAGATCGTCAACGACACGCTGTCCCTGGGCGCACAGAGCTTTGCTATTTTAGGATAAGGCTGAAAGACGCCGCTTCTGACGGATACAAAAAATCGCAGCCCCGATTTCATCATCGGGACTGCGATTTTTACTTTTACAGCGTTTTCAGCAGCACCTCGTCCATGCTGCGCTTCGGCACGCAGTAGCCGCGGTTTTCATCGAGATAATACTTGACGCTGCCGTCCTGCATTTCGACCAGCTTGCTCGCGTGCGTCGGGTAGCCCAGTGCGACCATGTAGCACAGGCGCACGCCATCGGGCAGGGCCAGCAGCTTGGTCAGGGCCGGGCGGTCAATCGCGCCCATGATGCAGCTGCCCACACCGTGTGCCCAGGCTGCGGCGGTCAGGCTGCCCAGTGCCAGGCCGACGTTCACATCGGACGCGCCGGGCAGGTTATCGTCCTGCAAAACCGCAATGAACGCGGTGGGCAGCTCGTCGGGCTTCGGCTGGCCCTGCTCGGGCGGCAGGTAGGCGGCCCAGTGTACCAGCGGCTGCACGGCGGCCACGGCGTCGGCACTCTGCACAACGATGTACCGCACGGTCTGGCGATTGGCACCGCAGCTGGCTATCCGTGCCGCATCGACGGCCTCGGTCAGGATCTCCGGCGCAACAGGGCGCTGTTCAAAGCGGCGGTAGGTGCGGCGGGTGCGCAAAAACTCCAGCATATCCATGTGGGAACACTTCCTTATATAATATAGTGCATAGTGCAGCTCCTTGGCCCCCCTCTGGGAGGGGGCTCCGCCCGCAGGCGGTGGGGGAGAGAACCTCGCGGTTATCCGAAATGCTTTGGGCACAGTCGAAGTTCTCTCCCTCTGGCTCTGCGGGGCCACCTCCCTCCCAGAGGAGGCAAGTTTATTATACCAGCAGATAAATCAAGAATCAATAACCGTCGCCGTTTTGCCGATCCCCACCGTCGCCTCGGCGATCTTTTTCCAGCTGGCGCAGCCGCATACGCCGTCGGCAGTCAGGCCGAACCGCCGCTGGCACGCCTTGAGCGCGTTCTCCGTCGCATGGCCGAAGATGCCGTCCAGCGTGTTCGTCGAATAACCCAGCGCGTTCAGCGCGTCCTGCAAAATCAGCACGTAGGTGTTGCGGCTGCCGCGCCGCACGGTGGGGTAGCCTGCCGTCGTGCTGCGGCACGCGGGCTTGCCGTACCGCCGGTCAAAGTGTACCCAGGTGGGTGTCATCGACAGCGGCTCCACGTAACCCCACGCCCCGGTCCGCACAGCGGCGTTGTAAATTTTGCGGCGCTTTGCGGCAGTGCTGCTCTGCCCCACGTCGAACGCCACGCCCGCATAGTGCTGGCTCGTCGTGCCGTGGCCGCCCTCCCAGATGCGCTTGAAGGCGTACCCCACCGGGATACCGCTGCCGTAGGTGCGGCGGGTCAGGTTCCATGCCTCCATGGCAGCGGTGGTCGTCCAGAGCACGTTGCTCTTGCTGGACCCGCGGAACTCCCGCACCCGCAGCGTTGTATCGGTGCTGTAGGGCATCGGGTCGTTCTCACGCAAAATATAGCGGAAAAACTTGTTGTCATAGGAGTCGTACACGTAGACCTTTGGCATAGCTTATCCCTCCTGACATTCGCGGCAGAGCCCCTGCGCGGCCAGACGTAGGCTCTCCCATGTGTCGGCGTCCACGACGCCCAGCGTTTCCAGCCCGGCGGTCAGCTGGTAGCTTTCCAGCGCGGCCTGGGTCTCGGTGTCGAACAGGCCGGTCTCGGGCACAAAATCGGCGGTCTGGTCCGCAGCGGCAATAATGTTCAGCCACTTCTGCACCTGCAGGACCGCAGGCCCGGCGCTGCCCGGTGCCAGCGCACTGGCGGGCCAGACGCCGCCCGGTTTGGGGCTGGGTCCGGCGGGGTTCGCGGCTAACAGCTGCTCGGCGGCATCGCGGAACACCTTCCAGTCCGCCGCCGTCACCGCGCCGGTCTCGGTCAGCCCGAAGTACCGCTGCGCACTGCGCACGGCAATTTCCAACTCGAGGTCAAAGGTATTGTCGGGCGTGTCACTGGCCGTAAAGTTGATTTCCGGTATCCACTGACTCAAAAAGAGCAGCAGCCGATTCAGCCGCAGCACCGCCGCGCCGGCGTCGCCGGGGCGCAGCGTGGCGGCGGGCGCGGGCAGGCTGACCGTGCGCACAACGGGGCCGCTGGCTTCGAGTGCCTGCGCGGCGTCGTACAGACTTTGGAACGTCAGCCGCCCGACGACGCCGTCCACCGTCAGTCCGGCGCGGGACTGCCACGCCTTAACGGCCCGCGTTGTGGCCGCACCGAATTTTCCGTCCACGGCCACGCGCGGCACATCGCTGTAGTAGGCCGCCAGCCGCCGCAGGTAGTATTGCACGGCCCGCACGGCGGTGCCGCTGCTGCCCGCCCGCGTGGTGGTCGTGAACTGTCCGGGCGCGACGTTGGCGGCCACAATTTTGTTTGCCACGGCCAGCCCGACCTCCTTCAGCTTGTTCCACGTGCTGCGCCCGACGACACCGTCCGGCGTCAGCCCAAACAGCGTTTGAAACGCCTCCACCGCGCTGAACGTCGCCGCGCCGTAGCTGCCGTCCACCGTCACGCGCACCAGCGACGAATCAAACTGCGCTAAATCCGAAAGCCAGAACTGCACCTGCTCCACGCTGCTGCCCGTGCTGCCGCGCCGCAGAACAGTCCCCGGCCAGCCGCCCGCGCTCTGGGTGCCCTCGGCAGTCTCACCCTCGCTCGTCAGCTCGGCCAAGTCCTTGACGCTGACATAAATAAAGCTCACCTTGTTCCACGTTGCCCTGCCGACCACGCCGTCCGCCGTCAGGCTGAACTGCTTCTGGAATTTCTTCACGCTGTTCTCGGTGGTCTCGTCGAAGGTGCCGGTCACGGCGGGCTTGCCGAAGGACGGGTAATCCCTGGCAATGCGGGAAAGCTGCTTTTGCAGGATGCGCACATTCGTCCCGGTGCTGCCGCGCCGCAGCGGGCTGCCCGGATAACTGGACGGGATGGCGGCAATGTTGTCGGTCGTGACCAGCTGCACGCGGTTTCCGTAGTAGTACCGCAGGATTTGCAGCGCGTTCATGCCCTCCCGCGCGCGGTCCACCGTGCCCCACTGCTTCATGCCGGGGCAGGTCACGGTCTTGCCGTCGCAGTATTCGGTAAAGTACGGTTCGGCGTCGCCGCTGCGCTGGACAAAGGTGTTGAACAGTTCGGCGGTCAGCCGCTCCATGACCGCAAACACCGTGCGCCCGTTGACATAGGCCTGGTCGTACCCCGGCGACCCCGTGATGTTGAAGCTGTACCCGCGGCTGGGATACCACTCGGTCCAGATGCGGTTCAGCGCCAGACTGACCTGCGCGATAATGTTGGCGCGCAGGGCCTCTTCCGGCCAGGAAAGCGCGCCCACCCCATTGCAAGCCGCCGCGAAAAATGGTATACTGATTTCATATTGGTTTAAGCACAGGAAAAGGGGAATGTAGATGAAGATCGGATTTGATAACGACAAATATCTTGCGATGCAGTCCGCCCACATCCGGGAGCGTATCGCCCAGTTTGACAACAAGCTCTATCTGGAATTTGGCGGCAAGCTGTTTGACGACTACCATGCGTCCCGCGTGCTGCCGGGCTTTCAGCCTGATTCCAAGCTGCAGATGCTTTTGCAGCTCAAGGAGCAGGCCGAAGTCGTCATCGTCATCAGCGCCGAGGACATCGTCGCTAACAAGATGCGCGGTGACTACGGCATCACCTACGATGTGGACGTGCTGCGCCTGATCGATGCCTTCCAGGGCGTCGGCCTGTTTGTGGGCAGCGTCTGCGTGACGAAGTACACCGATGCGCCCGAGGTCACGGCGTTTGAGCAGAAGCTCAACGGCCTGGGCATCCGCACCTTCCGCCACTACAAGATTCCCGGCTACCCCAACGACGTGGCCCACATCGTCAGCGATGACGGCTACGGCAAGAACGATTACATCGAGACCGAGCGCCCGCTGGTGGTCATCACGGCTCCCGGCCCCGGCAGCGGCAAGATGGCGGTCTGCCTGTCCCAGCTCTACCATGAGTACAAGCGCGGTGTCAAGGCGGGCTACGCCAAGTTCGAGACCTTCCCCATCTGGAATCTGCCCCTCAAGCATCCCGTCAACCTGGCCTACGAGGCCGCCACCGCCGATCTGAACGACGTAAACATGATCGACCCGTTCCATCTGGAAGCCTACGGTAAGACGACGGTCAACTACAACCGCGATGTGGAGATTTTCCCTGTCGTCAATGCAATGTTTGAGCTGATCGCAGGCAAGAGCCCTTATCGCTCTCCGACAGATATGGGTGTCAACATGGCAGGCAACTGCATCATCGATGACGATGTCTGCCGTGAAGCGTCGCTGAATGAGATCGTGCGCCGGTATTTCAAGTGCCTCTGCGACCAGAAGGCCAGCGGTGTTGTCAAACCGGAACGTTTCAAGCTCGAACTGCTCATGAACCAGGCGGGCATTGCCCTGGGTGAGCGTGAGGTCGAAAAGCGTGCCCATGCCACGTCCGAAGCCACTGACGGTCAGCCTGCCGCTGCGATTGAACTGGCCGACGGCACGATTGTCACAGGCAAGACCGGCCCGCTGCTGGGTGCGGCATCCTCGGCCTTACTGAACGCTCTGAAAAAGCTGGCCGGCATCGATCAGGAGACCGATCTGGTCTCCGCCCGCGCCATCGAACCGATCCAGACGCTCAAGACGAACTACCTCGGCAGCAGGAACCCGCGCCTGCACACCGACGAGATTCTGATCGCCCTGTCCAGCTCGGTATCCGAAAATGAATACGCCGCCAAGGCCATGGAGCAGATCCCCAACCTGAAGGGCTGCGACATCCATTCCACCGTCATCCTCTCCAGCGTGGATGCTGACACTTTAAAGAAACTCGGCATGTACCTGACCTGCGAACCGACCTATGAGGAAGACGACAGGATGTACCATAAAAAGTAAGCTATATAAAGCGGAGGTATTTGCGATGAAAGGAATTAAGATTGAGTTATTGGGGATTGCAATAATACTTTTAGGAATTGCTGTGACAACAAATAATTTTTGGGGATATGTCCTAGGTGTTCTTGGATTTGGCGTCGCTGTAGTTGGCTGTTTTCTAAAAGATAATCACTGATAACTTCTTGTTTGAAAAATTGAGAAAACGTAATATTGAACAAAAAAGAAATGCACAGTTCTTAGCTTATCGTGAACTGT
>OGOY01003227.1_pt1 | contig 12941 bp, 12 predicted proteins | sample 1552811 | NCBI WGS metagenome assembly OGOY01 (sample SAMEA2580132, study PRJEB22360) | human gut metagenome | biome: human gut; feature: human-associated habitat; material: faeces | place: Denmark | collected 2008/2010 | reverse complement strand
CCGGCCCGGCAGGCGCTGCCGCAGGTGAAAGACCGGATGACCTTTCTGTATCTGGAACACTGCACCCTTGGCCGACAGGACGGCGCAATCACCGTTACAGACGAAAAAGGGATCGTTCAGATCCCGGCGGCTGGCATCTCGGTGCTGCTGCTGGGGCCGGGTACACGGGTGACCCACCGTGCCATGGAACTTATGGGTGACACGGGCGTGGGTGCTGTCTGGGTAGGTGAGCACGGTGTGCGGTATTACGCCCATGGCCGTCCCCTGACCACCCACTCGCAACTGTTGCTGCGGCAGGCAGAGCTTGTCAGCAACACCCGCAAGCACCTGGATGTGGTACGCAAGATGTATCAGCTCCGTTTCCCGGACGAAGATATCTCCCGGCTGACGATGCAGCAGCTGCGGGGACGCGAGGGCAGCCGTGTGCGGCAGGTATACCGCAAAGCTTCCAAGGATACCGGTGTTCCGTGGAGCGGCCGACTGTACCGCCCGGAGGATTTTGCATCGGGAGATGCCGTCAATCAGGCGCTTTCTGCCGGGCACGCCTGTTTGTACGGTCTGGCGCACGCGGTGATCGTGGCATTGGGCTGCGCCCCGGGTCTTGGCTTTGTTCATGTGGGGCACGAGTGCTCCTTTGTGTACGATATTGCCGACCTGTACAAGGCCGAGGTGACCATTCCCACCGCCTTTGAAGTGGCGGCACAGGCTCCGGACGACCTGCCAGCCGTAGTGCGCCGCCGGGTGCGGGATGCCATGGTAGAGCATCATATTCTGGAGCGCATGGTGCACGATATCCGGTATCTGCTCCTGAATGCGGATGAGCGGGAACAGGAGCTGGAAGCTGTTTATCTGTGGGACAACAAAGTGGGCACTGTGGCCAACGGCATCAATTATTTTGAAGAAGAGGGTGATGAAACATCGTAGTTCTCACCATGACGAACTGCCCGCCAAAACTGCGCGGGGATCTGTCCAAATGGCTGTGCGAGATCAACACGGGCGTTTATGTGGGCAATGTGAGCAGCCGCGTGCGGGATGCCTTGTGGGAGCGGGTGTGTCAGAACCTGAAAAACGGACAGGCAACACTGGTGTTTACCACGGCGGGAGAGCAGCGGATGGATTTTCGCACCCACAATACCGCATGGGAAACCGTGGACTTTGACGGGATCAAACTGATGCGACGACCGCTGCCGCAGGCCGAACAAAACCAAATCGACCTGAAACCCGGGTTCAGCAAAGCGGCACAGCAGCAAATGGCGCGGAAAGCGGGCAGAACAAAGCCGAGCACAGGCAATTACACCGTGATCGATCTGGAAACCACCGGCCTGAAAGCCGCGTCCGATTCCATCATCGAATATGGAGCGCTGCGGGTCCGGGACGGTGTACCGGTGAAGGAGCTGACCATGCTGGTCCGCGTGGAAGAAAACGTTCCGGCAGAGATCACAGCCCTGACAGGACTCAGCGCTGCGGAATTGCAGCAGGGAACAGAACCACGGGAAGCGCTGAATAGCTTTTTGTTGTTTATTGGCAAAGACCCACTGGTGGGACATAATATTGCCTTTGATCTGGAGTTTCTGCGCATGACCTGCAAACGATATGGCTTTCCGGCACCGCCCAACCGCCAGATCGACCTTGCACAACTTGCCCGCCGAAACCTTACAAGGACCGCAAATTATAAGCTGGTGACGCTGGCACAGCATTTTCAGCTGGCAGAAAAAGTGGAGCATCGCGCCCTGCCGGACTGCCGTCTGATACAACAAGTTTATTGCAAACTGAAGGAAACAGCGGTACAATAGCAACAGGAGACACGGTGCTACGGGATCTTTTTAGTCTTTTCCCCGCATACGCGGGGGTGATCCTCAAACGAGAGACCGCGATTCCGATTCCGTGGCCTTTTCCCCGCATACGCGGGGGTGATCCCAGGTGCAGCGTGTTGCCGCCGTCGTCGGTGCACTTTTCCCCGCATACGCGGGGGTGATCCTATAGTGGTGAAAAGAAATGAAAAACACAACATCTTTTCCCCGCATACGCGGGGGTGATCCTCATTCCGACCCGGCAATTACTTTGCTCTATGCCTTTTCCCCGCATACGCGGGGGTGATCCCTTGGTGCAGATTCTGGGCATCCACTTTCTTTGCTTTTCCCCGCATACGCGGGGGTGATCCCTACACGCAGAACCCGACGCAGAACGCGATCCTGCTTTTCCCCGCATACGCGGGGGTGATCCCCATGGTGGAAGCCACGGCAGGCCGCAAGCTGTCTTTTCCCCGCATACGCGGGGGTGATCCCTTTCGGATTTACTCCACCCTGGCAATGGTTGCCTTTTCCCCGCATACGCGGGGGTGATCCTGGTGCGGCGGCGGGCCTTGCGGTGGCCGTCCGCTTTTCCCCGCATACGCGGGGGTGATCCCATAAGCAAACACTTCAAAGCAAGCGAATTCCAACTTTTCCCCGCATACGCGGGGGTGATCCCCCTGCCGCTGATTTCTTTGTTTTCAGGAGAATCTTTTCCCCGCATACGCGGGGGTGATCTTACTCGTACTCGCCCCGGCTCTCGAAAGTTCTCCTTTTCCCCGCACATGCGGGGGTGATCCCATGTGTCCATCATGCTTAAAGCCTTTGATTTGCTTTTCCCCGCACATGCGGGGGTGATCCTCCTTGCCAGATCGGCGTTCCAAACGCCGGCAACTTTTCCCCGCATACGCGGGGGTGATCCCTGGTGCGCCAGTCAGACTCCAGACCATCGGTGCTTTTCCCCGCATACGCGGGGGTGATCCCCACTCTGACCCGGCCATCACGATGCTTTACGCCTTTTCCCCGCATACGCGGGGGTGATCCCAACGCCAAGGACGCGGCCCCGGTCTGGCAGGACTTTTCCCCGCACATGCGGGGGTGATCCCCACAGCATCGACATGACCAGATACGCCCTTGGCTTTTCCCCGCACATGCGGGGGTGATCCTTATGCGACAGCTTGTCGCTGCCTATGACAGCGGCTTTTCCCCGCACATGCGGGGGTGATCCCAACAACACCCGGGACATCATCGAGAATCAGAACTTTTCCCCGCACATGCGGGGGTGATCCCATGAGCGAACCAGCAACCAACAAAGCATACAGCTTTTCCCCGCATACGCGGGGGTGATCCCCTAGGCCCGGCCTGCATTTTCTGCACTTTTTTCTTTTCCCCGCACATGCGGGGGTGATCCCCACAAACCGGTGTACAGCATGGCGTACACGCCCTTTTCCCCGCATACGCGGGGCTTACAAAAAAGAACCACGGGCGCAACGGAAAGTGAAATGATATTTCTGGAAAGGAGAACTCTGCAATTTTATCGCCCGCCCAGGCTGCGATCAAGAATCCCCGCAAGTAATGGCGTAAGGGCTTGACCCGACACAAATAAAGCATAACAAACACCCCTCGGTTTCCTGCTGCGGAAGCCGAGGGGTGTTTTGCGTATTAAGGGTGGAACGAATGCGCACTGTGATTTTATTCGGCCTTCAGGCGGAGCAAAGTGCCGGACTTTTCAATGCGGTAAAAACCTGCGCTGCCGTCCACGCCGAACTGCAGCTGCAGATTGAGCGAAGAGTGCGACAGCGCGCGCACCGAAGGCGCGATCCAGTGCACCAGTGCCAGCAGCAGCGGCAGGGTGACGACCAGCTCAGTGGCATCCTGCAGTGCGGCCCAGAACTTCGCAGTAGAGCAGCTGGTCCAGATCGATGCGGGAGATGCCGGTCTTGCAGCGCAGGATCAGGCTGCGCTGGTCGGCGTGGCGGCACTCGGCGATCACCGAATCCGTCAGACGGAAAAAGCTGTCCTCCCAGATGGGCTTGAGCTGGTAGAAATAGGCACCCACCACATAGGATTCCACTGCAAACTCGGCGGAAGAAGTGAGAAAGATGATCTTGACGACGTTATCGTACTGCCGGATCTCCTTGGCGGCGGTAATGCCGTTTTCGGCCGGCATGATGACATCCAGAAACAGGATATCGTACCGGGTGCCCTTTTCGATCTCGGCCAGCAGATCCAGCGGGCTGTGAAAGGCTGTGCACTGGATCTGGACACAGCGCTGGGCGCGATATTTTTCCAGCAGGGCAGAGAGCTGGTCCAGAACTGTTTGGTCATCGTCGCAGAAGGCGATCTGGATCATAACGGGTTTAACACATCCTTTGTTCGCGTCAGCCAGAAATTACAGCTGGGCCTTGCCCATGCAGTAGGTCTGCAGCACATCGTAGTTGTCGTCCAGCACCACAAGGTCGGCATCCTTGCCGATCTGGATGGAACCCTTGCGGTCATCCAGATGCAGGCAGCGCGCCGGGTTGATGGTGCAGGCGTTCAGTGCATAGTTGAAGGGCACCATGGCCTCCTCCACCAGAATGCGCAGGCCCTTGTTGATGTTCAAAGTGGAACCGGCCAGCGTGCCGTTGTCCAGATGGGCGCTGCCGTCCGGGTAGATGGTGATATGGTTGCCGCCAAAGATGTACTCGCTGCCAATGGGGGTGCCCTTGGCCATCAGTGCATCCGAGATCATGATGGCGTAATCCGGGCCTTTGCTCATGAAGTAGTTGTTCAGGGCAGCAGGGGTGGAGTGGCAGCCGTCGCAGATGATCTCGCCGTACATGGTGCGGATGCGGTAGGCTGCGCCCACCAGACCGTTGGCGCGGTGGGCGAAGGGGGACATGCCGTTGTACACGTGGGTCATGGAGCGGGCACCGTTGGCATAGGCCATCACGGCCTGCTCATAGGTGGCGGCACTATGGCCGATGCTGACCACCACGCCGTGCCCGGTCAGGTAATGGGTCAGTGCAAACCCTTCGTCGTGTTCCGGTGCAAGGGTCACATAGCGGATGTGGCCGCGTGCTGCCTGCTGGTAGTGCTTGAACTGCTCCACGCTGGGCTTGGCAATGTACTCCGGAGGCTGTGCGCCCTTGTACTTCATATCGAGGTAGGGGCCTTCAAAGTGGATGCCAAGGATCTCGGCACCTTCGTAGCTGCCCTCCATCACGTCGGCCACATTGGCCACGGCGTTGGTCAGCACCTCCACGCTCTGGGTGACGGTAGTGGCCAGAAAGCTGGTCACACCCTCAGAGACGATATGCTTTGCCCAGTAGCGCAGGCCCTCCGGCTTTGCGTCGTTGGTGTCGAACTCGTAGGCACCATGGCAGTGGATATCCATAAAACCGGGCACGATGCGCTTGGAGCCATAGTCCACATCGGCCTGCTTTTCACCATAGGGGAAGATGCCGGTGATCTTGCCCTGCTCCAGCTCGACTGCAGCAGAAATGAACTGGTCGGCGATCCATACTTTTTTGCTCTGGATGATCATATAATCAGCCCTCCGATATCATCATAAAACCTGCATATGCTGTGCACGACAGCACAACCATTCTACAGAAAAGTATAGCATTTTCTGGCGGGAATAACCAGCCTTCGCGCGCCTTTTCAAAAAAATTAAGCTGGAAAATGAAAAAACGATCGCAGCTTGCACAAAGAAACAGCGTAAAATCAGAAACCCAGAGCCTTTTTGAGCCGTTTTGGCCGAAAAAAGGTTCCGGGTTTTGTGCATGATCTTTTCAGAGAGCTGTTTTGCAACAGCCCCTTAATATGAAGTAAGCCCCAGGCTTACATCCAAAGCCTGATCCACACGTTTCTGATCTTCCGGCGTGATCTGCCCGGCCCGCTCCCGCAGGCGGTGCTTATCCAGCGTGCGGATCTGTTCCAGCAGCACCACGCTGTCCTTGGCAAGGCCGGTGTCTGCCGCCCGGATGTTGATGTGGGTGGGCAGGCGGGGCTTGTCCAGCCGGTAATGGCTGCCGCGATCACAGTGGGGCTGTGCCGGTTGCCGATCTCGTTCTGTACGATCAGCACCGGGCGCACACCGCCCTGCTCCGAGCCCACCACTGGCGAAAGATCGGCGTAGAAAACTTCTCCTCTGTGTACCTCCATGGAATCTCCCTCCTGTTTGTCTGGAGGATGTGCCCCGCTATGTGATGCGTCCGGCGCATCCTGTCTGCTCTCAGTATGCGCAGGCGGGGTGCGGCTTATGCAGTGCGGGGGCGATATTCCATTGTATGCACAAAGGGTGGTCAGCTTTCCTCTTCCAGCGTGCAGAAGGCCAGCGCCATGCCGCCCTCGTGGCTTAAAGAGAGCCGGGCACGCAGCCGGTGCTGCGCCACCCATGCGGCAGTCTGCCCGCTGAAACGGTAAGCCGGGGCACCGTTCTCCTGCCGGACGGCCTCGATCTCACATAGAGAAAAGGGTTCCCGCAGGCCGGTGCCCGCCGCCTTGAGAAAGGCCTCCTTGGCGGCAAAATCTGCGGCGGCGCTGGCAAGGCGGTGGGCATTCAGCGGCGCAGGGGAGGCCTCCAAAAGCCCCAGTGCCGCCTGCTCGGCCGGGCCGTATACCCGGCGCACAAAGGCCGCCGCGTGAGCAGAGGAAAGGCTTTTTTCCAGATGGGAAAGGCTGCACAGGTCGCAGCCGATGCCGTAAAGCATACAAAGGCTCCTTTCGCGGGCAGAATGCCGCCCGGACATCGTTCATCTTGCCGGAACATTGCTGGAAATTTTGTGCAGGATGTGCAAATCCAGCGTAATTATCTTGAAGTTTCGGCGCAATTCGTGTACAATGGGACTAGTTTCAACCGAAGGGGGTGTATTGCGTGGGAGACGCAACCGCGATTTTCTCCATCCACGATAAAAAGGACTATGAGATCCACGAGATCGTACAACAGGTGTATGATGCTTTGAAGGAAAAAGGCTATAACCCGGTCAATCAGCTGGTGGGCTACATTTTGTCCGAAGACCCTACCTACATTACGACCTATAAGAATGCCCGTGCCATGATCCGCAAGGTGGATCGTGACGATCTGCTGCAGGCTATGCTGCGCAGCTACCTCAACGTGTAATACGGTCCTTTTCAGCCCCGCTGTCTTGCAAGACGGCGGGCTTTTTTTGCGCGTGGGACGATTGGGAATGGCCTCCGCGTTGCTCTGGCCATGTTCAGAGGAAAGATTATTTTAAATTTCGGGGTTCAGGAAAGTCTGCGGACTTTCCTGAACCCCATTTTCACGGGTGGGGTCGCAGGGAAAAGCCTCATTTATTATGGATAGGATGGTTTTGGAGACCATTTTAATCGTTTTCCACCAGCGGCAGGGTGAAGATCTGGTTCACCACCACCTCATACTCCCACGGCTCCCGCAGCTTTTTCAGTTGCTTTTCCAGCTTTTCTGCCCCGGCAAAGCAGTGGATGAGGTAGAACCAGTGCCCCTTCATCCGGCTGATGGCGCAGCCTGCGCTGCCAAACAGTTCGGTGTAGCCGTGGTACAGGTCGGTCAGGTAGCCCCGCAGCTCCTCTTTGGTGGCGGGTGCACCGCCCCGTGCTTTGCGGAAGAGTGCAGGGTCTGCGATGAGCCCGCGCCCTACCATGATGCCGGACAGGGCGGGGAACTCCTTTTCCAGCGCGTGGAGCTGGGCGGCGGTGGTCACATCGCCGTTGTAGCACACCGGCATGGTGCACCGGGGCAGCGCAGCGGCAAAGGCGGCGCGGTCGGCCTGCCCGCGGTACTGCTGCCGCATCACCCGAGGATGGATGGTCAGCTCCGAGATGGGGTAGCGGCTATAAATTTCCAGAATGGCGGCAAACTCCTCCGGTTTCTCTACCCCCAGCCGGGTCTTGACCGAGACAGGCCCCTCGGCATGGGAGAATACGCCGTCCAGAAAGGCGTCCACCTTGGCAAGGTCCCGCAGCATTCCGGAGCCCTTGCCCTTGGCGGTCACCGTCCCGGCGGGGCAGCCCAGATTCAGGTTCACCTCGGTATAGCCCAGCGCCCGCAGCTGACCGATCATCCATGCAGCCAGCTCGCCGTCCTTCGCCAGCAATTGCGGGATGACCGGCGCACCGGGGTTTGCCTCCGGGGCAAGCTCTGCCATCTTCTTTTTAATGAGCACCCGGTTCTCCGGCGGGGAGATAAACGGCGCATAATAGAGGTCGGCAGCGCCTTGTGCGCCGAACCATTTCTGATGGGTCTGCCGCCAGACCCGGTCTGTGAAGCCCTCCATGGGGGCAGCATAATAAAGCATGGGCGTTTCTCCAAACGTTTTTGTTACCGGTATTGTAGCATAAAATTGCGTGAGGGGAAAGGGGAGGGGACGGGGGATGTTCTCTTTTGGCACCAAAAGAGAACCAGAAAAGTGTGCGCTCTGCGGGGAAAGTTACTGCCTGCTTTCAGCGTGCAAAGACGCTCCGCTGGGCCAGAGGCAGGGAGGGGTGTTCCGACTCCCCCCTCCCTACCTCTGGACTCCACCCACCCCGCAACGGGCCAAGGGCTGCTCGCCCTTGACAATCCTAAAGAAGAAGTCGAAGCACAAAAAAGCTAGCGCTGCGCCAGTCGGCGCTATCGCTTTAACGCTTTTTTCGCTTCTCCATTTATAGCCCCTCAGTCGCTGCGCGACTGAGGGGGTTCTCCCTAAAGTCATCAGATGACTTTTCTCCCGCGTTTTTGCCAAAAGCCGCTTTGACGGCTGATTTTGGGCAAAATTCGCCCGGATTTGGGCAGTGTGCATGATGTATCCCAGAGTTTTTGCACAAAAAGTAGGACATACCCGTGACAACTTGCAAAGAGACGTCTGCGGATTTACAATAAAATCACAAAAGGTCCCGCAGAAAAAAGGACGAAAGCAAGCAGTATTTGGAGGTATGAATATGGAGTTGCGTTCACAGGAAGTCCGCACTTTAGCACCCGAGAACGACCCGCTGAAGATGGGTATGGGCTGGAAGGTCGAGGATCTTGCAAAGCCCCAGATCATGGTGGAGAGCACCTTCGGCGACAGCCATCCCGGCAGCGCCCATCTGGATCAGTTCGTCAAGGAGGCCGTGCAGGCGGTCAACGACAACGGCGGCAAGGCTGCCCGCTACTTTGCCACCGATATGTGCGACGGCATCGCACAGGGTCATGACGGCATCAACTACTCGCTACCCCACCGTGACGCCATCGTCAATCTGGTGGAAGCACAGGCCAACGCCAGCGTTTATGACGGCGGCGTGTTCATCGCCAGCTGCGACAAATCTGTGCCCGCCATGCTGATGAGCATCGGTCGTTTGAAGGACATGAGCGCCATCGTGGTCACCGGCGGCGTCATGGAAGCCCATACCCTGCCCAGGGAGTATGTGGTCAACGACCCTGCCTGCGCCATCAACGAGCTGCTGACGCTGGAGCAGATCGGCAAGTTTGATGCATGGGAAAAGACCGGCGTCATCCCCAACAGCCAGCTGGATTACTACAAGCACAACGCCTGCCCCAGCTGCGGTGCCTGCTCCTTCATGGGTACCGCCTCCACCATGCAGATCATGGCCGAGGCACTGGGTCTGATGCTGCCGGGCACCGCCCTGATGCCCGCCACCGCCCCGGAGCTGAAGCAGGCCGCCTACGATGCCGGCAAGCAGCTGATGGAGCTGGTCAAGAAGGGCATCACCGCCAAGGACATCGTGACCAAGAAGAGCTTTGAGAACGCCATCATGGTGCACGCCGCCATCTCCGGCTCCACCAACGCCACCATGCACCTGCCCGCCATCGCCCACGAGTTCGGCATTGAGATCGACGCCGACACCTTTGACCGGATGCACCGTGGCGCACACTACCTGCTGAACATCCGTCCCTCCGGCGACTGGCCCGCACAGTACTTCTACTACGCAGGCGGCGTGCCCCGGGTGATGGAGGAGATCAAGTCCATGCTGCATCTGGACGTGATGACCGTCACCGGCAAGACGCTGGGCGAGAATCTGGAGGAGCTGAAGAAGAACGGCTTCTACCAGCACTGCGATGCCATTCTGGCGGAAAAGACCGCCGGTTTTGCCCGCCCGGTCAGCCGCGAGGACATCATCCACAGCTTTGATAACGCCAAGGGCACCGACGGCAGCATTGCCATCCTGAAGGGCAACCTTGCCCCGGAAGGCTGCGTCATCAAGCACACCGCCTGCCCCAAGAATATGTTTGAAGCCACTCTGCGCGCCAAGCCCTACGACAGCGAGGAGGCGTGCATCTCCGCTGTGCTGCACGGCGAGGTGAAGCCCGGCGACGCCATCTTCATCCGGTACGAGGGCCCGCGCGGCAGCGGTATGCCCGAGATGTTCTACACCGGCGAGGCCATCTGCGCCGACCCGAAGCTGGCTTCCAGCGTAGCGCTGATCACCGACGGACGCTTCTCCGGCGCAAGCCGCGGCCCGGTCATCGGCCATGTCAGCCCGGAGGCTGCGGTGGGCGGCCCCATCGCACTGGTGGAGCCGGACGACCTGATCCAGATCGACGTGCATAACCGCAAGCTGGCCATTGTGGGCGTGAAAGGCGAGCCCAAGACCCCCGAAGAGATGGACGCCATCCTTGCCGAGCGCCGCGCCAATTGGAAGCCCAAGGCTCCCAAGTACACCAAGGGTCTGCTGAAACTCTACTCTCAGCACGCCGTCAGCCCCATGAAGGGTGCATACATAGAGTAAACTACTCCACATAAACAACAGAAAGTAAACTGTCCGGCGCATTTTCCGGACGGCTTGGATAAGTGCAACCAAAAATCACGAAACGGAGGAAATTTCTATGACAGCAGTTGCAACGCCCGATGCGGCACGGCTGGTTTTTGCTGCCGTGGCAGGCCTGATCCTATTGCTCATTCTCATTATCAAGTTCAAGGTACACGCCATGATCTCCATCCTGATCGGTGCGGTGGGCATCGGCCTGATGGCCGGTATGCCTCTGTCCGACATCATCGGCTCGGTGAACGAGGGCATCGGCAACACCTTAAAGGGCATCGCTCTTCTGGTGGGTCTGGGCTCCATGTTCGGCGCCATTCTGGAAGAATCCGGCGGCGCACAGACCTTGGCTGTGACCATGGTGCGGAAGTTCGGTGACGAAAAGGCCGCGTGGGCACTGGGTATCACGGGTCTGGTGGTGGCCATGCCGGTGTTCTTTGATGCAGGACTTATCATCCTCATTCCGCTGGCCTTCTCTCTGGCAAAGCGCACCAAGCGCTCCGTACTGTACTACGTCATCCCCCTGCTGGCCGGTCTGGCGGTCGGCCACGCCTTCATCCCGCCCACGCCGGGTCCCGTTCTGGTGGCTACCATGCTGGGCGTTGACCTTGGCTGGGTCATCCTCGTCGGCATCTTCTGCGGCATCTTTGCCATGATCGCCGCCGGTCCCATCTGGGGCAGCATCTGCGGCAAAAAGTACATGGTTGAAGTCCCCGAGCACGTTGCACAGCAGGCAGACATTGACGAGAGCAAGCTGCCCAAGTTTGGCACCATCGTGGGCATCATCATGATCCCGCTGCTGCTCATCATCGCAAACTCCGTGGCAAAGGTAGTGCCCGCACTGGCAGGCATCCAGCCCGTTCTGGCCTTCCTCGGCGAGCCCTTCATGGCGCTGCTGCTGGCTACCATCGCTGCTATGTACCTGCTGGGCACCCGCCACGGCTACACTAACGCCCAGCTGGAAAAGATCATGACCAAGTCTCTGGAGCCCACCGGTATGATCCTGCTGGTCACTGCCTGCGGCGGCGTGCTGCGCTATATGCTGCAGAACTCCGGTCTGGGCGATGTCATCGGCAACGCCGTGGCAAACGCCAGCCTGCCGCTGGTGCTGGTGGCCTTCATCGTGGCTGCTCTGGTGCGCATCTCGGTGGGTTCCGCTACCGTGGCTATGACCATGGCCGCAGGCATCATCTCCGCCATGCCCGGCCTCAGCGCGCTGAGCCCGCTGTACCTTGCCTGTGTCACCGCTGCCATTGCAGGCGGCTCCACCGTCTGCTCCCACTTCAACGACTCCGGCTTCTGGCTGGTGAAGAGCCTTGTGGGTATGGACGAAAAGACCACCCTCAAGACCTGGACCATCATGGAAACGCTGGTCGGCGGCGTGGGCTTCCTAGTAGCACTCGTTATTTCCTTCTTTGCCTGAGCGCCTGTCCGGGGCCTGCACCTTGGGATAAGCGTTGGGAGATCTCCTTATTCATTTACCTCGTTACCTCCTTCAAAAACAGCCGCTCCGGGTGCGCCCGGAGCGGCTGTTTTTTGCGCCTGCGTGACCCGGTCACGGAAAAGCGGGCGGCGTATGGGGTATACTGATGCTGTTAGTAAAACACAACACCCATTCAGGAGGGAAAAAATATGGCAGTCATCAACATTACCAAGGAAAACTTTGCACAGGAAGTGCTCCACAGCGAAAAGCCCGTACTGCTGGACTTCTGGGCCAGCTGGTGCGGTCCTTGCCGGATGCTGAGCCCCGTGGTGGACGAAGTAGCCGAAGAGCGCACCGATGTAAAGGTGGGCAAGGTGAACGTGGACGAGCAGCCGGATCTGGCGGCGCAGTTCGGGGTAATGAGCATCCCCACCCTGCTGGTATTCGAGCAGGGCAAGCTGGTGCGTCAGGCTGTGGGCGCCCGCCCCAAGGCCGGTGTGCTGGAGCTGCTGGGCTGAATTATCGTTTTGAATGTGGGACAGCGGAACACCTGCGGGCGTTCCGCTGTACCTTTTTTCATGGGGAAGGACACAAAGGCAAACAGCAAAGCGCCCGCCCTATGGTTCGAGCAGAACCACGGGGCGGGCGCTTATTTTATATGGAGTTCAGAAGAAAAATGCGGGATTCAGCTTACAGCTGGGGGCCTGCGGAGACCAGAGCCTTGCCGTGCTCGTTGCCCTCGTACTTAGCGAAGTTCTTCACGAAGCGGCCAGCCAGATCCTTTGCCTTCTCTTCCCACTGAGCGGCATCTGCGTAGGTGTCGCGGGGATCGAGGATGGCGGGGTCAACACCGGGCAGAGCGGTGGGGACCTCAAAGTCGAAGTAGGGGATCTTCTTGGTGGGAGCCTCGTTGATAGCACCGCTCAGGATTGCATCGATGATGCCGCGGGTATCCTTGATGGAGATGCGCTTGCCGGTGCCGTTCCAGCCGGTGTTGACCAGGTAAG
>OGOY01003225.1_pt1 | contig 12944 bp, 11 predicted proteins | sample 1552811 | NCBI WGS metagenome assembly OGOY01 (sample SAMEA2580132, study PRJEB22360) | human gut metagenome | biome: human gut; feature: human-associated habitat; material: faeces | place: Denmark | collected 2008/2010 | reverse complement strand
TCTCGAAGGCGCTGAACATCTCGCCCAGCCAGCAGAACTACATCACCAATTCCAATGCCGGTGAGGGGCTGATCTTCTACGGCTCGACCATCGTTCCCTTCAAGGACGATTTCCCGAAGGACACCCAGCTCTACCGCATCATGACCACCAAACCCGAAGAAACCGTACAGAACTAAGGAGGATTTTTGAATATGAACAACAAGATGATTACCATTCCCTACGCGGACGCTATCGAATACGGAGAGAACACCTCCGCGCTGTTTAAGGCTCTGTGGGAGCTGACCGATCTGATCCGACTGGAAAGCAACCTCAAGAAGCATCACCGCGCCTACCTCCATGTGAGGGAGGACATCGACGAAAAGGTCAAGGAGGCGCGTCAGATTATGACCAAGGTATCTGTGGATATGATCGGTTTCTACTTCAAGGTTGATGTTCCCAAGTGCAGCAACAGCGATGAGAATACCCCTTTCGCTGACGCGGCGGATGATGAAACCGTTTCTATCCCCAAGGGCGAGTATGAGCTGATGATCGACGATCTGCTCACGATGTCCGAAATCATTCAGTGCGTCGCAGATATGCGCACGCAGGATGTGAAGGCAATCCGCGAGTTCGGCAAGTTCGTCCCCGCCTTTGCCGCCTTTGAGAAGAACCGCCTGAGCCTCTATCGTGAGGCGGCGAAGGAAGCCGAGGAAATCTTCGACCGTTGGGCGGACGAGATTGACAATCTCGACGAGGACTTCATTGAAGATGAGGACTACGAGCCGGACGAGTATTACTCCGACTGATATGCGCTCAAATCCGAAGAAAGGAGCTGGTTTTTATAGAGCTTGACATCATTCATACCGGCGATTGCCTTAAAATCCTGAAAACTCTGCCCGATGACAGCGTTCATTGCTGTGTGACGTCCCCTCCGTATTACGCGCTCCGCGATTATGGCATGGAGGCTCAGATCGGCAGAGAGACAACGCCGAAGGAATATATCTCGCGCCTGACGGAAGTGTTTACCGAAGTCAGGCGCGTTTTGCGTCCGGATGGAACGCTCTGGTTGAACATCTCGGACACCTACGCCGGGAAAGGCAATCAGGGCGAATTTATTGACCCGAAGAACCCCAACGGCAGAAACGGTCAGGCTGTGGCTCTCAACAACAAGGTTGAGGGCTGCAAGCCGAAGGACATGATCGGCATTCCGTGGATGCTGGCTTTTGCCCTCCGCGATACCGGCTGGTATCTGCGCAACGACATCATCTGGATGAAGGATAACCCCATGCCGGAGAGCGTCAAAGACCGCTGCGCCCGCTGCTACGAGCATATTTTCCTGTTCTCCAAGTCGAAGAAGTATTTCTTTGACTACAAGGCGATCTCAGAGCCGATTGCTCCCGCAACGGCAGAACGCCTCAAGCGCGGCATGAAGGGCGGCAACAAGTACGGAAAGCCCGTTCCCGGTCAGCCTCAGCCGCAGTCCATCAACCGCCCCCGTGAGCATGGCGAGATCAAGGATTGTGACATCAATCCGCTCCGCAACAAGCGCGATGTCTGGAAGATCAACACCGTCCCCTTCAAGGGAGGTCACTATGCCGCCTACCCTCCAAAGCTGGTTGAGACCTGTCTGCTTGCCGGTTGTCCCGAAGGCGGTATTGTGCTTGACCCATTCATGGGAAGCGGAACAACCGGCATGGTTGCCTCGCAGATGGGGCGTCATTTCGTCGGCATCGAGTTGAATCCGGCGTACACCGAGCTTGCCTACAAGCGGATTGGGGGTGAAATCTGATGCCCAAGGAACCGGAGCTTAAAGCCCGCGACAAGGTAGTCGTGCGGATGACGCGGGAAGGCGCGGTTGAGGAAAACCTGACGGCTGGCACCGAGCAGCGTGTGTCAAAGCGGCTGGAAGATACGGAGCTGGTGAAGCCCGGTGAGACAGTCGAGCCTTCCGAAGCTCTTTCCCCAGAGGAACAGAAAAAGGTGCAGATGCGCCGTCAGCAGCGTCAGTTTCAGGCGGAACACGCCGAGGATAACGACACACAGCCGCCCTCGGAAACGTCCGTCACAGAAGAGAAAAGGGCAGAAAATCCACCCCAGAATGTACCTGAACCGCTGCCTTCGGAAACGCCGTTCAAGCCTCCTGCTTTGGAGCAGCACGGCGTTTCTTCGCACACCGGCACGGTGATTGCCGAAACGGTTGTCACCCACAAGCTGCGCAAGACCTCTGCGGTTGAAGCCGTTGACGCGGATGCTGTTCTCTCCCAAGCGGCGGAGACTGCCTTTGCAAAGCCGGTCTCGGACGATGCCGTCCCGCCCACGAAGCGGATGCAGAAGCTCGAAAGGAAGTCCGAGAAGGCGCATGAGCGTCTGGATGCCGCCCGTGAAAAGCTGCCCACGCACAAGGTTCTCAAGAAAGAGCGTGTCTTTGATGAAGAGACCGGAAAGGGCAAAACCCGCCTTCATTTTGAGGATGAGCTGAAAAAGCCCAAGAGCAAAGGCAAGCTGCAATTTGAGGCAGATAAAACCGTCCGCAAGGTCGGTGACACCCTCGCTTCCGGCATTCACGGCAAAATCCATGAGGTCGAGCAGGAAAACTCGGCGGTTGAGGCGGCGCATAAAACGGAGATCGCCGCTGAGACCGCTGCGAGCCATTTCCGTCATCATCGGGAAAGCAGCGTCAACAAGCCTTATGAGAAGGTCTCCAAGCTGGAACACAAGGCGGATGCTGCTGATGCGAAGCTCCAATATGAGAGAAATCAGCAGGAGCATCCTGAGATGAAGAAGCAGAACATGAACAAGCACTACCAGAAGCAGAACATCAAGAAGGAATATGCCGCTGCACGAAATGCCGGTTCTCAGACTGCCGGGACTGCCACAAAGAATACCGGCAAGAAGCTCGGTGAAAAGGTGTCCGACAAGATCAAGGAGTTCTTTGAGAAGAACAAGAAGGTCTTCATCTGGATCGGCGTCGGAATTGCCCTTCTCGTTTTGCTCGGTGCCGGAATCAGCTCGTGTTCGATGCTTACCTCTACCGGTTCGTCGGTTATCGCTTCCTCTTATCTCAGCGAGGATGACGCGATGCTCGGCGCGGAGGCGCAGTATTGCCGGATGGAGCAAGAGCTGCAACGCTATCTCGACACCTACGAAAGCACTCACAACTACGATGAATACCACTTCGATCTGGACGATATTGAGCATGACCCCTATGTGCTGATCTCCATTCTCTCGGCTCTCCACGAGGGCGAGTTCACGCTGGATGAGGTGCAGGGTACGCTCCAAATGCTGTTTGAAAAGCAGTACATCCTCACCGAAGAGGTTATCGTCGAAACCAGATACCGCACGGAGACCGACACATGGACGGACGCAGACGGCAACACGCACACGGAAACCTATCGCGTCCCGTATGACTACTACATCTGCAACGTGAAGCTCGAAAACTTCAATCTCTCCCATGTCCCGGTCTACATCATGTCTCAGGAACAGCTTTCCATGTACGCAACGTATATGTCGGTGCTGGGCAACCGCGAGGATCTGTTCGGTGACTCTCCCTATGTGGACAAGTACATCACCAATCCTCCCGCCGACTACGATGTCAACCCGGAATACCTGAACGACGAGAAGTTTGCAACGCTGATTACCGAGGCGGAAAAGTATCTCGGCTATCCGTATGTGTGGGGCGGCTCCAATCCCGACACATCCTTTGACTGCTCCGGCTTCGTCAGCTATGTTCTCACGAACAGCGGTCTTGTGAATACCGGACGGCTTGGCGCACAAGGGCTTTACAACGTCTGTACGCCGGTTTCAAAGGCGAATGCACAGCCCGGTGATCTCATCTTTTTCGTCGGGACGTATGACACCCCCGGTGTGTCCCACGTCGGCATTTACGTCGGTGATGGGGTCATGATCCACTGCGGCGACCCCATTCAGTACACATCCATCAATTCTTCCTACTGGCAGCAGCATTTCTACGCCTTCGGAAGACCCGCCTATTAAAAGAAAGGAGTTTTGCATGAATCCCAAGTATCAGAAAGTCCTCTCCGACATCGAGAAGGCTGAAAAGAAGAAGTCCGAAATCGAAGGTCAGCTCAAGGAGCTGTACGACAAGAAGACAGAGCTGGAAAACCTTGAAATCATCAATACCGTGCGCTCTATGGTGATGGACAAGGATCAGATCATGGCGTTCCTGTCTTCCATGAAGGGCGGCACCAAGCCCGCTGAAAATACGGAGGTAATCGACAATGCGTAAGAAGTTTCGTTTTCTGACCGTCCTTGCGGTCTGCGTCATGGTGCTGTCCTGCTTCTCTGTCACGGCGTTTGCCTATGCCGATGACACCGAGCAGAACCTTCCCGTCACCGAGGCAACCCAGCCGGAACAGCAGCCCGCAGTCACTCCCGCACCGGAAAAGCCGAAGGGTGAGCCGATTGACGATGAGGGCAACGCCTACACCCGCGACTTGCTCTATGACAAGGCAACCAACAAGCAGTTCATCACTATCCAGACGAAAAACGGCAACACCTTTTTCATTGTCATCGACTACGATGCACCCATCAACGAGGATGAGGAACAGTATCAGACGTACTTCCTGAACATGGTCGATGAGAGCGATCTGCTTGCGCTGCTGGATGATGATACTGCGGCGGCTCTGACTACCTGTAACTGCAAGGAAAAATGCGCTGCCGGTCAAGTCAATACCGACTGCCCGGTCTGCAAGACCAACATGAGCGAATGCACCGGCACAGCTCCCGTTATGCCTGAGCCGGACAAGGATGCAGAAACCGACGTTCCTGCGCCCAAGCCCGAAAAGAAGTCCAACGTCGGCATGATCCTCGTCATCTTCGTTCTTGCCGGTGCTGCGGGTGCAGCTTATTACTACATCAAGTTCGTCAAGGGCAGAAAGCCCAAGGATGAAGATATGGACTTCTTCGACGATGAAGGCTACGAGGAAGAGCCGTACATCAACGAGGATGAAGAGCCGCAGATTGCGGAGGATGTCGAAACGGATGGTGATGAAGATTGATCTTAGTCATTGCTGAAAAGCCCAGCGTTGCCCAGTCCATCGCAAAGGTGTTGGGCGCGACGTCCCGCAAGGACGGCTATATGGAGGGCGGCAATTACATCGTTTCGTGGTGCTTCGGTCATCTGGTGGAGCTGGCAGACGCCAGCTCCTACGATGAGCGGTATGCCAAGTGGCGGTATGACGATCTGCCCATTGTTCCGGAAAGCTGGATGTTTGAGGTCACGAAGGACAAAGCACAGCAGTTCAAGGTGCTGTCCTCTCTCATGAAGGACAGGCGCGTCACCGAGCTGGTCTGCGCAACCGATGCAGGACGCGAGGGTGAGCTGATCTTCCGGCTGGTCTACAACAAAGCCGGATGCACCAAGCCCTTCAAGCGTCTGTGGATCAGCTCGTTGGAGGACTCCGCCATCCGCGAAGGCTTCAATCATCTCCGTGACGGCAAGGAATATGACCGTCTCTATGAAGCAGCACTCAGCCGCTCGAAGGCAGACTGGATTGTCGGTATCAACGGCACCCGCCTGTTTACCACGCTCTATCACAAGAAACTGGTGGTCGGGCGCGTCCAGACGCCGACCCTCGCAATGCTGGTGGAGCGCGACGGGAAAATCTCCACGTTCCAGAAGGAAAAGTATTTCAACGTCCACGTCGGCAAGGGCGATTTGACCGCCGATCTGGAAAAGGTCAAAACCGAAGAGGAAGCAAAAAGAATTGCGGCGACTTGCGAGAAAAAGCAAGCCGTCGTTTCTTCTCTCAAGCGGGAGACGAAAACCGTCAATCCTCCGAAGCTCTATGATCTGACCACCTTGCAGCGCGAGGCAAACCGATACTACGGTTTCACTGCCCAGCAGACGCTCGATCTCGTCCAGACGCTCTACGAAAAAAAGCTCCTGACCTATCCGCGCACGGACAGTCAGTTCATCACGGATGATATGGATGACACTGCCCGTCAAGTCATTTCTATCGTCTGCCGTCAGCTTCCGCTTTTCTCCGGCGTTTCGGTCACTCCGGACATTGCCCGTGTGACCGACAACAGCAAGGTCACAGATCACCATGCCATTCTCCCGACCGTTCAGATTGAAAAGCAGGATGTTTCGGCACTTCCTCAGTCGGAGCAGAAAATCCTCAATCTTGTCGGGATGCGCCTTCTGTGTGCGACCGGCGAGAAGCACACCTACGCAGAAACGCAGATCTCGCTCTCCTGCGAGGGCTACGAGTTCAAAACCAAGGGGAAGACCGTCGTTCAAAACGGATGGAAAGCCATTGAAGAGCTGTTCAAGGCATCCCTCAAGACGAAGGAAAAGGATGATCCCATGAAGTCCCTGCCCGAAGTCCATGAGGGCGATATGCTGGAAGGTGTGTCTGCCGGTGTCACCGAACACTTCACAACGCCTCCGAAGCAGTACACGGAAGATACCCTCCTGTCTGCGATGGAGACCGCCGGAAACGATCAGTTCGACGATGACACCGAAAAGAAAGGTCTCGGCACACCCGCAACCCGCGCCGGTATAATTGAAAAACTGGTGAGGTCCGGCTTTGCAGAGCGCAAAGGCAAATCCCTCATTCCCACAAAGGACGGCTGCAACCTCGTCTGTGTTCTGCCGGAACAGATCACGTCTCCCGCAATGACGGCGGAATGGGAAAACACGCTTATGGAGATTGAGCGCGGCAATGCGGATGCAGACGCATTTCTCAGCGGCATTGTCCGGATGACCGGGGATCTTGTGAAAGCCTACCCGTTTCTCTCCGATGCCGAAGCCCAGCGTTTCGGCACGGGCAAGGAGGAAATCGGCAAATGTCCCCGCTGCGGCTCTCCGGTCTACGTCGGCAAGGGCAATTTCTACTGCTCGAACAAGGAATGCTCCTTCTGCCTGTGGGAAGACAACAAGTTCTTTTCCAGCAAGAAAAAGAAGCTGACCAAGAGGATTGCAAAGGAGCTGCTGGACAAGGGCTGGTGCCGCGTGACCGGGCTTTACACGCCGAAGAAGCCTCAGCTCTACGATGCGGTGATCCGGCTGGATGACAGCGGCGGCAAATACGTCAGCTTCAAGATGGAGTTTGACCGATGAACCGTCCGAAGTATGTTGCCTCTTGCAGCGGAGGCAAAGACAGCGTAGCGACGCTCCTGCTGGCTGCACAGCACAATGAGCCGCTGGACGAGGCGGTTTTCAGTGAGGTCATGTTCGACAAAGACACAAGCGGCGAAGTCCCGGAACACCGGGACTTCATTTATGACCGGCTCAAGCCCTTCTGCGAAAAGGAGCTGGGCATCAAGTTCACCATTCTCCATGCAGACAAGACCTACGATGAGGTGTTCCATCATGTCATCACCCGCGGACCGCACAAGGGCGAGGTTCGCGGCTTTGCATGGGCTGGTATGTGTGCAGTCAATCGTGACTGCAAAATCCCGCCCGTCCGCAAGTACAATGCCGCACTCTCGCCGGACACTGTGAGCTATGTCGGCATCGCGGAGGATGAGCCAAAACGCCTTGCTCGTCTGGATGGAATAACGAAGGTCAGTCTGCTTGCCAAATACGGTATGACCGAGGCGGACGCCTACAAGCTCTGTCAGGAACACGGGCTGCTTTCCCCAATCTACGCTCACTGCCGAAGAAACGGCTGCTGGTTCTGTCCCAACGCCAGTGACTCGGAGCTGCTGCACATGGTCACAAAGCACCCGGATATGTTTGACCGGCTGATTGAATGGGAGAACGAGGATAACATCTTCCATCGTCGGATGACGCGCAGAGAAACCCCGTCTGAGGTAAAGGCTCGTTTACTGAGCAAATCCCAGACGGGGTTTTCTTCGCCCAAAAGCAAATAAGAAATGGAGGTTTGAGATGGCTGAAAACAAAAATGCACAGCAAGTCCGCGAAATCACGGACAAGCTGGAACAGGGCATCAAGGAGCTTTTTGAATCCGAGCGGTTCAAGGAATATCTCCGCACGATGTCCAAGTTCTACAACTATTCCTTCAACAACACGCTGCTCATTGCGATGCAGAAGCCGGAGGCAACCTATGTTGCCGGTTATACCTCGTGGCAGCGCAACTTTGACCGTCAGGTCATGAAGGGCGAAAAGGGCATCAAGATTCTTGCACCCGCGCCGTACAAGGCGCAGGAAGAGCGTGAGAAGATTGATCCTTTGACGCAGAAGCCGGTGATCGGCGCAGATGGGAAGGCTGTCACGGAAACGGTTGAGGTCCTGCGTCCTGCCTTCAAGGTGGTAAGTGTCTTTGATGTTTCCCAGACGGACGGCAAGGAGCTTCCGGACATTATCGTCGATGAACTGAAAGGCACCGTCGAAAACTACGAGGCGTTCTTCGACGCGCTCAGGCAGGAATCTCCCGTCCCTATTTCCTTTGAGGACATTCCGGGCGGTGCAAAGGGATTCTTCTCGCCGGTTGAAAGCCGCATTGCCATTCAGGAGGGCATGAGCGAAATCCAGACGGTCAAAACCGCCATTCACGAGATCGCCCACGCAAAGCTCCACGCCGTCAAGCCGGATGAGAAAGCCGCGCCAGAAGATAAGAAGGATCGGCACACCAAGGAGGTTGAAGCGGAAAGCGTTGCCTACACCGTCTGCCAACGGTACGGCATTGAAACCTCGGACTACTCTTTCGGTTACATCGCCGGTTGGTCATCCGACAAGGAGACCAAGGAACTGAAAAGCTCTCTGGACACCATCCGCAAGACGGCGGCTGAGATGATCGAGGGCATTGACGCCAAGCTCAAGGTGCTGCTGGCAGAGAAAGCACAGTCCGCAGAGAAGGAAGCCGAAGCGCCCGCAGAACCGATGCCGGAAGTCCCCATTTACCACGAGACGGCGAATTACGCCTATGAAGCCGGTGAGCTGGAGTCATATCGTGCTTCTCTCGCCGCAAACGTGGAATGCCGCCGTGCGATTGAAGCGGCGATCAGCTCCAACTACGGAGATAACCGCCTGAATGCGGAAGCTGCCGTGAAAAGCGTCCTTGAGCAGTTCTCTCCGGAGCGCGTCCGGTATGTCCTCGCGAACACCATCCAGCAGAAGGACTTTGACGGGCGTATTCCGCAGCCCCTCAAGGAATGGGCGAAGAGCGTTGAGGTCTGTCCGGAGAATGCCTCCCGCTTCCTTGTGGATAAACCCAATCCCGGACTGACCGCCCTTTTCGTCGATGCGTTCCGCCAGCAGACCGAAGCTCAAAAGGAAGTCACTTCTGAGAAAACAGAGGAAAGAGACCCGGAGGTCGTTGCATGGGAAAGCGATGAGATTACCTCTATTGAGGTAAAAACCGTGGAGGTCAAGCCTCCCGTTGTCCCCTTGCCGGAGGAAGCAGCGCAAGCACCGAAGGCACACCGTCTGACCGCCGAAGAGAAGGAAATCAAAGCCGCCGTCATGGACACGCTCAAGGGGCAGATTGCCTATAACAATGACGGAATGCGGGCGTCCTATCGCGCCTCTAACCATTCCTTCAATCTGCTGGCACGGAACGGCGTCAGGATCGAGGGCAACACGGTCACGCAGAACGGTGAGCCGCTGTTCAAAATCCATCGCCGTCATGCGGCGCGGAAAACACAGGGCTGCTATCGTGAGCTGATGCCGACGCTGGAATACGTCAAGCAGGAGCAGAAGCAGGAAAAGCCCTCTATCCGCGATCAGCTAAAAGCTGCCGCGAAACAGCAGCCGGAGAAGAAGTTACCGGTCAAATCCAAAACGCACGACATGGAGTTGTGAGAAAGGAGACGCATGAAGAAATACACAGACGTTGACATCATTGCGGAGCTGCAGAAGCTCGTGGACAGTCATGTAGACAGCTACAAGGAAGACTTCGACATCGACAAGCGTATCATCCGCCGCACTGCCGAAAGCCGGAATCCCGAAGACAAAACGCTGATGTGGTTCTGCCGTCCGCATGGAACGCACTGTCTCAACGAAAATCAGGTCTTTATTCAGGGGACGCGGGATCACAACACCTTCCGCTTTTACGCGGAACAGACCTACGACGAGTGCGTTGCCCGCGTTATTGTTCCGAAATCCGTTAAGCGCGGCAAGGTCTTCGGAGATGTCTTTGAGATCAACTACCGGGAACAGGCGGCAAATGTGGCGCAGAACTCGGTTGCGCCGGATCATGACCGGCTGACCTTTGCAGATGGCTTTGTGCTGGATGCACCCTGCCGCAGCAGCTTCGATGCAGCAATGGCTCTGGTCGGTGAGCATGGCGGCGTCAAAACCCACCAGACGCTCCCGAAGGACGCGGACGCTCTGGAAGAAGTGCTGTCCAAGCAGAAAACCCACCGTGACAGACTGCCGGATGCAGGAAGGACAGAGACGCTTTCGCCTCTGCCCGTTGCAGAACTTCGGAAGTACGAGGCGGTCAAAAAGGCTCACCCTGACGCGCTGGTCTGCTTTGCCCAGAATGGCTATTTTGAGCTGTACGGCAAGGACGCGGAAAAAGCCGCGCCCCTGCTCGGCACAAAGCTCCTTGAGAAGAAGGTACGCGGCAAGCCCTCCATGCCGGTGACCGGCTTCCGTGAAAGCGCATGGGTAGCCGGTTCTCACAAGCTCTGGAAGTCCGGCGCAGATGTCTTTCTCAGCAAGGACGGCGAGACCTTCAAGGAACTCAAAGCCGCAGATTACATTCCTGTCGGTGCGACGCTGAATGTGGATGGGATCAAGTGCAGAATCGACGCGGTTGATTTTGCCGCCGATGAAGTCCGGCTGACGAATATCGAGGACAAGAACCGCCCCATTCGCTTTTCGGAAAGCATCCAGTATGTCCGATCCTATGTGGAAGACGCCGGGACTACCATCTACGACACCATCCCGAAGAAGCCCGCTGCCCGCGAATCCATCCGCGACAAGCTGAAATCCGCACAGAAAGCCCAGCCACCTCACACGACGAAGCCGCAGAAAAACAAAGGAAAGGATATGGAACTCTGATATGAAAAACTTTACCGTGGAAGAAACCAACCTGATGTGCTGCTTCAACACGTCCAGCCGGAAGCGGCTGATCGACGATATGAAGAGCGTCACCCTGAACGACATGGACGGCGAGATCGCAGAGCTGATGTATAAGACCGTCCGGAAGCTCGACGCCATGACCGACGCGGAGTTTGAGGAACTGTATATCATGCCGGACGGCATGGTGGATGACTGAAAGGAGGATGCCTATGCCCGTATTAGACGGTAATTTTGAAGCCTTCGTCACGAACCTTGGCAAGTACAACGAGGGTATGCTGGTTGGTGAGTGGGTGAAGCTCCCCACCACCGAAGAAGAGATGCAGAAGGTCTTTGAGCGCATTGGGATCGGCAAGCAGGATGAGTTCGGTCAGCCCTACGAAGAGTGGTTTATCACCGACTACGAATGCCCGATCTATGGCGTTCAGAAGATGCTTGGCGAGTACGAGAGCCTTGATAAGCTCAACTACCTTGCCGCCTTGATTGACGAGCTTTCCCTGAGCGATCAGGAAAAGCTCGTTGCCATTATGGAAGCCGGTTGCGATGAGGTCAGCGACATCGACGATCTCATCAACCTGACGTTCAATCTGGACTGCTACGACATCATGCCCGGCATCAACGACGAATCCGACCTCGGCTACTATTACGCCCACGAAGCCGGTATCTACTCTGAAAAGGATCTCGGTCCTCTGGCAAACTACATCGACTATGAACGCTATGGGCGCGACATTGCGATGGATGAGCAGGGACGCTTCACCGATGAGGGCTATGTCCGTGTCGCAAGCGAGAGGTGGGACAGGCAGTTTGACGGTGAGATTGATGATATTCCCGATGAATACCGGATCACCGGCTCAGGGGAAGCCGCCGAGCGTGACAGCACCATCGCCGTTCTCGTCGTTGAGCCGGGAAAGGAGCCTTATGTGAAGGAGATTGACTCCGGTCTGGAGTCCTTGCAGCATGAGGTCGGCGGCTGCATCGAGGCAATTTATCCCTACGAAGACCCTGTTGCCTTAGTCTGTAATGAGGAAGGCAAGCTGGAAGGTCTGCCACTGAACCGCGCTCTGCGTGATGAGGACGGTGACATCTACGACGTTGTTGCCGGAACATTCATGGTAGTCGGCTTGACGGATGACAGCTTCGGTTCTCTGACCGTAGAGCAGATGCAGAAGTTCTCTGACCTCTTCAAAGTGCCGGAGCAGTTTGTCAAGCTGGGCGATAAGATTGTAGCGATTCCCATGATCTCGAAGGAACAGCAGCAGCAGGAGAGCATTGAGCAGAAGGACTTTGAGATGAACGCCGATACCTCCGGTCTGACGGTTGCCGGTCACATCGGGACGTGGCACACCATTGACCAGCACGAAGTCGGCGGTCACAGCTTTTACCTGATGGAGCATGACACCTACGGCGATGAAGCTGCTTGCATCATCGTCGATGAGCGCGGCAAGCTCGTCCTTGATGATGTCTACAACGGCTTTGACGATGACACGCTCCGCCTTCTCGACCTTGAGGTCAAGGAAGTGCCGGAAATGCCCGATCCTTCGCTCACTGTTCAGGATATGAAGGACTATGGCTACGCATGGGCAGGCGTTCTTCCCGCTGGGCAGGAGGCGGCAGAGAAGGCTTTGGAGAAGGGCTGCGAGGTTTACCGCCTCTATTCCGATAACACCGAGGGCTTGTGCGTAGACGCTAAGGAGATTGCCGCTCATGCGGCAAAGGGCGGAATGCTCGGTATCAGCAAAGAAAGCTGGATGGCGGCTCTTGAGAAGGAAAATTACCTCAAGGCAGCGGAGATGTCGATGGAGGATGACTACGGCATGATTGACGGGATCATCAACAACGGTCCGAAGGAGGACAAGACCGCAGAGGTCAAAGCCCCCGAAAGGGGCGAAAAGTCCTCCATCATGGACAGGCTCAAGTCCGCAAAGGCTGAAAAGCAGAAGGAATGCTGCCCTCCCAAAAAGCACAAAGGAGAGATTGAGCTGTGAGCAGAAGTCAGAAATGGCGGCAGGAG
>OGOY01003222.1_pt1 | contig 12954 bp, 8 predicted proteins | sample 1552811 | NCBI WGS metagenome assembly OGOY01 (sample SAMEA2580132, study PRJEB22360) | human gut metagenome | biome: human gut; feature: human-associated habitat; material: faeces | place: Denmark | collected 2008/2010 | reverse complement strand
GATGTACCACCGTCTCAACAACCAGCACTGATTGGCGGAGCGTATACCGCCTTTCCTCAGGTTCGACGTACCTTCGTACGCCTTCGCCTTCGGACGGCGGTCTCCGCACGCGCCAATCAGCGCTGGCAAGCCAGCACTGATGACTAAATCAATCTGCTGACTGCTACCGCTGAAAAGGGGCTGTTCCGGGAAACCGGAGCAGCCCCTTTTGCTGTTATCGGCAACTCCCCACAAACGCATCAAAAATCGCCTGCGAGCGTGGATCTACCTTGTAGAGAAACTCGGGATGCCACTGCACGGCCCACAGGAAGTGGCTTGCCGGCCGGTACAGGGCCTCGATCACGCCGTCGGGCGCGACGGCCATGACCTCGAGTCCAGCAGCAGGCTCACGAACCGCCTGATGGTGATAGCTATTCACCGCAATCTCAGTCTGCCCTGCGAACAATGAAGCCAAGGGAGTGCCGGGCACCAAGGAAACGTTATGTCCGAACGCATCGTACGGCGGATTCATATGGTGTTCGATATCGCTCGGATGCTGGCTTGGCAGATCCTGCCACAACGTGCCTCCCAAGGCGACGTTGAGGCTCTGGATGCCGCGGCAGATGCCCAGCATGGGCACGTCATCCCTTACCGCAAGGGGGATAAGGACCGACTCCATCTTGTCTCTGGCCGCGCATAGCTCGCCGCAAAGGGCCGCGATCTCGGCCCCATGCTCGCCGTAGAGCTCTGGCGAGACGTCCTGGCCGCCGGTCACGAGAATGCCGCTGCAGCTGGAGACGAGTTCCGCAAGCACCTCGGGGGCATCCGTCAGCGGAAGCACGATGGGCACTCCACCCGCCTCCAGGACCCCCTCGAAGTACCCCGGCAGCATCCAATAGCTGTCTCTGCCCTCGTCGACGAGGGGGACGACGCCAATGAGGGGAGGTTTCTTCTCTGCCATGGGGCTCCTTTCGACGATGGAGACCAATCCTAGCGGAACTCGTCCCAAAGGCAAGCCTAAAATCGAACAAATATTCTCAAGAACACACGTTCCCTTTTGTGCTAGATTCGTTTCCACGCGAGAGTGGCGTGAGCGGCACGGTGGCCCCCAATGGTACGTGCGCGCGGGCAAGTCGGATGACTCCAGAGGCCGACGGCACAGGCTTCTCGCTACGGCAAACGCGTTGTCGTCTTGTTTTCACCATCTCGTTGGCAACAAGCAAGAATCGGGGCCACCCATGTCCATTGACTCAAACGAGGTCCAGCAGCTCTTCTCCTCCATCGTCCCCCTGGTCAACAATTACGGCTATCAGGACAAGCAGACGCCTGCGGCAAGCAAGAACGAATGCCGTTGGATGATTGCGTCCGTCTTGGCACCCAAGATCTCGGGAGTCCGCAAGGCGGACGCTCCCCTGCTCTCGGCAGTATCAAGGAGCCTCAACGCACAGTTCGGCCGCGGGTTTGGCGTGCCCTGCCTAAGAGACTGGCTTGAGGTCTACCGGGCCTTCCCCGACAGGGACGAGATTAGATTTGAGCTGACTTGGACCCACTACCTGGCCTTGAGCAAGGAGTCCGATTGCGCCAGAAGGACCCAGCTCATGCAGAAGGCCATCGAGCGTAAGTGGTCGGTCGCCTCACTGGCCGCCAGGATCTCCAACGCGCCTCGCGGCTACGGCTGTCAGTTCGAGATATGCGACCAGCTCATTCTTGACCTCGCGAGAACGTACTCATGCAACTGCGGCATTCTTTCCATCGACGAGCTCAAATCCCTCTACCACGAGGCCTGCAATAGCCCCGTCGATGACTTTGATTTCCAGGAGACCCTCCTGTACATGGACAAGGTCTCGACCGACAAGGACGAGCCCTGCCTCTGGAAGCACCAGGGCGCCACGTACGTCATGGACCGCGCACTGGCCGACCCACCCACCGCCGACGAGCCGCGCTACGACTGCGGGTACGAATGGGGATGGAATCGGTCCTATGTAAGGCCATCCGCCTTCCTCGGAGCCCTCCGCAGGTCATACGAGGGATACGTCGAGCGCCGTCGCATCGAGCTCATCGAGGCTCATGTTGGCATCCCGGTAAGCCGGCCAGGGAAGACTATCGGAGAGGCCCATGGCCTTCCCTCCCTTCTCCACTGGCGCGACGTCGAGCACCTCAGGGAGTACTGCATTGGTGACGTCGTGGCCAGCCGCTCGAACTCGGACGAGTACGAGACCGCCTTCGCCCGCGGAATCGAGCAGTTGGTCCGTCACGTCAGCCAGCATGGCATTCCCTCTGACGACGAGATTGACGAGGATGCGAGCTTTCTGCTTGCCAGAACGCACTACAGCCGCGACTACTGGGACAGGCACGAGCATCGCTCCAGCAAATACGTCGCGGGAATCCTCAAGAGCATCTACTGGCAGGTCCCCCTCTGGGAGGAGAACGGCCGCAGCGCCCGGGAGCTCGACGAGGAGTCGCTTGGCGACGCCGCTTGACGCGCGCAAAAAGTGCGACCCCGGCAGAGGGCGCCGGGGCCGCACGAAGAATCACGCTTCAACGCCAAGGGACTAGAAGGTCACGTTGCCAAACTCGGAAAGCTTGAGGTCGGGGTTATGCTCCACTGCCCAGTTGAGGTTCCACTCGCTCGTGAAGAGCAGAAGCTTGCCGCCACGCATGTCCTGGACGCGGCAGGTGTCGCGGGTCAGGCTGAGGCCGCGGACGGCAGACTCCTCCATGTCCCCCTCGATCCAGCGAATGGTGTTGTAGGGAAGGGCCTGGCGGTAGACCTCGACGTGATACTCGCTCTTGAGGCGCTGCTCGAGCACCTCAAACTGAAGCACGCCCACCACGCCAACGATGACGCTCTCCATGCCGGCGCCGAGCTCGCGGAAGATCTGGACGGCACCCTCCTGGGCAAGTTCCTCCATGCCCTTCACAAACTGCTTGCGCTTGAGGGTGTCCACCTGGGAGATCTTGGCAAAGTGCTCCGGAGCAAAGGTCGGGATCGGCGGGAACTGCACGCGCTGCTTGCCCGTGCACACGGTGTCTCCGATAGAGAAGATGCCCGGGTCAAAGAGGCCCACGATGTCTCCGGCATATGCCTCGTCGACGATGGCTCGGTCGTCGGCCATCATGGAGGTGCCCGTAGCGAGCTTGAGCTTGCGGCCGCCCTGCACATGGTAGGCATCCATGCCGCGCTCGAACTTGCCGGAGCAGATGCGCATGAAGGCGATGCGGTCGCGGTGGGCCTTGTTCATGTTGGCCTGGATCTTGAAGATGAAGGCCGAGAACTCGTCGCGGCAGGGGTCCACCGGCTCGCCGGTCAGGCTGTCCACACGGGCCAGCGGGGTGGGGGTGAGCCGCAGGAAGTTTTCCAGAAAGGGCTCCACGCCGAAGTTGGTCAGAGCAGAGCCAAAGAACACGGGGCTCAGCTCACCGCGCAGCACCTTGTCGAGGTCAAATTCCTCGGCAGCGCCGTCCAGCAGCTCGATCTCGTCCACCAGCTGCTGGTGCAGGTAGGGGGTCAGCAGCTCGTCCAGTGCGGCATCGCCCAGTTCGGCCTCGGTCTCGTTGACCTTCTTCACGCCGTTGGCGCGGCCGTCGCTGGAGAAAGCCAGCACCTTGCGGGTGTTGCGGTCGAACACGCCCTTGAACTCCTTGCCGCAGCCGATGGGCCAGTTCATGGGGTAGGTCTTGATGCCCAGGATCTCCTCAATGTTCTCCATCAGCTCAAAGGGGTCGCGGGCTTCGCGGTCCATCTTGTTGATGAAGGTAAAGATGGGGATGTGACGCAGGGTGCAGACCTTGAACAGCTTGATGGTCTGGGCCTCAACGCCCTTTGCCGCATCGATGACCATGACAGCGGAGTCCGCTGCCATCAGGGTGCGGTAGGTATCCTCCGAAAAGTCCTGATGGCCCGGGGTATCCAGAATGTTCACGCACTTGCCTGCATAGTTGAACTGCAGGACAGAGGAAGTGACAGAAATACCGCGCTGCTTCTCGATGTCCATCCAGTCGGACACAGCGTGCTTGGCGCTCTGCTTGCCCTTGACGGAGCCGGCCTGATTGATGGCTCCACCGTACAGCAGCAGCTTTTCGGTCAGGGTCGTTTTGCCGGCATCGGGGTGGCTGATGATCGCAAACGTCCGGCGGCGCTCGATCTCTTCACGATTTGTCATATATTGATTTCTCCTAAATTGATGGGGGATATTTGTCAAAACAAAGATGCACTTACATCGGAAACTCCCATAGTTTCTTGCTCTTGGGCAGGCTTCGTCTTTGTACAACCTCTCCGTCATTGCTACGCAATGCCACCTCTCCTAGTAGGAGAGGCCTTGGCAAAACGGGAAAGCTTTACGCAATGCCAAGGGCTCCCCTACTAGGGGAGCTGTCGAGCGAATGCGAGACTGAGAGGTTGTACAGAGCAGAACCTGCCCTCCAAAATTACACACAACTTATATTTTACCAGCAATTCCACCTAGATGCAAGAGTTTTTGTTATTTTTTCAGGAGGAAGCAGGGCAAGGGGGCGGTATCGGCCCAATTGGCGAAACCGCAGACAAGGGCGGTGCACTGTTTCAGGGGCCGGGAGCGCATCCATTGGAGGATCTCGGTCTTTTCGTCGGAACCGATGACCTTGCCGCTGTACAGGATGGCGCTGAGCACCCCGCCGGGCCGCAGGGCCTCGAGGGCAGCTTCCAGCGCCGGGATGCTGCTTTGGGCGTGGGAGAACACCCCGTGGTCGGCACCGGGCAGCCAGCCGAAGTTGAACATCACGGCATCGACGGTGCCGGGCTGTACATATTGTAAGAGGTTGGCGTGGCTGTCGCAGTGAAGCTCTGCCGCAAGGCCCTTCCGTGCAAGGTTCTGTCGGGTGGAGGCAATGGCTTCGGGCTGGATGTCAAAGCCCAGCACTCGGCCCTCTTCGCCCACAAGGCGGCAGAGAAAGGCCGTGTCGCCCCCGTTGCCGCAGGTGGCATCGATGCAGAGCCTGGGGTCAGCCAGCCGCGCGGCGAGGAAGTCCTGCACAAGCTTCACGGCCGTCAGGTCGGGGGTGCGGCGGCGGCACAGGCCGCTGCCCTCTGCCGCAAAGCCGAACTTTGCCCAGAAGGCCAGCTCCCCCGCATCGGCAGGCAGAGGAGCCGTGAACACCGTGGCGCTCTCTTTGTCATAGCCGCCCAGGCTGCGCAATACCTCTTTTAACAGGTAGGAACCGTAGCCCTTGCGCCGCCATTCCGGCACAATGGTCAGGGCAGTGATGTCCGCGCCCTGCTCCGCGGGCCGGGCCCGGCAGGTGCCAATGATGGTTTTCTCTTTATACAGGGCATAACCGCCCGGAATCTTTTCCAGTTTCATAATTTGCTCCTTTTCGCGGGCTTGCCCTGCTGGGCTAAACCTCTCCGTCATCATCGCTTCGCTCGATGCCACCTCTCCTAGTAGGAGAGGCCTTGGCATACCGTCGCGTTTTCGTGGGTCAGCGCTTCGCTCCTGTTTGTCCTGCGGCAGGCATTGGTTTTGGAGCGCCAGCGATCATTGCGAAAAACAAATCCTCTGCCAAGGGCTCCCCTACTAGGGGAGCTGTCGCGGCAGCGCCCGCGACTGAGAGGTTTAGCAAAGCGAAGATGACGGAGAGGTTTCGCAACGCTGCCGGCTTCTGCGCTGCACCTTTAAAATACCAAGCCCCCGCGCCGCTGTCAAGGCTTCCCGCTGCGACCTTATTTCACATATTCTTCACCCGGTCAGCGATTCCTTTTCACAATTACCGGATACAATAGAAACAGTTCCAAGGAGGTGCGGCAGAGCGCCCCCTCCGAACCATTCCCTTTGAGAAAGGAAGTAACCAGTATGGATAACGAGAACAAGTGGGAATACGATTATTCCTCTGAACATAGCCAGACCGGCGAGACCGGCTACCCCAACGTCGGCTCCTCCGGCATGAACACCGCCAACACGGCTAGCACCTACGGCGAGGCCGCACAGGCTGCCCCCCAGGCCGAGCCGAACGGCGGCAGCGATGGCGGCGCGGTGCCGCCTCCGGAAGGCCCCCGGTATCAGGCCGCACAGGGAAGCCCCAAGCAGCCTCCCAAAAAGCGCCGCCGGAAAAACGGCAATATCGCCCGCAGCGCAGTCGCACTGGTGCTGGCAGCAGCCATGGGCTTTGTCGGCGGCTTTGTTGGGGCCCGGGTGGGCAACACAGGCGGCAAGGTGGTCATCCAGCAGGTGGCACCTTCCTCCACGTCCAGCAGTGATTCCGGCTCTGCCTCCGCGGTGAACACCGCTTCCGGCATGACCACCGCTCAGGTCTCTGAGATGGTCAGCCCCAGCGTTGTGGTCATCACCACCGAGCAGGTGGTCTACTCCCAGTGGTCCTGGTACGGCCAGAGCCAGGTGGAGAGCGGCGCTGGCAGCGGTGTCGTGATCAGCTCCGACGGCTATATCCTGACCTGTGCGCACGTTGTGTCCGGCGCGTCCAACATCACTGTGACCATCGGCGATACCGATTACCCCGCCACCGTGGTGGGCGAGGATGACACCAGCGATGTGGCTGTCCTCAAGATCGATGCCACTGACCTGACCCCCGCCACCGTTGGCAACAGCGACAGCCTTGCCGTAGGTGAGAGCGTGCTGGCCGTGGGCAACCCGCTGGGTGAGCTGGGCGGCACCGTGACCAGCGGCATCGTCAGCGCCCTGAACCGCAGCGTGACCATCCAGGGCACCAGCTCCACCAACACCATGTCCCTGATCCAGATGGATGCCTCTGTCAGCCCCGGCAACTCCGGCGGCGGCCTGTTCAACATGAACGGTGAGCTCATCGGTCTGGTCAACGCAAAGTCCTCCTCCAGCGATGCGGAGGGTCTGGGCTTTGCCATCCCCATCAACGATGCCATCAAGGTGGCACAGGATCTGCTGGAGAACGGCTATGTCTCCGGCCGCCCCTACATGGGCATCACTTATCTGGCTGTGACCGATGCCCAGACCGCCGCACAGCTCAACGTCAATGCCTACGGCGTTTACGTTGTGGATGTTGTGCAGGGCGGCCCCGCCGACAAGGCCGGTCTGAAGACCGGTGACCGTATCGTCAGCATCGACGGCACTGAGATCGCCCAGAAGGACGACCTTGGCACCCTGATCCAGCAGCATGCCGCCGGTGATACCCTTTCCATCACCGTGGCCCGGGAAGGCCAGATGCAGACTGTCAGCCTGACTCTGGGCGAGAAGAATGCCCAGACCCAGCAGGCACAGAAAAACTCCTGATTTTCCCCAATCTTTTTCCTGATCCATAAATCAAAGATCCCCTGACCGGCGTGAACTGGTCAGGGGATTTTCAATTGCAGGTTGTCAAGCAACGGCAGACCGTATTTTTATACCTGCCCGAACACGGTGGCGCTCAGGGGCAGGAGGACGGTCTGGGCGCGGCGTTCCACGGTGATGGGCGGTGGGGCGGGTGCAGGGGCGCCTGCTCCCCCGCCACAGGCTGGAGGAGATGCCGTCGCTCAGCAGCTTCCAGCTGCCGCCGGGCAGGGTGACGACCTGCGCCGTCTCGGTGGGGTTATAGTAGACGCACAGGGCGCTCCATGCCGCGCCGTCGCCCCACTGGGCGGGGAGCCGCCAGCCCACAAGAGGCTGTTCCAGCGGGAAGAACTCGATGGCGGCAGGGCTGGCCTTGTCCAGCGCGCCCAGCCGGGGGAACGCCGCCCGCAGACCAATGAGCCCGCGGTAGTAATCCACAAGGCTGTGGAACTGTTCGGCCCGGTGCCAGTCCAGCCGGTTGAGGGCCGGGCTGGAGCGGTAGCTGTTGCCCTGCCCCTTCTTGGTGCGGGCAAACTCCTCGCCCGCCTGCCAGAAAGGCAGGCCCATGCTGGTCAGGTAGATGCCCGCCGCCAGCCGGTTCTGGGCCAGGGCGGTCTTGTCCACAGCGGCAAACTCCGGGCGGGCGTAGCGCACCATCAGGAGCTTATCCCACAGGGTGAAGTTGTCGTGGGCCGAAACGTAGCTGATGATCTGCCCCGGGGCGTGGGGCGGCAGCTTTTCACTGCGGCACCACGCCGCCACCGAAGCACCGATATCCCAGAAACTCCCGGGCTTGCCCTCCACATAGCCCGGCTCCCGGGCATCGAAGCAGCCGCCCTTGATGGCATCCCGGGTGTTGTCGCAAAAGATGCCGATGCGCTCGTTCAGCATATTCAGGTTGTTCTTGTTGGCCTCGTACCGGTGCAGGGCGCTGCAGCCGCCCTGCCATGGCTCACCGTACATCAGGATATCCCGCCCGCCGGGCAGCTTGTCCAGTTCAGCCCGGAGGAGGTTCATGGTCTCCACGTCATACAGGCCCATCAGGTCAAACCGGAAGCCGTCGATGTGATATTCCCGTGCCCAGTAGAGCACCGAATCAATGAGATAGCGCCGGGCCATGGGCCGCTCGGAGGCAAACTCGTTGCCGCAGCCGCTGCCGTTGGAGAGGGAACCGTCGTCGTTCTGGCGGAAGTAGTAGAGGGGCACCACCCGGTTCAGCACATTATCGGAACGATACATGTGGTTATACACCACGTCCATTACAACGCCGATGCCCGCCGCATGGAGGGCCGCGATCATCTGCTTGCACTCCCGCACCCGCACCTCACCCCGGGTGGGGTCGGTGGAGTAGCTGCCATCGGGCACATTGAAGTTGGTGGGGTCGTAGCCCCAGTTATACTGCCGGGTCAGGGGGCGGCTCTCATCCACGCTGCCAAAATCGAAGATTGGCATGAGCTGGACATAGCTCACCCCCAGCCGCTTGAGATAATTCAGGCAGGTGGGGTGGATGCCGTCGCTGCTCAGGGTCGTGCCCTGCTGGGTAAAGGCCAGAAATTTGCCCCGCCAGGCTGTGTGCACACCGCTGGCCGGGTCCTGCGAGAAATCCCGGACGCTGACCTCCCAAACGCTGCGGCGGGCCGGTGGGATCACCGGCCGCACATCCCGCTCCCAGCCCTGCGGGTCTACCCGGGCCGGGTCAAAGATCATGCTGCGCACCCCGTTCACCCCAGCCGAGCGGGCGTAGGGGTCCGTTGCATTGCAGGTGCCAAACGGGGTGGTAAGGGTGAAATCGTAGTATTTTCCGTGCTGGTCGCCGGGCAGATAGATGCTCCACACGCCCTTGTCCTGCTGCTGCAGGGGCAGGGTGCCCACACAGGCCCCGCCGGTGCCCCGGCGGTACAGGTTCACTGCTGCCTGTTTTGCCGTGGGAGCCCACAGACGCAGGTGTGTCCCGGCGGGGGTATACTCCACCCCCAGCGGGCCGTAGTATTCCGTCTGGCGGGCAAAGGCTTCGCTCTCAAACAGCGTCTTCCATTCAGCAGGTGTTCTTGGCTCCATGGCAATTCATCCTTTCATTTGATAATAGTGTAACGAACTTTGTCCTTTATTTCAACCCTTTCCTTGCAAAACGTACCAGACTCCACTATACTGAAAGAAAAAACACTGCACGGAGGGAAGTTTTATGGCATACACCGATGATTGGGAAAGTCTGATGAACGGCGTGTTCGGCCCGGGGGGCAGATTCAAGGCCGCCCCCGGCACTTCTGCACCCAAAACAGGCAGCAACGCCGCCCTGCCTGACCTGAACGCGGCGCTTCTGGAACAGCAGAAACGGCTGGACGAGCTGTTGAAGCAGCAGAACGCCCAGCTCAAAACCCAGAGCGATGCCACCGCCGCCGCGCTGGAAAGCAGCCGCCAGATGCTGCGGGACATGGAGGACGAAGGCCTGCTGGCCAGGGGCACCACCGACATGAAGCCGGAACATCTGGGCAGCTTTGAAGGCCTTGCCGCCGAGGTCAAGCAGACGGTGCTGGGGCAGGATGCTTTTGTGGACAGCGTGGTGCGGGCCATGCGCCGCCCCTTTGTGCTGGGCACCGAAGCCCCCGCCGCCCGCAACGTCATCCTGCTCACAGGCGGGGCAGGCACAGGCAGGCATTTTGCACTGGAAGAAACTGCCCGCTGCATGGCGGCCCGGGGCCTTTTGCAGAGCGACAGGATCGCCACGCTGGATCTGGCCCTTTACCCCAATTCCGGAGCCGAAAAGCTCTTCCTGCAGGACCTCTACGCTGCCCTGCACGCACCCGGGGAGATCCTTGCCTTTGAGCACTACGAGAGCTGTTATCCCGGCTTTCTGAAGACCCTGTCTGATCTGGCCGTCAAGGGCAGTGCCCCCCTGTCCAGCCGGTATCTCGTGAACAAGGAGGGCATCCTTGTGGATGCAGGCACGGCGCTGGCCCCGGGAGCCGTCAGCCGCATCGACCCCTGCGGCAAATACCTCATCTTCTACTCCCACAAGGGCCGGGAGGCACTGGCTGACAAATTCGGCGCGGCGCTGGTGTCGGCACTGGGGGATGTCTGCGAGACGGCCTCCTACACCCGGGAGGATCTGGCCGCCCTTGCCGCACAGCAGCTCAACGCGCTGGCCCAGAAGATCCGCACCCGGCTGGGGCTGACCCTTTCCGCCGGGGCCGACGTGCGGGACTATGTCGCAGCTCAGTGCACCGCACAGAAGGGTGCGGCAGGCCTTTCCGCGTGCACCGACCGCATCTTCCGCGCCCTGAGCGAATACTGCCTGCGGACCGATGAAACCCTTACCGGCACCGTAACTCTGACCGCCGGGCCGGAAGGGGTGCAGTTCCGCCTGAACGACGGCGCAGACCAGCCCCTGTTCGACCTGCTGCCTGCCGCCTACACCGGCGCGCTGGATGCCATCCGCGCCGAGATCAACGAGCTGGTGGGCCTTGCCCCGGTCAAGGAATATGTGTTCGGTCTGGCCGACAACCTGCAGGTGCAGCAGCGCCGCGCCGCCGCCGGGCTCAAGACTGCCAGCCTTTCGATGCACATGATCTTCACGGGCAACCCCGGCACCGGCAAGACCACCATTGCCCGGCTGGTGGCGAAATACCTGAAAGCCATCGGTGCCCTCAAGGGCGGCCAGCTGGTGGAGGTGACCCGTGCCGATCTGGTGGGCCGCTACACCGGCCACACCGCCCCCCTGACCAACAGCGTCATCGAGAGTGCGCTGGGTGGTGTGCTCTTCATTGACGAGGCATACAGCCTCTACCGCGGTGAGCAGGACAGCTTCGGGCTGGAAGCCATCGACACGCTGGTGAAGGGGATGGAGGATCACCGGAATGAGCTGGTGGTCATTCTGGCGGGTTACACCAGGGAGATGGAGACCTTTCTCACCGCCAACAGCGGCCTTGCCAGCCGTTTTCCCAACCGGATCGAGTTCCCGGACTACACCGCCGTGGAGCTGCTGCAGATCACCCAGGTCCTTGCCAAAAACAAGGGCTACACCCTGGCCGAAGCCTGCACCGAACCCCTGCTGGGCTATTATGCCCGCTGGCAGGCAGCCGATGCCCGCACCGCCGGCAATGGCCGCCTTGCCCGCAACACACTGGAAAAGGCCATCTTCCACCAGAGCCGCCGCCTTGTGGCCGAGCCCGCCGCCGCGCTGGATCTGATCCTGCCCAGTGATCTGGAATTGAAGGAACCGTAAACACGCAAAAAGGACTGCTTTCGCAGTCCTTTTTTGTTATTGATGCTGTTCTGCCAGCCGGGCGGTCATCTCCCGCATTCCCTGCCGCACTTCGGGCGGGGCAACCACTTCTATCTTGCCGCCAAAGCCGCAGACCCAGCCATAGAACTGGTCACTGACGCAGATGGGGACATCAAAATGGAAGCAGCCATTCTCCTCGGGCAGGAACATGGGCGTTGCGCCAAAGCGCTCCCGCATGGCACCTTCCAGATCCGCGGTGCACCGCAGGGTAACGCGATGCTCCGGCCCGCCGTACATTCCAAAGTGCTTGCGCAGATAGGCAGGCAGGTCAAGATCCGCAAACTGCTCCTGACCGCGCCGGGGCGCATCCAGCACCCGGACCCCGCTCATCTTGTCCACCCGGTAATGGCGGATGCCCTTTTCATCGGCAAAGGCAATGAGGTAGTAGCACCCGTTCTCCCAGGCCAGCTGCCACGGGCTGACGGTCCTTTTCTCTTTCTCGCGGCTGTCGGCTTTTCTGTAGAGGAACTCCACCATTTTACCGTTGTTGATGGCCTCGTGCAGGGCATCGATGCTGTACAGCAGGCTCTTGCTGTCGGTCTTGGGGCGGCCCTCCACATAGACCTGACGCTGCAGCTGGCTGCCCTCGTAGTTGGAGCAGAGCTTTTCCAGCTTGTGGATCAGCCGCCTGCTCGTGGTGCCGGATACCACCCGGCTTGCCTGCACAGCATCCACCAGCAGCTTGAGCTCCGCCAGATCAAAGGTGCGGCTGGCAAGGAAATACCCGCCGCCCCGGCCCCGGCGCAGCTTGATATCATAGCCCAGCGCACCCAGTGCCTCAATATCGCTGTACACGCTCTTGCGCTCGCAGCGGATGCCCTGCGCCTCCAGCAGCTCCACCAGCTGCGGCACGTTCAGCAGGTGGTTTTCATCGGTCTGCTGCTCAAAAATGCGCAATAGCGCCAGCAGCTTGGATTTCTGGCCTTCCTGTTTGGGCATTCGGTACACCTCATTTTTTCGTGTTGTGCCAAACCTCTCAGTCTCGCTTCCAGCTCCCCCCAGCAGGGGAGCCAGAAAAAAACAGCAGTGCTGTGTGCTGAAAAGGTTACGGCGCTTTCTTATCAAACGCCGCGCGGCGCTGGGTGGACAGGCGGAACATCTCCTCCAGCTTTTCCCGGTCATCGGCCACAAGGGCGTTGCGCATCTCGTTCAGCGCCCCGCTGAACTGGTCGATCTCGGAGATGAGGTTTTCCTTGTTCCAGAGGAACAGCTCCGCCCACATCTTATCGTTGATGCGTGCAATGCGGGTCAGGTCCCGGAAAGAATCTCCGGTGTACTCGCACAGCGAGGTATTGTCGTTGGCGCACATCAGGCTGACGGCGATGGCATGGCAGAGCTGGCTGACATAGCCGATCATCCTGTCATGCTCCTGCACGGTCAGGGTGCAGATATGCTTGAAGCCCAGCACCTCGGCCAGCT
>OGOY01003218.1_pt1 | contig 12971 bp, 8 predicted proteins | sample 1552811 | NCBI WGS metagenome assembly OGOY01 (sample SAMEA2580132, study PRJEB22360) | human gut metagenome | biome: human gut; feature: human-associated habitat; material: faeces | place: Denmark | collected 2008/2010 | reverse complement strand
GCTTTAACTTTGTTCTCATGTCCTGAATAAGTATGAACTACATACCATCTTGCTTCTTGTAACTCTGACATTTGTTTTCTCCTTTTAATCTATTTTAGTATTAATCCTAGTGCACCAGATAATACAGTGTCTAATCCCCATACTAATATAGTAAACGAAATAATAGTAGCTAAAACTATCCCTGTGTTTTTTAGCAATTCTTTTTTGGTTGACCATGTAACTCTTTTAAGCTCTTGATTAGTGTCTTTTACATATCTCACTAAACCAGATTTCTTTTTAACTGTTTGGCTTTCTTGAGTTGCCATCTACACTCACATCCTTAAAATAAGACTATTTTGTTTCTTTATGAGTAGTATGTTTTTTACAGAATTTACAGTATTTGTTTAACTCTATTCTGTCTGGGTTATTTTTTTTGTTTTTTGTAGTGTTGTAATTTCTTTGTTTACATTCTGAACAAGCTAATGTTACTTTTACTCTCATCTGCTACACCTCCAAATTTGTAAATACAATAATATATATTGTTAAATAATACCTTAATCATTTAATTTTAAAGTTAAATGTTAGATACTATTACCTTCCTTAATCATTACTTTGTATAAGTTATCACAAATTTAAAGTTGTGTCAATGTTTTTGTTTGTTTACTTAAAAAAAGAGGAGTATGAAAACCCCTCTCTTTTTTATATACATTTTTAAAACAAAATGTTCTTTTCAGATTATTCTATTATAGATGCTACAACACCAGATGCTACTGTTCTACCACCTTCTCTTATAGCGAATCTTAATCCTTCTTCTACACATATTTTGTTTATTAAGTCAACTTCTATAGTTATGTTGTCTCCAGGCATAACCATTTCTGTTCCTTCTGGTAATTTACAAGCACCAGTTACGTCAGTTGTTCTGAAGTAGAATTGTGGTCTGTATCCATCGAAGAATGGAGTATGTCTTCCACCTTCTTCTTTTTTAAGAACGTATATTTCTGCAGTGAATTTAGTGTGAGCGTTAACTGTTCCTGGTTTAGCTAAAACTTGTCCTCTTTCGATTTCAGTTCTTTGTACACCTCTTAATAATGCTCCTATGTTATCTCCAGCTTCAGCGCTGTCTAATAATTTTCTGAACATTTCTATACCAGTTACAACAACTTTTCTAGTTTCTTCAGTTAATCCTACTATTTCAACTTCGTCTTGAACTTTTAATTGTCCTCTTTCAACTCTACCTGTAGCAACTGTACCTCTACCTGTTATAGAGAATACGTCTTCTACTGGCATTAGGAATGGTTTGTCAACATCTCTTTCTGGAGCTGGTATATATTCGTCTATTTGTTCGAATAATTCTACTATTTTGTCTCCCCATTCTGAAGATGGATCTTCTAAAGCTTTTAAAGCTGATCCTCTTATTATTGGAGTATCATCACCTGGGAATTCATACTCGTCTAATAATTCTCTTATTTCCATTTCAACTAATTCTAATAATTCTTCGTCATCTACCATATCACATTTGTTTAAGAATACTACTATGTATGGTACACCAACTTGTCTAGATAATAGTATATGCTCTCTTGTTTGAGGCATTGGTCCATCAGTTGCAGAAACAACTAATATAGCACCATCCATTTGAGCAGCTCCTGTTATCATGTTTTTAACGTAGTCAGCATGTCCTGGACAGTCAACGTGAGCGTAGTGTCTGTTTGGAGTTTCGTATTCAACGTGAGCAGTTGATATAGTGATTCCTCTTTCTCTTTCTTCTGGAGCTTTATCTATGTTAGCGAAATCTACAGCTTCTCCTAATTGATATCTGTCATATAAAGTTTTTGTTATTGCAGCTGTTAATGTAGTTTTACCGTGGTCAACGTGACCGATTGTTCCTATATTAACATGTGGTTTATTTCTTTCGAATTTAGCCTTTGCCATTTTGAAATCCTCCTAGTAATTATTTTTATATATTTTTTAATAAGACGAGGACGAATCCTCGTCTTTTGTTTTTATTTATTTAAATAGATATTATCTACCTTCAGCTATTTTTTTAGCTACACCAGCTGGAACTTGTTCGTAGTGGTCGAATATCATAGTGTAAGTAGCTCTACCTTGAGTAGTAGATCTTAATTCAGTTGAGTAACCGAACATTTCTGAAAGTGGAACGAATGCATTTATAACTTGTGCACCTGCTCTAGCTTCCATACCTTGGATTAAACCTCTCTTAGAGTTTATTCCACCCATAACATCTCCCATGTATTCTTCTGGAGTAACAACTTCAACTTTGAAGTAAGGTTCAAGTAATACAGAATCACCTTTCTTTAAAGCTTCCTTCATAGCCATAGAACCAGCCATTTTGAATGCCATTTCTGATGAATCGACTTCATGGTAAGAACCATCGTATAATTCAACAGCAACGTCAACTACAGGATATCCTGCAACAACACCGGCTTGCATAGCACCTTGTATACCCATATCAGTTGGTCCAACATATTCTTTTGGAACAGATCCACCAACAGTTTTGTTTTCGAATACGTATCCAGCACCTGGCTCTTGTGGAGTAACTCTAAGTTTAACGTGTCCGTATTGTCCTCTACCACCTGATTGTTTAGAGTATTTGTACTCAACATCAACTGGTTTAGTTATTGTTTCTCTGTAAGCAACTTGTGGAGCACCAACATTTGCTTCAACTTTGAACTCTCTTAATAATCTATCAACGATGATTTCTAAGTGTAATTCACCCATACCACCGATTATAGTTTGTCCAGTTTCTTCGTCAGTTCTAACTCTGAAAGTTGGATCCTCTTCAGCTAATTTTTGAAGAGCTGTACCCATTTTTTCTTGAGCAGCTTTAGATTTTGGCTCTATAGCTACGTCTATAACTGGTTCAGGGAATTCCATAGATTCAAGTATGATAGCATTGTTTGGATCACATAAAGTATCTCCAGTTGTAGTATCTTTTAAACCTACTGCAGCAGCTATATCTCCTGCATAAACTTCAGTTATTTCTTGTCTTGTATTAGCATGCATTTGTAGGATACGTCCTATTCTTTCTCTCTTGTTCTTAGTAGCATTTAATACATAAGAACCAGATTCTAAAGTACCAGAGTAAACTCTGAAGAATGCTAACTTACCAACGAATGGGTCAGTCATTATTTTGAATGCTAATGCTGAGAATGGTTCTTCATCAGATGAGTGTCTTTCATCTTCTTCTCCGTTTTCTAATACACCTTTTATAGCTGGTATATCAGTTGGAGCTGGTAAGTAATCAACAACAGCATCTAGTAATAATTGAACACCTTTGTTTCTGTAAGCAGATCCACAGAATACTGGGTTCATTTCACATGCTATTGTAGCTTTTCTTATAGCAGCTTTTATTTCTTCTTCAGTGAATTCTTCACCTTCAAGATATTTCATCATTAGTTCTTCATCAGTTTCTGCAACTGCTTCAACTAATTTTTCTCTCCACTCAGCAGCTAATTCTTGCATATCTGCTGGTATTTCAGTTTCGTCCATTACAGTTCCTAGGTCATCTTCATAGATTATAGCATCCATTTTAACTAAGTCTATTATACCTTGGAATGTATCTTCTTTACCTATTGGTAATTGAACAGGTACTGCATTAGAACCTAATCTTTCTTTCATCATTTCTACAACGTTGTAGAAGTTAGCACCAAGTATATCCATTTTGTTAACAAATGCTATTCTTGGAACTTTGTAAGTTTCAGCTTGTCTCCATACATTTTCAGATTGAGGTTCAACCCCACCTTTAGCACAGAATACAGCAACTGAACCGTCAAGAACTCTAAGAGATCTTTCAACCTCAACTGTGAAGTCTACGTGTCCTGGAGTATCTATTATGTTTATTCTATGATCTTTCCAAGTTGTAGTTGTAGCAGCAGAAGTTATTGTTATACCTCTTTCTTTTTCTTGCTCCATCCAGTCCATTTGAGAAGCTCCTTCGTGAGTTTCTCCTATTTTATGTGTACGCCCAGTGTAGAACAGGATTCTTTCAGTAGTTGTAGTTTTCCCTGCATCTATATGAGCCATGATTCCTATATTTCTAGTTCTTTCCAAAGGAAAATTTCTAGCCATGGTTATCCTCCTTAGATATCTCTAATATTTCATAAATTCTAGTTGAATTCTGGTATTAGAATAAAATTAGAATCTGTAGTGAGCAAATGCTTTATTTGCTTCAGCCATTTTATGAGTATCTTCTCTTTTCTTAACTGATGCTCCAGTATTGTTTGCAGCATCCATTATTTCTCTCGCAAGTTTTTCTACCATACCTTTTTCCCCACGAGCTCTTGTGTATGTTACTAACCATCTAAGACCTAAAGTTTGTCTTCTGTCTGGTCTAACTTCTATTGGAACTTGGTAGTTAGCTCCACCAACTCTTCTAGCTTTTACTTCTAAAACTGGCATTATGTTGTCCATAGCTTTGTTGAATACTTCTAAAGCTTCTTCTCCAGTTTTTTCAGCTATTATATCAAAAGCATCATAAACTATTTTTTGTGCTTTTCCTTTTTTTCCGTCTATCATTAAGTTATTTATTAATTTACTTACCACTTTACTTCCATACATTGGATCTGGTAAAACGTCTCTTTTTGGAACATTACCTTTTCTTGGCATTTTGCTTCCCTCCTTAATTATTTAATCTTAAATCATAGGTACTCGACATAAATAATGCCGTGATGCCATAAATACATATATATATTTAAAGCACCGCACATATAATTAATTGTTAGTTTTTATTATTTCTTTGCAGCTTTAGGTCTCTTAGCACCATACTTAGATCTAGCTTGCATTCTCTTATCAACACCTGCAGTATCTAAAGTACCTCTTAATATGTGGTATCTAACCCCTGGAAGGTCTTTAACTCTTCCTCCTCTTATAAGAACAACACTGTGCTCTTGTAAGTTGTGTCCTTCTCCTGGTATATAAGCAGAAACTTCTATACCGTTAGTTAATCTAACTCTGGCAACTTTTCTTAAAGCTGAGTTAGGTTTTTTAGGAGTAACTGTTTTTACTGAAGTACAAACTCCTCTTTTTTGTGGTGAACTTGCATCAGTTGTTTTTTTGTTTAAAGAGTTGTAACTCTTTTGTAATGCTGGAGCAGTAGATTTTTTTAATAAGTCTTTTCTACTCTTACGAACTAATTGGTTAATTGTTGGCATCATCGGCACCTCCTTCTTCTAAAATTTCGATCTTTTAATGATCGCCAACTAAATCGGATATTACTACCGATTTCCGTAGTTAAATGTTCGCTATATAGTCAAACATTTAATAGATTGGTACTTAATAGTTCTTTAATTATATTAAAGCTCACTTAAAAGTTTACCCTAAACAGTAATTCAGAGTAAACTTTTAAATTCGCACTTTTACATTTTAACATCACATACAGTTCATGTCAAGAATGTTTATATAACAATTCTTATAAAGATTCTTCTTCTACTTTTTCAACTGCAATGTTTCTGTATTTTTTCATTCCTGTTCCTGCTGGAATTAATTTACCTAATATAACATTTTCTTTAAGTCCTATTAAGTGATCTTCTTTTCCTTTTATAGCAGCTTCTGTTAAAACTCTTGTAGTTTCTTGGAATGATGCTGCTGATAGGAATGAATCTGTAGCAAGAGATGCTTTAGTTATACCAAGTAAAACTCTCTTAGCTATAGCTGGTCTTAATCCTTTAGATTCAGCTTCTTCGTTACATTCTTGGAATGTTAATACATCTTCATAACCACCTGGTAATAAATCTGTATCTCCTGGATCTTCAACTTTAACTTTAGATAGCATTTGTCTAACTATTACTTCTATATGTTTATCGTTGATATCAACCCCTTGAAGTCTATACACTCTTTGAACTTCTTTAACTATATATTCTTGAACGCCACCAATACCTTTAACTCTTACTATATCATGTGGGTTTATAGAACCTTGAGTAAGTGGATCACCAGCTTCAACAAGTTGACCTTGTTTAACTCTTATTCTTGATCCATATGGTATTTGGTAAACTTCTCTTTCTCCTTCTTTTGGTATTACTATAACTTCTTTTCTCTTACCAGTTTCGTCTATTTCAACTCTACCAGTTATTTCAGAAATTATAGCTAACCCTTTTGGTTTTCTAGCTTCGAAAAGCTCTTCAACCCTTGGAAGACCTTGAGTTATATCTCCTCCGGCAACCCCACCTGTATGGAATGTACGCATTGTAAGCTGTGTACCAGGTTCACCGATTGATTGAGCAGCGATTATACCAACTGCTTCACCGATATGAACTTCTTTACCAGTAGCTAAGTTTCTACCATAACATTTAGAACAAACACCGTGATGAGTTTTACAGTTAAGAACTGTTCTTATGTTAACTCTTTCGATACCTGCATTTATTATAGCTTCAGCATCGTCTTCTTGTATCATAGTATCTGCTTCTACTAATACTTCACCAGTTTCTGGATGTAGTATAGCATCTATAGTATATCTTCCTACTATTCTATCGTATAAGTCTTCTATTGCTTCACTTCCATCAGTTATAGCAAATATTTCTGTTGTTTCAGTAGTTCCACAATCAAAATCTCTAACTATAACATCTTGACTGACGTCAACAAGTCTTCTTGTTAAGTAACCTGAATCGGCTGTACGTAGCGCTGTATCGGCTAACCCTTTTCTGGCACCGTGTGAAGATGTGAAGTATTCCATTACTGATAACCCTTCACGGAAGTTAGATTTAACTGGGATTTCAACTGTTTTACCAGATGCATTGGCCATCAGACCACGCATACCTGCTAACTGTCTTATCTGGTTCTTAGAACCTCTGGCTCCTGAATGTGCCATGATGTAGATATTATTCATTCTTTCAAGACCATTCATTAGCTCATCTGTAACTTTTTCAGTTGTTTTAGTCCAAGTATCTATAACTTTTTCATATCTTTCTTCATCAGAGATTAGACCTCTTCTGAATACTTTTTCGTATTTTTCAACTTGTACTTCTGCATCTTTTATTAAATCTTTTTTAGTTTCTGGTATTTTCATGTCTGCAACAGCAACTGTTATACCACCTATAGTTGAATATTTAAATCCTAATGATTTAATATGGTCTAAAACTTCAGCAGTTATAGTGTTTCCATGTCTTCTGAAACATTTATCTATTATCTTACCTAAAGCTTTTTTATCAACTAAATAATTTATTTCTAATCCAAATGGATCTTCTTCTCTATTTACGAATCCTAAATCTTGAGGTATGTTTTCATTGAATATGAATCTACCTACTGTACTTTCTGTGATTCCAACTCTACCATCTTCTAAAACAATTCTCATTTTAACTGTTGAGTGTAATTCAACTGCTTTAGTTTGGTAAGCCATCATTAACTCGTTAAAGTCTTTGAATACTGTTCCAGTTCCTTTTTCTCCTCCTTGAGATTCTATTGTTAAGTAGTAACATCCTAGAACCATATCTTGAGATGGAGTAGTTATTGGAGAACCATCTTTTGGAGCAAGTATGTTGTTTACAGAAAGCATTAAGAATCTAGCTTCTGCTTGTGCTTCTACTGATAATGGTACATGGACCGCCATTTGGTCACCGTCGAAGTCGGCATTGTATGCTGTACAAGCTAATGGATGTAATCTTATAGCTTTACCTTCAACTAGTACTGGTTCAAAGGCTTGGATACCAAGTCTATGAAGAGTAGGGGCACGGTTAAGTAAAACTGGATGGCTCTTAATTACTTCTTCAAGAACATCCCATACTTCTGGTTTTACTTTTTCAACTAATGATTTAGCACTTTTTATATTATGTGCATAACCTTCTTTAACTAATTTATCCATTACGAATGGTTTGAATAATTCAAGAGCCATTTTTCTTGGAATACCACATTGGTAGAATTTAAGTTCTGGCCCAACAACTATAACTGAACGTCCTGAGTAGTCAACACGTTTACCAAGTAAGTTTTGACGGAAACGACCTTGTTTACCTTTAAGCATGTCTGATAAAGATTTTAATGGTCTATTTCCTGGTCCAGTAACTGGTCTACCTCTTCTACCATTGTCTATTAGAGCATCTACTGCTTCTTGAAGCATTCTTTTTTCATTTCTAACGATGATGTCAGGAGCTCCAAGCTCTAATAATCTTTTTAATCTGTTGTTTCTGTTTATAACTCTTCTATATAAGTCATTTAAGTCAGAAGTTGCAAATCTACCTCCATCTAATTGAACCATTGGTCTTAAATCTGGTGGTATTACTGGAATTGCATCTAGTATCATCCACTCTGGTTTATTTCCAGACTTTTTGAATGCTTCTACCACTTCTAATCTTCTTATTGTTCTAACTCTCTTTTGACCTGTACTATCTTTTAAGTCAGCTCTTAATTCTTTACTTTCTTTTTCTAGGTCTATATTTTGTAGTAATTGCTTAACAGCTTCAGCACCCATTCCTACAGTGAAAGAATTGTATCCATACTTATCTACTGCAGTTCTGTATTCTTTTTCTGTTAAAAGTTGTTTTTCATTTAATCCAGTTTCTCCTGGATCAACTACAACATATGAAGCAAAGTATAATACTTTTTCTAAAGATCTTGGAGACATATCAAGTAAAAGACCCATTCTACTTGGTATACCTTTGAAGTACCAGATATGAGACATAGGAGCTGCAAGCTCTATATGTCCCATTCTTTCTCTTCTTACTTTTGACTTAGTGACTTCAACGCCACATCTATCACAAACTACACCTTTATATCTAACTCTTCTATATTTTCCACAATGACATTCCCAGTCTTTTTGTGGTCCAAATATTCTTTCACAGAATAGACCGTCTTTTTCTGGTTTTAAAGTACGGTAATTAATTGTTTCTGGTTTTTTAACTTCTCCTCTAGACCATTCTCTTATACGTTCTGGAGAGGCTAAACCTATTTTTATCGACTCGAAATTGTTTAATTCAAACAAGGAGTTCTCTCCCTTCTATTTGATATTTATTTTATTATAAAACTATATTTCAAAATCACTGTTGTCTTCATCGCCAAAGCCACTGAAATCAAAATTTAAATTATCATCTACTTCTTCATTATAGTCTATATCTTCTTCAACTAAATCTTCGTCAGCTTCATCGATATCTTCGATAACATGAGATTCTTCTACTTCTCTTTCATCACTGATAAGACTTAATTCGAAGTTTCCATCAACTTCATCATCAAGATCTGTTGATTCTCTAACTTCTAATTCTTCGTCTTCTTCACTAAGAACTTTAACATCAAGACATAAACTTTGAAGTTCTTTTATAAGAACTTTGAATGATTCAGGTATTCCTGGTTCAGGAATGTTTTCACCTTTAACTATTGCTTCATAAGTTCTTACACGACCTACTACGTCGTCTGATTTAACAGTAAGTATTTCTTGAAGTATGTGTGCAGCTCCGTATGCTTCTAGAGCCCAAACCTCCATCTCACCGAATCTTTGTCCACCGAATTGTGCTTTACCACCAAGTGGTTGTTGAGTTACTAGTGAGTATGGTCCTGTACTTCTTGCATGTAATTTTTCATCAACTAAGTGATGTAGTTTTAAGTAGTACATGTATCCTACTGTTATTCTGTTATCAAATGTGTCACCTGTTCTACCATCATATAATGTTAATTTACCGTCTCTTGGGTAACCTGCTTCTTCTAAAGCATCCATTATATCAGTTTCTTTTGCACCATCAAATACTGATGTAGCAACATGCCATCCTAATTTCTTAGCAGCAAGTCCTAAGTGCATTTCAAGTACCTGACCGATGTTCATACGAGATGGTATACCCTGTGGATTCAGAACTATATCCATAGGAGTTCCGTCTTCCATAAATGGCATGTCTTCTTCTGGTAATACTCTTGAGATAACCCCTTTGTTACCATGACGTCCGGCCATTTTATCTCCGACTTTTATTTTTCTTTTCTTAGCGATGTAACATCTAACTAATTCATTTACTCCTGGTGATAAATCGTCACCATTTTCTCTTGTAAAGACTTTAACGTCAACTATTATACCTGATTCACCATGAGGTACTTTTAGAGATGTATCTCTAACTTCTCTAGCTTTTTCACCGAAGATTGCACGAAGTAATCTTTCTTCAGCAGTAAGTTCAGTTTCTCCTTTTGGAGTTACTTTACCAACTAATATATCTCCTGAATCTACTTCAGCACCTATTCTGATTATACCTCTGTCGTCTAAGTTTTTGATTGCACTTTCACCAACGTTTGGTATATCTTTAGTTATTTCTTCTGGTCCTAGTTTTGTATCTCTTGCTTCACATTCATATTCTTCTATATGAATAGTTGATAATCTATCTTCTTTAACAAGTCTTTCATTAATTAAAACGGCATCCTCGTAGTTATAACCTTCCCAAGTCATAAACGCGATTAAGCAGTTTCTACCTAATGCTATTTCACCTAAATCTGTAGCTGGTCCATCGGCAATAACGTCACCTGCTTTTATCATTTCACCTTTGTTTATGATAGGTGTTTGATTTATACAAGTTCCGTGATTTGAACGCTTGAATTTAAGTAATTTATATCTATCTCTATTTCCGTCTTCTCTTTTGATTACTATTTCATCAGCTGTTACTCTTTCAGCTATACCACTGTTTTTAGCAACAACAACTGCTCCAGAGTCTTTTGCAGCTCTGTATTCAACTCCTGTACCTATGATTGGTGCTTCTCTTCTCATTAGAGGCACTGCTTGACGTTGCATGTTGGCTCCCATTAGGGCTCTGTTGGCATCGTCATTTTCAAGGAATGGTATCATAGCTGTTGCTATAGATACAACTTGTTTAGGAGATATATCCATGAAGTCAACTCTTTCAGTTGGTACAAGTTCAACTGCACCATTTACAGTTCTACAAACAACCTTTGAGTTAACAAAGCTACCATCTGAATTTAATGGTTCATTTGCTTGCACTCTTATGAATAAATCTTCTTCATCTGCAGTAAGATAATGTATCTCATCTGTCATTTTTCCTGTTTCTTTATCATATTTTCTGTAAGGAGATTCGATGAATCCGTACTCATTTATCTTAGCATAAGTACTAAGTGAGTTTATAAGACCGATATTTGGTCCCTCTGGAGTCTCTATAGGACACATTCTACCGTAGTGAGAATGATGAACGTCACGCACTTCGAATCCAGCTCTTTCTCTTGAAAGACCACCTGGTCCTAATGCTGATAATCTTCTTTTATGTGTTAACTCAGATAATGGGTTAGTTTGGTCCATGAACTGAGATAACTGAGAACTACCAAAGAATTCTTTTATTGCAGCTGAAACTGGTCTAATATTTACTAATGCTTGTGGAGTTATAGATTCCATGTCTTGTACAGTCATTCTTTCTCTTATAACTCTTTCCATTCTTGAAAGACCAATTCTAACTTGGTTTTGTAATAATTCCCCAACTGATCTTATTCTTCTGTTTCCAAGATGGTCTATATCATCTATGTTTCCTATACCGAAGAATAGGTTGAATTCATAACTTATAGAAGCGATTATATCGTCTAATAGTATGTGTTTAGGAACTAATTCTTTTATTCTTATTTTTATACTTTCTTTTATTTCTTCTTCATCACTATATTCATCTAAAATTTCTTTTAATGTTGGATAGTGAACTTTTTCTTTTATATTTAAATCATCTATGTCAAAATCTATGTGAGCTTTGATATCAACAAAGTTATTACCTATTACTTTGACTTTTCTATCTTCATCAGTTTTTATAGTAACTGCATTGATACCTGAATTTTGTATCTTCCAAGCATCATCATAACTTATTTTTTCGTCAGCTTTTACGAATACTTCACCAGTTTCTGGGTTGATTATATCATCGTAAGCTACTCTGTTCATTATTCTATAAGCTAAAGCAAGTTTTTTATTGAATTTATATCTACCCACTTTTGCTAAGTCATATCTTTTTGCATCAAAGAATAATGCATTTATTAATGAAGATGCACTTTCAACTGTTGGTGGTTCACCTGGTCTTAATTTTTTATAAATTTCAACTAGACCTTCCTCAACATTTGTAGTATTATCTTTTTCTAATGTTGCCATTAGTCTTTCATCTTCACCTAAAAGTTCGATTATTTCAGCATTTGTACCTATACCTAATGCTCTTAATAATACAGTAACTGGTTGTTTTCTTGTTCTATCAACTCTAACAGAAATAACGTCGTTAGAATCAGTTTCATATTCTAACCAAGCACCTCTATTAGGTATAACAGTAGAAGATATTAGTTTTTTACCAGTTTTATCTCTTTCTAAAGCATAATATACTCCAGGAGATCTAACTAATTGACTTACGATAACTCTTTCCGCTCCATTTATTACGAAAGTCCCTCTATCTGTCATAAGCGGGAAGTCTCCCATAAATACTTCTTGTTCTTTGATTTCTCCAGTTTCTTTATTAATAAGTCTTACTTTTACTTTCAGAGGCGCACAATATGTAGCATCTCTTTCTTTACATTCTTCAATGTCATATTTAGGCTTATCATCTAGAGAGTAATCTACAAACTCTAATATTAAATTACCTGTGTAATCCTCAATTGGAGAAATATCATTAAAAACTTCCTTTAAACCTTCTTCTAAAAACCACTTATAAGAATCTACTTGTATTTCTATAAGATTTGGTAAATCAGCTATTTCTTTTATTTTAGAAAAGCTCATTCTCTTTCTCTTACCTATCGTGACAGGATATGGCATTCACTTTTCACCTCTCAATAATTAAAAATAAAACCATAGTTCATTGTAACGCATCTAATAATTCTATCATAACAACCAACTTTTTTCAATATGTAACTTATACCTAAACCCGTATAATTAATACTTTTTTCACAAAATATGCATTATTTATTATGCACAAAAAATCAAGCAATAATTCTAGTTTTTTAAAAATTTCCAAACTAGAGAATAGAAAACAGATGTAGTTCACGTCTACTTTCTATTCTCTAGTTTATCATTTCTTTTTTAGCTTAAAAAAAGGCATCTAACTAAAGATGCCTTTTAT
>OGOY01003174.1_pt1 | contig 13129 bp, 9 predicted proteins | sample 1552811 | NCBI WGS metagenome assembly OGOY01 (sample SAMEA2580132, study PRJEB22360) | human gut metagenome | biome: human gut; feature: human-associated habitat; material: faeces | place: Denmark | collected 2008/2010 | reverse complement strand
TGCCCTGGAGTGGCTTTCAGATGGGCAGTCCCCCCCCCGGCCACAATGCCCTCTTCCACAGCGGCGCGGGTGGCGTTCAGGGCGTCCTCGATGCGGAGCTTCTTCTCCTTCATCTCCACCTCGGTGGCGGCGCCCACGCGGATGATCGCCACGCCGCCGGCCATCTTGGCCAGGCGCTCCTGGAGCTTCTCGCGGTCGAAGTCGGAGGTGGTGTTCTCGATCTCGTTCTTAATCTGGCTGACGCGCTCGTCGATGGCGTCCTTGGAGCCGGCGCCGCCCACGATGGTGGTGGTGTCCTTGGTGATCTTGATGGACTTGGCACGGCCGAGCATCTCGGCGGTGACGTCGGTGAGGTTGACGCCGAGCTCCTTCATGGCAACCTGGCCGCCGGTCAGGATGGCGATGTCCTCGAGCATGCGCTTGCGGCGGTCACCGTAGCCGGGGGCCTTGACGGCGCAGACGTTGAGGGCGCCACGGAGCTTGTTGAGGATGAGGGAAGCCAGGGCCTCGCCGTCCACGTCCTCGGCGATGATGAGCAGCGGGCTGCCCTGCTTGGCAACGGCCTCGAGGATGGGGAGCACGTCCTGGATGTTGGAGACCTTCTGGTCGGTCATCAGGATGTAGGGGTCAGACAGCTCGGCCGTCATGGTGTCGTTGTTGGTGGAGAAGTACGGGGAGATGTAGCCCTTGTCAAACTGCATGCCCTCAACGGTGTCGATGTCGATGCCGAAGGTCTGGGACTCCTCGACGGTGATGACGCCGTCCTTGCCCACGACCTCCATGGCGTCGGAGATCTTCTTGCCAATCTCGGGGTCGGAGGCGGAGATGGTGCCGACGGAGGCAATCTGCTCCTTGGTGGAGACCTGCTGAGCGGACTTCTTCATCTCGGCCACGACGGCGTCGACGGCCTTGTCGATGCCGCGACGGATGGCGATGGGGTTGGCGCCAGCGGCGACGTTGCGAAGGCCCTCGTTGACGATGACCTGGGCCAGCAGCGTGGCGGTGGTGGTGCCGTCACCCACGGTGTCGTTGGTCTTGGTGGCGACCTCCTTCACCAGCTGGGCGCCCATGTTCTCCACGGGGTCCTTGAGCTCGATCTCCTTGGCGACGGAGACGCCGTCGTTGGTGATGGTGGGGGCGCCGTAGGAGCGCTGAAGGGCCACGTAGCGGCCCTTGGGGCCCATGGTGGTGGTGACGGCGTCAGCCAGGGTGTTAACGCCCTTGGCAAGCTTGGCGCGAGCGTCGGTGCCGAAGTAAATGTCCTTAGCCATTGTGAATCCCTTTCAGGTGTGCCCCGCCGCGGGCGGGGCGTCTTTGGTTAGCTGGTGCTAGTCCTCGATGATGGCGTAGATGTCATCGGCACGGAGGAGCAGGAAGTCCTCGCCGTCGACCTTGACCTCGTTGCCGCCGAACTTGCCGTAGTAGACCTCGTCGCCCACGTGCACGTCCATGGCCACGCGCTCGCCCTTATCGTTGAGCTTGCCGGCGCCAACGGCGATGACCTCGCCGCGCTGGGGCTTCTCCTGGGCGCCGCTGGAGATGTAGAGGCCGGAAGAGGTCTTCTCCTCCTTGGGGGCGGGCTTGACGAGAACGCGATCGCCGAGAGGCTTGAGAGTCATGGTTTCCTCCTTCTTAGGTGCGCCCCCACCGGGGCACTCTGTCCAACGGTCTGAATAATACCCAGACGGCCGGACTTATACCACTGCGATAGAAAAAATCTCACAGGCGGCACTTAGGTTTTATGAGCGGTCGGAAACAAGGGGCTTCGCGGGAAAGAAGGGCGCCGGCGCAACGCGGCATAGACGGGCATCTTCACTCATTTCATATGCCTCGTCTACAGACACGAACCAGTTGGCGATTCACAGTAAGCGCAGCTCACGCTTCGACAGGAGGACATATGGGCATGCGCATCGCATCGAAACTGCCAAAGACAACGTTTCTGCGTCCGCCGCTCGCCTATGCAGCGGACCTGCTTCGGGTTTGTCTGCGCGATAAGGCAATCGCCGCGTCCCTCATAGCCTGTCAGGCACTCCTGCTGCTGCCGATGATCGTCGGTTTTCCCATGAACGAGGAGGCTATCAACCGTGACCGGGCGCTCTCGATGCTCGGAATCGTTCGAAACGAGCTCTCCGCCTACAAGGATGAGTTCCCCGAGGAGCTATACGACCTCACGCAGCAGCAGTATCGGCACTATTCCGATGCGGTCGCCGCAAAGTACCCGAGCAAAGAGTTCTTCCGCGCCATGGCGGCCGCCAGCGAGGTCGAAGATGTCGAGCATCGCGCGGGCTACCTTACCGGCGACAACATACACAGCGCCTACGCAAAGCTGTTCGACGGGCTCGCGAACATCGACGGCACGTCCGCGTATGCCACCGCGGCGGACTTGCCGGCGCTAGAGTACCTCTCCTTTGCCCTTGGGCTCATGCCGGCGATCGTTGTGCTTCTTCCCGCCGTCGTCGCCACGACAAGCATCGTCAGACGGCTCCGAGGGCAAACCCTCCTTGCCAATGCGCCCATTGGCAGGACGTCGCGACGAGCGGTAGCAACGATGACGAGCATCGCATGCGCCGCGGCGGGCCTTGCTGCCGTCCTCATGCCGGCCGCGCTTGTGGCGCTCCTGCGCAACGGGATTGGAGACCCCGCCTACCCCCTTGTCCACATAATTGCCGGCGACGTCGTCGCGAGCTCTGCGGGCCGGGCAATCGCGGAGGACATCGCCCTTCTTGCCCTGGCGGGCATCGCCCTCGTATCCGTCATGTGCGTTGTTGGCAGGGCCGGAGCGACCGGAGCGTTTGTCACCGGCGTCGCGCTATGCGTGCTTCCCCTGCTACCCCCCTACTCCGCCAGCTCGGCACCGTGGGCCGCATTCGGGGCGTGGCTTCCCACCACCTACCTCAGGCTTGACCAGGTCGTCGGGCAGATGACCTATTCGGTTGCATTTGACATCTCGGCGTTTCCGCAGGCGACGGTCGAGCGCGGCGCGGCGATCCTTGCGTTCGCGGCGGCGGCGACATGCCTTGCGGGCATTGCCTTGGAGGCATGGGGCAACGCTCGGGACCGGCATCGCTTGGCAGAAGGAGGCTCTGATGATCGAGCTCGATGACCTTTGCGTGCGCAGGGGCTCCCGAATCATCCTGCGGGATAGCTCGCTCAGCCTCATGGGAGGGATTGTTGGGCTCATCGCCCCCAACGGGAGCGGCAAGACGACGCTGCTCGAGACCCTTGCCGCTCCTTGGGATCGCCGTGTAAGCGGCAGACTCCTGGTCGACGGTGCGGCCACGACGCCAGGCGAGTGGGAGAGGCATTGCTTCTACCTACCTTCCGCGGCGAAGCTGCTCGAGCCCCTGCTCACAGGGCGCGAGCACGCGCAGATTGCGAGACGCCAGTGGCGCTCTGACGCCTCAATCGAGAAGATCGCGGATGCGTGCGGGGCATCGGGCATCATCGACACCCCCGTGCGCAAGTGCTCCGACGGCATGCGCCAGCTCATAGCCTTGACGGTTGCCATGTCTACCGGCGCACGCCTGCTTTTGCTCGATGAGCCGCTAAGCGCCCTGGACCCGACGAACAAGGAGCGGGCAACGCGAGCACTCGAAAAGTGGGCGGCGACGGGGCGGACCGTCGTCATGTCAACACATGACCTTGGAATTGCCGATTTGTTCTGCACCGCCGCGGTATTTGTCCGCGAGGGGCGGCTCGCGACGGTAAGCAGCAAAGACCTCGATGGGACTTCTTGCCAGCGGCTGTATCGAGAGTTCTATGAAGAAAGGAGGTTCTGAGCAAAGAGCCCGCAGGCAGCAATCAAAGCAAACGACAAAAGGAAAGGCATGAAAACCGAGGCCGCTTATCGCCCCTCAAGAAGGCCCAGAAGCCGAGCCACGCGCGCATCGAGGCCCGCCACGGTATGAACATTAAAGACTCGAAACACCTCGCTCCTGGCGCTGTTTAGGGTGCCGGGAGCAATGAGAAGGGCCTCGCATATCTCAGGGCCGCTCATCCCCCCAATAAGAGCTATCGCAACGGAAGTGCATGTCTCGTTGAGGCCGCGCAGACGGCAAAGGGCACTCACCCGAGCGCCGAAGTCGATTGATTGCCCTCGCAGCCGAGAGATGCCGCGCCGGGCAAGACAAGCCCAGAAGAGCGCGGCCGCCGAGGCAATCCCCGCGACGACGACGGAGCCCATTGCCAGGCTCGCAAGAGAAGCCGCGGCGGCAACGCCCGCCATCGACCCCGCCAGCGCCAAAAGCTCGCCCGTGCATACCAAAGACCAAGACAAACGCGCGCCCACGGCAGAACCCAGGCCAAAGGACGCGACCAGCATAGCCAACGAGCATGCGTCCTTCTTCCTTCCGACATAAAGGGCGAGTATTCCGAAACTGCAGCTGCAAAGCGCGGCTCCAGGCCCTCCGACGAGCAGCGCGGGCAGACAGGCAGCAGAAATGCATGCGACGTCGCGCGGCACGAACACGCAGTCCCCAGCAGCGCGGACGGAAGCCGCGACCAAAGCCAGCGAGACAAGGGCGGCCGCTCGCGCGACAAACACAAAAAGGGTTCCTTGCGCCAGGCCGGCAACCTCGGCGACGGCGCAGGCGCCCAGGAGGGCGGCCACACCGCAAAGGGGCGCCTGCGGAATGGCCGCCCTCTTTGTGCGCCCCGAGCAAGCGGCGACGAGTCCCAGGCCTAAGGCGAGCAGTATCTGGCCCGCAAGAACCGCCTCGATCCATCCCCCGGCCCAAGCGGCACCCACGGGCAGCGCCGAGCCGAACACAAACAAGTACGGGAGCGGCGCGGCCATCGAGCAATGGTGCGGCGCTTTGGGCTCCGCAGCAGCCTGCTGGAAAGGCGACAGCTCGTTAAGGGACCCGACGCCGAGTTTCTTTGCGGCCCTGGACTGCAGGTTTCTAACCGTCGATGGGCTGATGCCCATCTGACGCGCCACCTCGGCGGAGCTCTTATTTGCAAGACGGCCGAGAACCGCCTCGCGCTCGCGCGGCGAGAGGGGCGACAGGTCGAAAGCGTCGGGCGATGGCCCGGCCTCCGCCGCGGCCGGCCGTGGGCGAGCAGCGAGGTCGGCCGTCTCGCGGACGGAACTCACGGCAATAAGCGCTGCGCCGCAGGCCAGCGCCGCGAATCCGGCCGCGCTGCGACCGGCAAACAGCGCCGGCGCGAGCTCGGCAAGACATCTCGCCGCAATCACGCCAAAAGCCGTGCCTGCAAGGCACAAGGCGCTTTTGCCCCGCTTGTCAAGCCAGGCGGCGAGCATGCCCGCGGCGCACCATGCAAGGCAGCAAGCGGCATCAATGGGCCCAGGGTCAAGCACGCCGCTTCGAAGCAGGTGGGGACCAGGCCCCGCGAAGCCGGCAATGCTGTAGGCGAGCACGTGCCAGCAGCTCGACGCATCGAAGCCGGGCGCGGCCGAATACGAAAGGCGGGCAAACGTCCAGTTGGGTTCATTTCCCACCAAGATCGCGAGGACGCCGAACGCGAGCAAGGCAAAGGCGAGGGAACGCGCAGCGAAGCCGCGCGAAAAGGAGGCTGCGCCCGCCTCGGCCTTTCCGAGACCGCACTGCCAGGCGGCACCGCACGCAAAAGAGCCGAACAAGACGAGGCAATTTGCGGACCAGCCGAGGACGATCGCCTCGCTTGCGCCAAAAGCCAGGTATTTGAGCAGCGCCGTCGCCGTAAGCGCGCAATACGCAACGGTTGAGGCCATCCCCGCCGCGCGGAGGGCGCGACGAGGCCGTGCGGAAATTCTGCCAGAGAAGGCGATGCCGGCAAGGAGCCCGAGTGCCGCGAGTGCCCGTAGCCCCGAGAAGGAGAGCGCCAACCCCTCGCAGCTCAAGGCACCCGGAAGCTCCAGCACAGGAGGCGGGCCGATAAGGGCGGCCAACCAAGCGCCGTGCACGATTAACGGCACCGCGCGGCAGCAGACGCTGGAAGCCGGTCTACCGGAGCTCATCGAGCTCGGCCTGCCAGAGGGTGGCGCAGGCGTCGGAGGGCATGCGCAGGTCCCCGCGCGGGCTCACCGCGGCAGAGCCCACCTTGGGGCCGTCGGGCAGGCAGCTGCGCTTGAACTGCTGGGCAAAGAAGCGCCGGTAGAACACCTTGAGCCAGGAGAGGATGGTCGTCTCGTCATACGTCTTGCCAAGGGCGCGGCAGGCCAGGCGGAAGACCTTGCGGGGAGAGGCGCCGTGGCGCAGGACCTCGTAGAGGAAGAAGTCGTGCAGCTCGTAGGGGCCGACGAGATCCTCGGTCCTCTGGGAGATCTTGCCGTCGCCGGTCGCGGGCAGAAGCTCCGGCGAGACGGGCGTGTCCAGCACGTCCAGCAGGACCTCGGTCTCCTCGGGGTTGTCGCAGGTGTCGGCCACGTAGCGCACCAGGTGGCGCACGAGGGTCTTGGGCACGGAGGCGTTAACGGCGTACATGCTCATGTGGTCGCCGTTGTAGGTGGCCCAGCCCAGCGCAAGCTCAGAAAGGTCGCCGGTGCCGATGACCATGCCGCCCTCCTGGTTGGCCACGTCCATGAGGATCTGCGTGCGCTCACGGGCCTGGCAGTTCTCGTAGGTGACGTCGTGGACGGACTCGTCGTGCCCGATATCGCTGAAGTGCTGGCGCACGGCGTCTCCGATGTTGACCTCGCGCAGGTCGACGCCCAGGGCGTCGGAGAGCTTGGTGGCGTTGTCATGCGTGCGGTCGGTGGTGCCAAAGCCCGGCATGGTCACGGCGATGATGCCGGTACGGTCCAGGTCGAGCAGGTCAAAGGCGCGCACGGTCACCAGCAGCGCCAGCGTGGAGTCAAGGCCGCCGGAGATGCCGATGACGGCGTGGCTGGAGTGGGTATGCGCCAGGCGCTTGGCCAGGCCGTGGGCCTGGATGTTGAAGACGTCCTCGCAGCGCTCCGCGCGGCGGGCCGGGTCTGCCGGCACAAACGGGTGCGCGTCCACGTAGCGCGTAAGGCGCGTCTCGCACTCGCCAAGCGAGAAGTGCGTGACGTGGTAGCCACGCTGGACGCCACTTGCGGCAACATCAAACGTTGACATGCGGCGGCGCTCGGCGGCCAGCTGGCGCACGTCTACCTCCGACACGGCCAACCCGTCGCCAAAGGGCTTGCCCTCCGCGAGCAGGCGGCCGTTCTCGCAGACGAGGTCGTGGCCGGAGAAGACCACGTCCTGCGTGGACTCGCCCGTGCCGGCGCTGGCGTAGACGTAGCCGCACAGCAGTCGTGCGCTCTGGCCGCGCACCAGGTCACGACGGTAGTCGGCCTTGCCGACCAGGGCGTTTGAGGCCGAGAGGTTGCAGACGAGGGTGGCGCCGGCCATGGCGTGGGCGACGGAGGGCGGGTTGGGAACCCAGAGGTCCTCGCAGAGCTCGGCGGCCACCACGAGCTCGGGCAGCTCGTCGCAGGCAAAGAGCTGGCTCGTGCCAAAGGGCACGTCAAGCTGGCCGCCCACGTCGATGGCGACGACGTCTGCGGTGCCCGGCACAAAGTGACGGCCCTCATAGAACTCGTTGTAGGTGGGCAGGTGCCGCTTGGGCACTACGCCCAGAATGGTGCCACCGCAGACCACGGCGCAGCAGTTGTAGAGCTTGGCGTTCACGCGGACGGGCAAGCCCACCAGCAAGAGGGCGTTAAGGTCGGCGGTGCGGCGGGCAAAGTCCGCCAGGCCCTTGTCCGCGGCGGAAAGAAGCGCGTCCTGCCAGAAGAGGTCCTCGCAGGTGTAGGCGGTGAGGCAGAGCTCGGGCAGCGTCACCACCATGGCGCCGTGCACCGTGCAGGCCGTCTGCGCCGCCCGGACGCACGCGTCCACGTTGAAGGCAACGTCAGCCACCCTGACCTCGGGCGTCACGGCCGCGACCTTCACAAACCCGTCCTGCATGCTTCCTCCTATAAGACGAAGGGACAGTCCCCTTGTCTTATTTTCCCTACGGAATAAGACAAGGGGACTGTCCCCCTGTCTTATCTCGCCCGCTCGATGATGTTCTTTCCGATGCCGGTCATGCGGGCAATCTGCCTAACCGATATGCCCGCCCGCCGCATGTCCCAGAGTAGCGCATTGCGAAGGGGCTTATCTGCGGACTTGAGCTCGGATACAGGCAGAGGGTCGAGTATTTCGGCGGCAAGAGACGCGGCGTGGGCATCCGTCATTCTTTCCCGCCCGCCGAAGGAGTAAGCCGCCGGACCGTCGTCGGCGGCCGCGCTGAAGGCCGCGAAGCCGTCGGGGCCGCCGCACAACTCCAGGATCATCGCGGTGTCCGCGACCACGGGCGTGCCAACGTATTCCCTATAGCTGCTCCAGTAGTACTCGGGCGCGGGGCAGACAGCTGCCTTGGCCGGGTTGTTGTGGATGTAGCGAAGCGCCTGGAGCAGGTAGCCATCGTCCTCTATCGCCCTGCTCTTGAAGCGCTGCTGGAATACGTGGCCTATGTGCCCCCCGCGCTTGTTGAAGTGCTGCGCGTAGGAGGTCGTCAGGGCATGCATCATCTCGCTGAGCCGGCCGTCGGGATCGCGCAGCAGCAGGTGGACATGGTTTGACATCAGGCAGTACGCGAGCACAGAGATGCCGTTATCCGCCGACTTGTTCGAGAGGAAATCGAGGTACGCGCGGTAGTCCTGCGCATCCTCGAACAAGATTTGCCCGCCGTTTCCCTTCTGGATCACATGGTAGAACCCCGACTCCGCCCTCGCACGCGCGCTTCTTGGCATAAAACGCCTCCCCACCCCGTGGATATAGGTGGGGAGGTTTATACCCCCATGCGAACTCTCGCAACGCATAAGACGAAGGGACTGTCCCCTTGTCTTACTCGAGGTAGCGGGAGAGGAACTCGCGGGTGCGGGGCAGCTCGGGGTTGGTGAAGAGCTTATCGGGCGAGCCTTTCTCGGCGATGACGCCCTGGTCCATAAAGACGACCTCGTCGGAGACGTTGCGCGCGAAGGCCATCTCGTGGGTGACGACGACCATGGTCATGCCGTCGGCGGCGAGGTCGCGCATGACGTTGAGGACCTCGCCCGAGATCTCGGGATCGAGCGCGGAGGTCGGCTCGTCGAACAGCATGAGGTCGGGCTGCATGCACAGCGAGCGCGCGATGGCGACACGCTGTTTCTGGCCGCCCGACAGGCGCGTGACGTTGGCATGGGCGAAGTCGGCCAGGCCCACGGCGTCGAGGTGGCGCAGCGCGACCCTCTCGGCCTCGGCCTTGGTCATCTTTTTGAGCGTGACGGGCGCGAGGGTGCAGTTGTCGAGCACATCCATGTTGTTGAAAAGGTTGAAGCCCTGGAACACCATGCCGATCTTCTCGCGCAGGCGGTTGACGTCCACGTGGTCGGCAGCGAGGTCCTTGCCGCGGAACCACACGTGGCCCGCGTCGGGGGTCTCGAGCAGGTTGAGGCAGCGCAGCAGCGTGGACTTGCCAGAGCCGGAGGCGCCGATGATGGTCACGACCTGGCCGGGGTTGACGGTGAGGTCGATGTCGCGCAGGACGACGTGGTCGCCGAAGGACTTGCGCAGCCCCTCGACGCAGATGACCGGCTCACCGGCGGCATCGGCCACATACGGCCGGCCCGACACGGCGGCGGCGATCTTCGCGTACTTCTCGTTAGCCATGCTATGCCTCCGCCTTCTTTGCGGTCATCTTCGCGTCGGACGTGCTGCCCAAGGTCGTCGCCGCCACGTTCATGCGCTTGGCAAAGAGCCCAAGCAGCCACGAGGCAACGGCCGTCATGATCAGGTAGAACACCGCGGCGACGAGATAGGCGTTGAGCTGCTTGTAGTAGATGCCCGCGACGGTGCTCGCGGCGAACGCGAGGTCGAACACGCCGATGACGGAGAGGACCGACGAGTCCTTGATGTTGATGACGAGCTCGTTAGACAGACCGGGGATCGCGTACTTTATGCCCTGGGGGAAGACGACCTTGAGCATAGCCTGCCACTGGGACATGCCGAGCGAGCGTGCGGCCTCCATCTGGCCGGGGTCGACAGACTCGATGCCGCCACGCAGGACCTCCATCATGTAGGCGGTGGAGTTGAGCGACACGACCACGAGGCCGGCGATAAAGCGCGACCAGATGGCGTTGACCTCGGTGATGCTCATGCCGAAGCTGCTGACGACGCCGAAGCCCAGGTAATAGACGATGACGCCCTGGACAAGCATCGGCGTGCCGCGGACGACGGTGGAGTAGAACTTGGCGAAGCCGACGCCGACCTTCTTTGCGAAGCGCACGGCGTCGTTGTCGGAGCGGTCGATCTCCATGATGCGGACGGCAACGAGCAGGATGGCGAGGAAGAAGGCAATCACGGTGCCGAACACGGCCAGCTCGATGGTGGTGGCGATGCCCGTGAGGTAGGTCTGCTTGCCCTGCTGGAACATATAGAGCACCTGCGTGAGCATGTCGTCGGGCATGGACTTGGCGGCCGCGGCGACTGCCCAGGCCGATGCGAAGCCCATGACGGCTCGGTCGACGAAGAGCACGGCCGTCATGGCGCACACGAGGTAGGAGCCAAAGCGAAGCGCGCGGGCGACGGCCGGCTTTGTGAAGGGCGCCGCCTGGGCGTAGGTATTCCAGTGGGTGAGCTTAAAGAGAAGTCCGGCCGCAGCCACAACGAGCCAGGCCGCCAGCAGGTAGTACATGACGAGCTCGACGGTGAAAGCGTTGGCGAGGAAGCTCATCGCAGGTCGCGCCTGGGAAGAAAGGCACATGCCGATAAAGGCGATGGCCGAGGTACCCAGAAGCACATAGCGGTGATCGCGCGAGATAAACGACGCGATGCGCGAGGGAACGGATGCCATAGATTTCCTTTGTTCTTATTGCCGAAAGGGCAGGGACCTGGTCCCTGCCCCGAAAGAGCACGTTTTTGGTCGGCCTACGCCGGCGCAGGTTGGCTTAGGCCGGCTGACGGTCCATGCAATCCTGCCAGATGTTCAGGCGATCCTCCTGGGAGATGCCGCCGATGATCTCGTTGAGCTTGGCGAGCATGTCGTCTTGGCCCTTGGCGATGGCGGCGTTGTCGGGGTTGGAGGGATCGGAGAAGCCCTCGCCGTCCTCAAGCTCGACCTTCATGAGGTCGGAGTAGTTCTGGAGGAGGTTGGGCAGCGACATGGAAGAGAAGGTGATGGCGTCGCAGGTGCCGTTCTCGATGCCGTCGACGACGAGCGGGACGGTCGCGACCGGGGTGAGGTGGTTGACATCGGGAATCTCGTCGATGAGCTCGTCGTAGAAGGTGTCCTTCTGGCCGAGGACGGTGGCGCCGGTGAAGTCGGAGAGCTTTGTGGCGGAGGCGTACTTGGAGTCCTTCTTGACGACCATGATGACCTCGTCGTCAATATAGGAGTCGGTGAAGTCGGCGGACTGGGCGCGCTCGGGCGTCACGGACATGCCGGCGCAGATGATGTCGATAGTGCCGTTGTTGAGGGAGTCGACGAGGGCGCCGAACTCCATCTTTACCGCGACGGGCTCCATGCCGAGGGCCTCGGCGATCTTCTTTGCGATCTGGACGTCGTAGCCGTCGGCGTAGGCGCCAGAGACGTTCTCGATGGGGATGGTGGTGTCGGACTCCTTCGACTCCTGCCAGTTATACGGGGCGTAGGCGGCCTCCATGCCAATGCGCAGGGTCTTGCCGTCGCCGAGCTGGCCGGCGGCCTTGGAGTCGTCGGCGCCGTCGGTCTTGGCGCCCGAGTTGGAGTCTTGGGCGGCGGGTCCGCAGCCGGTAAGGAACGTGGCACCCGCGACGGTCAGCGTCGTGAGGCCGGAGAGCTTTAAGAACGTGCGGCGAGAAAGGTCAGTCATTTTGGTTCCTTCCGGTTTGGTTTAAGACCCCTTCCGTGCCACGCAACCGGAGGGGACCCATTCCCCTCCCCCTTGCAACCTAATGCGAGAAAGTTACGCGCACGTGCGAGAGCATACACCCCGCAGCCTTAAAGCAAGCTGCGGGGTGCGGCGAGAAACAACTATGTAACCGCGGAGGCAAACGGGAAACACATCGTGTGCGGGTCTCGGCGGGCAGCGCGACATGCCAAGAAGCCCCGCGTAAGACAAAGGGACTGTCCCCTTGTCTTATGTAACTGCGGTGACAGACGAGAAACACAACGCGCGCCCTTCTCGCCCGGCACTCGAAGTTGACAAAGGGAATGCCCCTTCGTCAGCCCCGCCTGCGGCGGCGGAGCTCCAGGGCGATGTTGATGCCCAGGATGACGCCCGCGCCCACGACGCCCACGCCGGTGAGGCCCCAGCGGAGCATGTCGGCCTTCTGCATGCCGGCGGCGCCCGTGCTGTAGACGCTGCCGTGGACGGCACCGTTCATGACGTGGCTGTTGGCCATCACGTAGAGCAGGTGGTGCATGGCCTCGCGAGCGTAGCCGTACTGGGTGGCGTCGCCAGAGTCAAAGCTCCACAGCGCCGTGGGGTCGCTCACGGTGAGCTTGGCGTCTGCGCCAGCCTCGATCATCTGCAGGCCATTCATGAAGACGCCCGTGTCGGCGTTGTCGGTGAGGATCCAGCCGTCAAAGCCCCACTCGTTGCGGACAATGCCCGTGATGAGGTCGTAGGAGCCGCCAGCCCACGTAGCGCCGATGCGGTTGAACGAGGTCATGACGCCCTGGCAGGCGCGGATCTTGGTGGTGGCGTTCTCCTGCGTGCCGTCTGCGTTCTGGCGCACGTAGGCAAGGTCCACGTCGCCGACCTTCATGCACATCTCGAAGGGCTTGAGGTACAGCTCGCGGGCGGACTGCTCGTTCATCCAGGTGGCCATGGAGTACTGGCCGTTGCGGTCGCCGCGGTGGTTCTCCTGCTCGTTGAAGGCAAAGTGCTTCATGATCGTGTAGACGCCCTTCTCGGCTGCGCCCTTGACCTCTTGGGAGGCCATTGCGCCAGAGAGGAAGCTGTCCTCGGAGAAGTACTCGCCGTTGCGGCCGGAGTACGGCGTGCGATGGATGTTCATGGCCGGCGCGTACCAGCCGGTGCCGCCGCCGAGCAGGGCCTCATTGCCGATCATGTTGCCAAGGCGGTAGGCGATCTCCTGGTTCCAGGTCTGCGCCACGGTCATGGGGTTGCAGAAGGTCATGCCCGTGCCGCCCCAGCTCCAGCCGGAGGTGGAGTCGGCGTCAGTGCCGGCGGGCTTGCTGACGGAGTCGAGGG
>OGOY01003167.1_pt1 | contig 13160 bp, 9 predicted proteins | sample 1552811 | NCBI WGS metagenome assembly OGOY01 (sample SAMEA2580132, study PRJEB22360) | human gut metagenome | biome: human gut; feature: human-associated habitat; material: faeces | place: Denmark | collected 2008/2010 | reverse complement strand
GTAATCAACCCTATCCGCCCTTCGGGCACCTTCCCCGTCTGGGAAGGCGAGTATTTCGCCATCTGGGGACATCACACAGTTTCCTGATTCCTTTATCTCTCTCCGCGAAGGAGGAGTTTTCTCAGGTCTTCTACTGTGTCGGCTACTTTTTCTGCGCCGGCTTCTTCGAGTTCCTGTCTGCTGCCGTATCCGTAAGCGACGCCTACGCTGGGGAGGCTGTTGGCTTTGGCGCCCAGGATGTCGTAGTTTGTGTCGCCAATCATGACGGTCCTGCCCGCCAGACTTTCTGCATTTCCATTACCGGAAAGCTGGCCCATGGCTTTGTGGATGATTTCTGCTTTCTGGCCGCGGCTGGCTTTCTTGGTGAGTTCGTCGCCGATGCCGCTTCCGCAGATGACGTCGAAGGCGTCGGTGAAGCCGAAGCGGTCGATGATTTTTCTTACGAAGGGTTCCGGCTTGCTCGATGCGACGGCGAGGACTTTTCCTTCCTTCTTGAGATCATAGAGAAGGTCTCCGATGCCGTCATAGGCTTCGCAGTCATAGAGTCCGCCTTCGTCTTCATACAGTTTCCTAAAGGCAGTGACGGCGGTGACGATCTGCTCGTCGGTCATGCCGTAGAGTTTTTTCATCTGCACATTGAGAGGCGGGCCGATGAAGCTGTGGAGCTTTTCTGCATCTTCTTCATGAATGCCTGCCTGATCGAGGCCGTACTTTACGGCTTTGACGATGCCCGGAGCGGATTCGGAAATCGTTCCGTCCAGGTCGAAGAGGTAGTAATTGTAAGAGTCCATGGCTCTCCTTTCAGGGAATAAAAGGGCTCCCGGCTTTGTACCGGGAGTCTTTTTTTATGGTTTTCTGTTTTTATTTTACACCGTGCATGATTTCTTTCAAGTATTCTTTCTTCTCGTTCTTCTCTTCTGCATTGTCCAGAAGGATGTCTACATAGCGGCTCAGCGTATCGGAGTCGGTGTAGTTGGAGATGAAGGAATCGGCCTTGTTGCTTTCCAGAATGATCGGGAATTCAACGGCGGAGAAAATCTGCATGGCTTTGAGATCCAGATCAGCGGGATCGGTGTATCCGGTAATCTCAGCGATATTCCGGATGACCTTGCTCCAGCACTGGCTGTGCAGAAGTGACAAGTAAATGAAGTACGTATCCTTGGCATCGTCGCTGGAAGGATTGGAGATGGAGCGGAAAAGTGCCGGGTGCTGGCGGGCGAGATGGAAATAGGCGATGATGTACTTCTTCAGCCTTTCCTTCGCCGAGAGCCTCGTATCGTCCAGGTATGCGACGATATTTTCCAGATTGCCCATCATGTATTCCAAAGCGCAGCCGATCAACTCTTCCTTCGACCCGAAGTAATAACGGACCGAAGCGATATTGACGTCTGCCTCTTTGGCGATCGAGCGGACGGTCGCCTTCTTGAAGCCTTCCTGCTGAAGAATCTTCACTGTAGCGGCGATCATCTTCTCGCGGACTTTTTCTCCTTTTCCAGTCAGTTTTCTATCACTCATAATGCAGTTCCTTTTCTCAAACTTACGGTCTTTCTGACGAAGGAGAGATCATCCTTGGATTCGCTCTTCTCGGTCAGGGCGCTCATCATCAGTTTCAAGCGGTTTGCCTGGTTGACTTCACTGGCACTGGCATCGCAGTCGAGAGCCAGGAATACGGCTTCCGGATACGCGGAGTGCAGTTTGTGGACCATGCCTTCACCGGTGATATGGTTCGGCAGGCAGGCAAATGGCTGCAGGCAGACGACGCCGCGGCATTCATGATACAGAAGATCGATCATGTCGGCGGTGAGGAACCAGCCTTCGCCGGCGCGGTTGCCAAGCGACAGGTACTGGGATGCTCTCTTGGCCATCTTCTCGATGCTTGTGATTTCATGGAAGCGTTTGGAATTCTTCACTGCCTTTTCCAGCGGCTTTCTGTACCATTCCAGGACGTAGCGGGAGAAGGTATCCTTCAGGTCTTCCCTCATGGAGCCGTCCATGAACTTTCTCTGGAAATGGCTGTCGAGAGAACCGTAGAGGAAGAAGTCAAGCATGCCGCTCGTTTCGGCTTCCCCGCCGTTCGCTTCGATTGCATGGACGATATCGTTGGATGCGATCGGGCTGAACTTGACGTAAATTTCACCGACGATGCCGATTCTCGGACGGCGCGGGCTGTCGTTGAGCGGCAGGCGGTCGAAGTCCTTGATGATATTGGCAAGGTTTTTCTTGTACTTGCGGAAGGATTCACCCTTGAGGATGGATTCGCAGCAGCGGTTCTGCCAGTCGCGGCAGAGGATTTCCGCGCTGCCCGGTGTCAGTTCATACGGACGTGTGCGGTAGAGGCACTGCTGCAGGGCATCGCCGTAAATGACTGCCTGTACAAGGTTCGTTGCCAGGGACAGCGAGAACTTGAAGCCAGGCTGCGGTTCAAAGCCCTGTGTGTTCAGGGAAATGACCGGAATCTGGGACAGGCCTGCTTCCTCAAGCGCCTTGTGGATGAATCCGATATAGTTCGAAGCACGGCACATGCCGCCCGTCTGGGACATCATGAGCGCGGTGCGGTTCAGGTCATATTCGCCCGATTTCAGTGCGCGCATGAGGGAGCCGATCGTGATGATGGCCGGGTAGCAGGCATCATTGTTGACCGAAGCCAGCCCTTCATCGATATCCGCGCGGACCGGGGAAAGGACTTTGACATTATAGCCGGCAGCCCTTGCAGCAGCCTGGATGATCGGGAAGTGGATCGGGGACATTTCAGGAACGAGGATCGTGTAATCCTTGTCGTTCTTCATTTCCTCGGTAAACTCAGCCTTCGCATAATGGATTTCCGGCACATGATCGCTGTCCTGGATTCTTTCCTGGATAGCGGCCTTCAGCGAACGGAGACGGATACGGACAGCGCCGAGGTTCAAGCTCTGGTCGATCTTGAGGCAGGTGTAGAGACGGTCTCTCTTGCTCATGATTTCCTGTACCTGATCGGTAACGACGGCATCAAGGCCGCAGCCGAAGGAGTTCAGTTCGACGAGCTCAAGATCCGGATGGCGTGTGACGTATTCAGCTGCCTTGTACAGACGGCTGTGCCAGGTCCACTGGTTCATGACACGCAGATTCGGGAATTCGCCGCCCACCATGGATACGCCGTCTTCGGAAAGGACAGCCATGCCCAGCTGGTTGATGAGGTCAGGAATCGAATGGTTGACCGTCGGGTCGACATGGTACGGACGGCCTGCCAGCACGATGCCGATCAGGTGCTTGTCATGGATTTCCTTCAGGATGCGTTCTGTCTCATCGCGGAGCGATTTCCTGTATGCCTCTTCCGCCATTTCGCCTGCATTCATGGCAGCTTTGAGTTCATCGCCGGAAATGCCCATCGGCTTGAAGAATTCTTTCAGGCGGCCGTAGAGCTGCTTGGGCGCATGGAGCGGAAGGAACGGATGGTAGAATGTAGTCTTATATTTGGAGAGGACTTCGTCCATATTGGCCTGGATGTTTTCCGGATACGAAGCGACCATCGGGCAGTTGTAGCTGTTCGTGCTGCCTTCGACCGGGCCTTTGTCGATGCACGGGTACCAGATGAAATCCGGATGGTGCTTGGCAAGGTCATAGACATGCGCATGGGCAAGCTTGGCCGGGAAGCATTCGGAATACGAAGGAATCGTTTCCATCGCTTCGGTCGGGATGTCACGCAGCTGTTCGCTGGATGTGACGACACGGTAGCCGAGCTTCGTGAAGAAAGCATGCCAGTACGGGAAATCTTCGTACATGTTCATTGTACGCGGAATGCCGACGGTGCCTCTCTTGGCCTGGCCCGGTGTCAGGGACTTCCTGTGCCAGATCTCGTCGTACTTCCAGCGGTAAATATTCGGGAGCGTGGAATGTGGTGCGCTCTTGCCGGTCAGCATGATAGCGGTGCCTCTCTCGCAGCGGTTGCCGGAAACGAAGGCACGTCCGTCGCTGAAGCGGGTAATCGTAACCATGCAGTGGTTGCCGCAGCCCGGGCAGCGTTTCATTTCATTCGTGAGTGACAGGCTCTTCAGCTTTTCAGGGGTGACGAGCGAGGTCACATGGCCTTCCGGACATTTATCTTTCGTAATCAGCGCAATACCGTAAGCGCCCATCAGCCCTGCGACATCCGGACGGATGACATGGCAGCCGAGGAGCAGTTCCAGTGCGCGGAGGACGGCATCATTATAGAACGTACCGCCCTGGACGACGACCTTATTGCCAAGATCAGCCGCAGTACGCAGGCGGATGACTTTGTACAGCGCATTCTTGATGACAGAATAGGAAAGGCCGGCAGAAATGTCTGCGACCGATACACCGTTCTTCTGCGCTTCACGGACACGGGAGTTCATGAAGACCGTGCAGCGGGAGCCCAGGTCGACCGGGTGCCTGGCTGTCAGAGCGATGCGTGCAAATTCCTTGACGTCCATGCCAAGGGACTGTGCAAATGTATCGAGGAAGGAACCGCAGCCGGAAGAGCATGCTTCATTCAGAAGAATGTCGTCGACAGCGCCGTCCTTGATGCGGCAGCACTTCATATCCTGGCCGCCGATATCCAGAATCGTGGAAACATCCGGCAGGAAGTGCTTGGCGCCTCTGTAGTGCGCCATCGTTTCGACTTCGCCTACATCCGCTTCGAGCGCTCTCTTGATCAGCTCTTCGCCGTAGCCGGTGACACCCGCGCCGCAGATGACGGCTTCCTTCGGGAGCTTGTCATAGAGGTCCGTCAGGATCTTCCTGGCACCGTTCAGCGGAGTACCCTTATTTCCTGCATAGTATTCATAAAGGATATTGCCTTCCCTGTCGAGAAGGACAGCCTTGATCGTTGTGGAACCAGCGTCGATGCCGAGCCATACCGGGCCTTTTGCCTTGGAAATATCGGCTCTTGGCGCATGGAAACGAGCATGGCGTTCCTTGAATTCCTTGTAATCTTCTTCCGTTGCAAAAAGCGGCGGGAGCGTCTTGGCATTGCCCAGATCGGATTCCTCCGAGTTCTCCACCTTCGTCAGCCAGCTGTCAAGATCGAGCGGCTTGTCGTGGCAGGCAGAAACAGCAGCGCCGATAGCGACATACAGTTCGCCGTGTTCCGGAACGATCATATCCTCGTCCTTGATATCCAGAGTCTTCTGGAAACGTTCGCGAAGGATCGGCTGGAACGTCAAAGGACCACCAAGGAATGCTACCTTGCCGTGGATCGGGCGTCCGCAGGTCAGGCCGGAAATCGTCTGATTGACGACGGACTGGAAAACGGACAGTGCAATGTCTTCATGAGAGACGCCTTCATTCAAGAGCGCCTGGATATCTGTCTTGGCGAAAACGCCGCAGCGGGAAGCGATCGGGTAGATTTCCTTCGCCTTCTCGGCCATCTTTCCAAGGCCTGCTGCATCGACAGAAAGAAGAGATGCCATACGGTCGATGAATGCGCCCGTGCCGCCTGCGCATGCGCCATTCATACGCTGATCGACACCATTTCTCAGGTACGTGATCTTCTCATCTTCGCCGCCCAGCTCGATGATGACATCCGTATCCGGATTGAACGTGCGGATTGCCTTCGTTTCCGCCAGGATTTCCTGACAGAAAGGCAGTCCCATCATCTTTGCAAGTCCCATGCCGCCGCTTCCGGAAATGGACGCGGTGATACGGTAACCCGAATAATCCTTCTGAAGTTCCTTCAAAAGGGAAATCGTCGCGCTTCTGATATCGGACATATGACGCTGGTACCGTCCGAAAAGCAGTTTCAGGTATGGCGACAGGGCCACGACTTTGACCGTGGTCGAACCTACGTCGATACCGACATGGATAACAGGTTTCATGGAATAACCTCCTGGACTCTTCCGGAGTCTTTTTGCCCCGCTCCCAACTGCGGGTGGTGGGAAAGAATTCCCTATACGAAATAATGATTAATGTTTATAATCATACGATTGATTTGTTCGATTATATTTTAACACTTTTTGCACATAAGAACAACGGAAGAAAATCATACACGTGTTTATAATTCATACATTTTTACCGATAAATTCGGATAAAATGATAGATAACTCATAGAATACTATAAAAAGAAAAAAAAAGAAACAGGACTGAAAAAATATTTTTATCAGCCTGTATCTTTTTTAAATGAAAATTTTAGATGCGTTTGATTTTAAATTTTTCTTTCCGTTTTTGATTTTCCATCAAAATGCATGAAATTACAGAAAATATTCCTACTTCATTTCTTTTGCATGAGCCGGGGCAATCCTTGTGTAGAACATGATGACAGCCAGCACATAGCAGACGACCATGATGATTCCCATCGGAAGTGCCGTCTGGTCCCCTGCAATGCCGACGACCGGCATCATGACGCCGCCAAGAATCATGGAGAAGAAACCGATCAGAGCCGAGCCGCTCCCTGCATTTTCACCGCAGCGCGAAAGTGCCAGCGATACGGAAGCCGCGCCCATGACAGAAAGCGGGACGATTGTCACGAAAAGGACGGGAATCATGTACCAGATCGGCGCCTTCACAATGATGCCTGCCAAAAGGAAGAAGGAAGCGATGAGAGGAATCAGAATGGAATACTTCAGCATGACCACCTCGCGCACCGTCCCTGCCAGTCTTGCCGGCAGCGCACCGACCAGCATGAGTCCCACGCCGATGCCGCCGAAAATATAGCTGTACTGCTGCGGGGTGACATGGTAGATGTTCTGGAAAAGGAAGGAAGAACCTGCGATATAGGAGAAGAAAGCGCCGAATACAAAGCACTGTACCAGGCAGTGGCCAAAGAAATAACGATTCTTCACCAATGTGCCGAACGCCCTGAACCCGTCAGAGAAACGGCGCACGCGGTCCGTCTTCTTCAGCGTTTCCTTGTACGCCATCGTCGCCATGATCTGGATGATACCGACAGCCGTCAGCACAAAGAAAATGCCGTGCCAGGACGTGAAGAGAAGAATCTGCCCGCCAAGAACAGGCGCCGCGATCGGAGCAAGACCATTTACCATCATGAAGATCGCCATGAAGCGCATGAGCTCCGGCCTTTCGCACACGTCCCTTGCAATGGCACGGGAGATGACGATGCCGAACGCCCCTGAAAGTCCCATGATGAAACGGAAAACAAGGAATACATAAATATTCGTGCAGACAGCGCAGACAGCCGATGCAATCGTGAATCCGGCCCATCCCGATAAAAAGAGGCACCTTGCGCCCCATGCGGTCACTGACCGGCCCGCCAAAAATCTGCCCCAGGGCCATGCCGATCATCGTCATCGTCAAAGTCATCTGCGTCATCGATGTGGAAATGGAAAAATAAGAGGACAACTCCGGAAGCGACGGCAGGTACATATCCGTAGACAGCGGCGCCATTGCAGACATCACTCCCAGAAAAATCGTCAGAAACGTCAAAGAATTCATCAAACTCCCCTTCCTGCTGCCAAAGAAAAAACTCCGTATAGTATACGGAGTTCGCCTGAGACCCGGGCCAAGCCCTGCCTCGCTCTGCCAAGCAGCATGCAATTATCAGTTAGTATTGTTATCTATTTTAAAAAATATTTTAGAAATTGGCAAGAGGGAGTTTGTGGATGAGAGAGAGAAAAGATAGAAATGGGGGAATTAAAACCATACAAATAAGAAAAGGTGAAACAATTAAAAGATTAAAACCGGAGGACGAGGGAAAAGAGAAAAGATTAAAACCATACAACCAGCCTGACGGCTGTCGGAAATGATGTTTTCGTCGCCTTCGGCGCCACCTTCCTCTACGAGGCAAGGTCAAACACCCTTAAACCAAGGCTTTGCCTTGAGGAAAAGGAAAACCACAAAACCTCGCTTCGCTCGTGGAACCTTTTTAGATTAGAAAGTCCAATAAATAATCAACCCTATCCGCCCGGCATCAGAAACCAGGCCGGGCACCTTCCCCGTCTGGGAAGGTCAACACCATTTCCTTGCTTCGCAAATAGAAAACAGGCAAACCAAGCTGCGCTTGAGGAAAATAATTAAAACCATACGACCTCGCTCCGCTCGCGGAACCTTTTTATAAAAACCAATGAATACTACACCCCTTTCTGCCGCATTCGCGGCAGCCTTCCCCGACGGGCAGGTCAAAACCTTCCGTGCCGGCATGTACTGATATTATCAAAAGTGATTTAAATGCGTATCTTATTTTACGCCGCATTATCACTATCTTCTTATTCCCGCATTTTCGCAACAAAAAAAGACCGGATTTCTCCGGTCTCTGTTTGTTAAGCGTTTGCGCTTCTGAGTTTTTCTTTGAATGCTCTGTCTTTTCCTGTAGCACGGCAGTCGCGGCAGTAGCCGTAGATTTCTACTCTTGGTTCTGCTGCTTCGAAGCCATATTCTTCGTCAAGGACTTCTGCGTAGTCGGACTGCAGTCCTACGTCTACCGGGAAAATCCTGTGACAGGAGAGGCAGACCGCATGATGGGAAGGAGTTCCGTGCGCGTATTCGTAGCGGATCAGGCCATCAGCCAGCATGGTGGAACGAAGCAGTAAGCCGTTTTCAGCAAGAGCTTCACAGTTTCTGTACACGGTGGACAGGGACAGACGCATGTCCTTTCCACGAACGGCTTCATATACTTCTCCTGCTGTCAAAGGCAGGCTCTTTTCTAGCACTTTCAGAATCATTACGCGTGCTTTCGTCCTTTTTAAATGCTTTTTCACTAAAATTTCTTCAAAGCTTCCCATAGCGGCTCCTTGTTTCTTGTTAATCAGGGTTTCTCAAAAATTCAGCAAACTATCTGTAGGTTTTGGGTTTTAAATTATATAGTATGCTATACATTTCATATTATAAGGTCTTTTTCCGTTTTTTCAAGTTTTTTCTTGTGCTTTTACATGCACTCAATGAAATTTGTTAGAAAAAAACCGCGCTGGGAACGCGGATTTCTTCTTTACGGAATACCTTGAAATGAAAAAAGAGGATGCAGAAGGATTTTCCCTCCGCATCCTCTGTCTTCCGTTCTGCTTACTGCAGTTCGTACTGATAGTCTTCGCGGAGGACGCGGATAGCGCCTTCGTCGCCTTTCATGGCAGCTTTGATGAGCCAGGCCATGGCCTCTTTCTCATCTTTTTCGCAGCCTTCACCGGCGGAGAGTGCATAGCCGTAGTGGGCCATTCCGAAGGCATCGCCTTCTTCAGCGGCTTTCTTGTACCAGGAAACAGCTTTTGCAATGTCTGATTTTACGCCAATGCCGGCTTCAAGGCAAAGACCCATTGCGGAATACGCAGCAATGATTCCGTTTTTTGCTGCTTTCTCATAGCATGCATATGCTTCTTCCTGATGCTTGCCTGTTCTGGTATAGGCATCGCCCAGGCGGTAGTAGACGTCCTTGTCGCCGAGTTCTTCGGCTTCCTTTGCCATGGCTTTCGCCTTTTCCTCATCGACTACGCCGGCCTGTCCGGTGACGTATTCAGCGCAGGATACGGCGAGGAATACGCGAAGTGTGGCATCGCCGTCAGGGTCGCCCATTTCGCGGCCCTTCCTGATCCACATTTCCGCAGCAGCCAGGTCCTTGCGGACACTGGTTCCCTGCGCATAGAAGAGACCGGTCATCAGCATAGCGGCGGTGTCGCCCCTTTCGGCTGCCAGGAGGTAGTACTGGAATGCCTTTTCAGGACTGACACGGCCAAGCATGCCTTCGTCGTAGAGTTTTCCCAGAAGGGATGCAGCTTCGGCGCTTCCGTCGTCGCTTGCGCGTTCAAGGGAGCGTCTTGCCTTTCTCGGGTTCGGCTTTCCGCCATTGATGCCCTTCATGTACATTCTGCCCAGAAGAAGGTTGGCACGGGAAATATCGTAACTGGACGCGATCTTCCAGCAATTTTCCGCTTTCACTTCGTCCTTGGAGACGCCTTCTCCCTTTTCCAGCTTTTCACCGATCTGGCAGATTTCCTCGGCCGCTTCTCTGGCTCCGAGATTGGCGGCTTTCCTAAAGTAGGTGACAGCATCATCGATACTGCCGGTATGGAGGCAGTCCTGCCCCATCGAGTAGTAATATTCCATCATTCTATCTGATGCCATTTGTTCCGCTCCTTTTCTTCTTGAAAGTATCGCTCCCGCCTTTTCCGGATTGACCGCTCCTGCCAGAAAAAATGCATTGGCAAGGCGGCTGAGGGGTTCCCCCAGCCGCCGAATCGCCAGTGATTCTTATACCGTGATGAAATTGGCTTTGCAGAAAAAGTCAAAAGCAAATCGCTTGCAGCCTGCTCATGCAGGTCTTTTTATTATCTGAATTCCTTGCAGAGGTCTTCGAAGAGTTCTGCAGATGGTTTTTCTACGTGGTCGATCAGGCGTACGTCCTTGGACGGTACGATGTCGCCGAAAGCAACGGAGTCCTTTTCTTCGTAGATGACGCCGGTCACGAGGCTGTTCGTTTCGCCGAGCAGTCTGTATGCAGCTGCTTTGCTGGACGGATCATGATCCGGTGCTACGTCTTCCATCTTGACCAGGTGTTCATTGTACCACTGAACGGTGTTCAGGTGGTTGAATGTAACGCATGGTGTGAAGATGTTGACATAGGAGAAACCTTTATGGTCGACAGCTCTTTCGATGACGTTGATCATGGTCTTGCTGTCGATAGCATAAGCCTGTGCTACGAAGGTAGCGCCGGCAGCCAGTGCCATAGCCGGAGCATCGAGCGGAGTCAGCGGGTTGCCGTCCGGGGTTGTCTTGGTGACGAAGCCCTTATCGGAAGCCGGAGACGTCTGGCCCTTTGTCAGGCCGTATACCTGGTTATCGAATACGAGGTATGTGATGTCCATATTTCTCTTGATCGCATGCATAGCATGGCCCAGGCCGATGGCGTAGGAGTCGCCGTCGCCGGAGCAGACGATCATGTGCTGATCCTTGTTAGCACATTTGATGCCCTGTGCGAAAGGAAGAGCTCTGCCATGCGTCGTGTGGGCGCCATAGCAGTACTGATAGCCGCCGATACGGGAGGAGCAGCCGATGCCGGAAATCAGTGTGATATCCTCATTGGCCCAGCCCTTCTTGGCGCATACAGCGGAGATGGCGTTCTGAATGCCATAGTCGCCGCAGCCGGGGCACCAGTTCGGTACGATTGTATTTTTATAATCTCTCGGTGAAGCCATATCAGTATACCTCCTCAGCTTTCTTTACAATCGTGGATGCCAGGAACGGAGTTCCGTCATACTGCAGGAGAGACAGGAGCTTGTCGTGGCAGGCGAAATTGATGGCGAAAAGTTCATGCAGCTGTGCGGTGAGGTCTTCTTCTACGATGAGGACCTTCTTTGCGCCATTGATGTAAGGAGCGAGCGCTTCGGTCGGGAATGGAGAGAGAAGTCTGAGCTGGAGGTGGTTGACCTTCTTGCCCTGAGCTTCCAGTTCTTCACGAGCTTCTTCGATTGCGCCGTTTGTGGAGGTGACGCCGATCAGGAGCAGATCGCAGTCGGTATCTTCATGAGCCACGGTGAATGGCTGGATAGCTTTAGCCACACCAGCGAATTTCCTGTGACGTTTGTTCATTTCCATGACGCGGTCAGCCTGACCTTCAGCCGGTTTGCCGAATACATTGTGTTCGAGGCCGGTGGAGAGGAACATGCCGTTCTTTACGCCAGGAATCGTTCTCGGGGAAATGCCGTCTTCGACATCTTCGAAACGATGGAAGTATGCTTTCTTTGCCGTATCAAGTTCCGGCAGACCTTCGGTAACGAGCTTGCCGCGTTTGATAGCGATGCGGTTCGGATCGAAAGCCGGTACGGACTGTTTGCACATACCAAACTGCAGATCGGAAAGGAGAATGACCGGAGTCTGGAATTCTTCAGCCAGGTTGAAAGCTTCCTGGGTAATGTAGTAGCAGTCTTCGATAGAAGATGCAGCGAGGACGATCTTTTCAGCATCGCCATGGCCGGAAGCAATCGCATAGCGGATATCGCTCTGTTCTACCTTCGTAGCCATGCCCGTGGACGGGCCTGCACGCATAACGTCAATGATGACGACCGGGATTTCTGCGATGGTTGCCATGGAAATGGATTCAGCCATGAGGGAAAGCCCTGGGCCGGAAGTAGCGGTGAAAGCACGAACGCCGGCATAACCTGCGCCCATAGCCATCATGCAGGAGGACAATTCGTCTTCCGTCTGTACGACCGTACCGTTGATCTTGTGTACGACTTTGATCATGTATTCCATGATTTCAGAAGCCGGGGTAATCGGGTAAGATGCCATGAAGCGGGCACCTGCGGAAATAGCGCCGAGGGCTGCTGCTTCATTGCCAAGCAGGTACAGCTGATCTTTCTTCGGAGGAGTTGCCAGAGCACCCAGAGATACGCCCTGCAGCTTCTCGATAGCTACATCATAGCCGTCCTTGAAAATCTGTTTGTTCTTGGAAACGATTTCTTCGCCCTTCTTGCCGAAGCGTTCAGCGATGAAACCATAGAACGGGTCTTCCGGGAATCCCAGAACGCCTGCGCTCATGCCCAGTGCAGCGATGTTCTTCATCTGCATGCTGCCGTACTTTCTTGCCAGCTCCGTGATTGGAAGCGCCAGGAAAATACATCCGGAATGTGCGTCAAATTTCGGGTGGAATGCGTCATCAGCGATGATAACGCCGCCCTTCGGAACTTCATGACCGTGAAGGTCGATAGTCTCCTGGTCCAGGGCTACCAGGCAGTCTACATGCTCACCGATCGTAGCGACTTCTTTCGTTGCGATACGCAGGGCAATCGTTGTATGACCGCCCTTAATGCGGGATGCGAAGAGACGCTGGCTGAAAAGGGAATACCCTTCCTGTGCCAGTACGCGTCCGAGAATTTCGCCGCAGGATTCTACGCCCTGACCCTGCTGTCCGCCCATTTTCCAAATAAAATCACGTTTCGTTTCCACTCCATCTGCCTCCTTGCTGATGAATGTAAAGGAAATAAATATAATATGGGTTCTTTTATATGCGGATTTCCTTATTACGCGAGACATCTATCCATCTGATGTCCTTTCTATTATACCATATATGACATTTTTTCAACCTGAATGGAAATGGTTTTATACAATTTATAGTGCCGCAAAATTGGTTCTGCTACCCGGGGAGAAAGACAAGCAAACCAAGCTGCGCTTGTTGGAACACCATAAGACTTTGGAAATGGGAAAAACATGATAAAACCATAAAACCTCGCTGCGCTCGTGGAGATGAACCTCCTCAGGCGCATGCGCGCCAGCTCCCCCTACGGGGC
>OGOY01003162.1_pt1 | contig 13174 bp, 9 predicted proteins | sample 1552811 | NCBI WGS metagenome assembly OGOY01 (sample SAMEA2580132, study PRJEB22360) | human gut metagenome | biome: human gut; feature: human-associated habitat; material: faeces | place: Denmark | collected 2008/2010 | reverse complement strand
GCGGTATTCGACGTTGATCACCTTGCCGTATTCACGCACGCGCGACACCAGCGAACCGGCAGTGTATGGCAGCAACGCCTCGACATGCACGTTCGGCGCCGGCAGCATGGATTCCACCTGCATACGCAGCTCGTCGACGCCGTCGCCGGAAAACGCCGACACGATGTACGCTTCCGGCATTAACGCCTCGATACGCTCGCGTGTGGCCTCATCCATACGGTCGGCCTTGTTGAACACGATGATCGTGGGAATGGTTTCGACGCCGTCGATGTCGGCAAGCACATCGTCGACCGCGTCGATTTGCGAGAACGGATCCGGATGCGAGCCGTCCACCACATGCACGATCAGATCGGCTTCAGCGACCTCCTCCAGTGTGGATTTGAACGCTTCAATCAGCTGCGTGGGCAAACGGCGTACGAATCCGACAGTATCGACGTACGCATATCGGCGTCCATCTTTGGCCCGCGCCCTGCGCACCGCGGTGTCCAAGGTGGCGAACAGCGCGTTTTCCACCAGTTCCGCGGAACCGGTCAGCCGATTCGTCAACGATGATTTTCCTGCGTTCGTATATCCGACCACGGCAACGGTGGGCAATCCGAAACGGCGACGAGCGCCACGTTTGACGTCACGCGCGGGAGCCATCTGTTCGATCTGTTTGCGGAGTTTGGCGATTCGGCTGCGAATTACGCGGCGGTCCATTTCGATTTTCGTTTCGCCAGGTCCTCGCGAGCCGATGCCCGCATCCCCCGCGGCTCGTCCGCCTGCCTGGCGTGACAGTGATCCGCCCCAGCCTCGCAGTCGCGGCAGCATGTATTCAAGCTGCGCCAGTTCCACTTGGGCTTTGCCCTCGCGTGAGGTCGCATGTTGGGCGAAAATGTCGAGGATCACGGCAGTGCGGTCCACGACCTTCACTTTGGTGGCATCTTCCAAGGCGCGGCGTTGGCTTGGCGGTAGGTCATCGTCCACAACGATGGTGTCGGCTTCCTCTTGCGCCACGATTCCGGCAAGTTCACGGGCTTTGCCGGAGCCAACATATGTGGCTGCGTCCGGTTTGATACGATGCTGCAGCAGGCCGTCGCATACTACGGCACCGGCGGTTTCGGCGAGCGCAGCAAGTTCTCGCAATGATTCTTCAGCCTGTGCCTGTGTGGTTTCACGACTGGACCACACGCCGACGAGCACGACGCGTTCGAGACGGACTTTTCGGTATTCGACTTCGGTAACGTCTTGCATTTCGCCGAGTCCGGACACATGCTTCAACGCATTGCGGGATTCGCGTTCCTGCCATTGTTCGTCATGGGATTCGTTGAAATGGTTCTCGCCGTTGGTATCAAGCAGCACTTCGGACTGGTCGGCGAGCACGCCTGACACGTCATTGGCACTCATGCTATGCTCGATGTCGTTTTCTTGGCTCAATGGCACCTCTCACGGTTAAACTATGGTGTCTTTATTATCATCATTCTCTAGAGACATGGGTATCGGGCATTCGCCACGTGGACGAGCGTGGCTTGCGTGGTGCCGTAGGCGAGCGTTTGCAAGGAGTGGGTATGGCACAGGCCGAACAGTATTTCACGGCTGATCCGCAGTCGAAGGATGTACGTAAGAGGCTGCATGTTGTGTTGCGCGGCAATGAGGCCGATGTTGAGGTTTCCAATGGCGTGTTTTCCGGCAATCGCGTGGATTTGGGAACGTCCGTGCTGCTTCGTCAGGCTCCGGAGCCTCCTGAGGAGGGTACGTTCCTTGATTTGGGTTGCGGTTGGGGTCCGATTGCGTTGACACTTGGTTTTGCTTCGCCGAAGGCTGATATTTGGGCGTTGGACGTGAATGAACGCGCGTTGGATCTGACTCGTCGCAATGCCGAGCTCAATGGTGTGAGGAACGTTCGTGCGGTCACCGCCGATGAGATCCCTTCTGATGTGACGTTTGATCTAATTTGGTCGAATCCGCCGATTCGTGTTGGCAAGGATGTGCTGCATGAGCTGTTGATGACATGGCTGCCACGTTTGAATGCGGGCGGTGCCGCCTATTTGGTGGTGCAGAAGAATCTGGGGTCGGATTCGTTGATTCCGTGGCTTGCCACGCAGCTTGGCAATGGTTATGAGGTAAGTAAGTACGCGAGTTCGAAGGGCTTCCGCGTTATCGAGGTTATGAAGGCATGAAATTCGAATATCCTTCCCAACTGCCGGTTTCCGCTGCACGTAGTGATATTGCCGAGGCGGTGAAGTCGAGCCAAGTGGTGATTGTATCTGGTCAGACGGGTTCCGGTAAGACCACGCAGCTGCCGAAGATTCTGTTGGAATTGGGCCGTGGATCGCATGGCAGGCAGATTGTGCACACGCAGCCGCGTAGGTTGGCCGCTCGTACCGTGGCCGAACGTATCGCCTCGGAGATGGGCGTGCGTTTGGGCGACGAGGTCGGCTATCAGGTGCGTTTCACCGATGAGAGCTCACCGAAGACCCGTCTTCGCGTGGTGACCGACGGTATTCTGTTGGCGCAGATTCAACGCGATCCAAAACTGATGCAATACGATACGATCGTTATCGACGAAGCGCACGAACGTAGTCTCAATATTGACTTTCTGCTCGGTTATTTGACTGCGCTATTGCCGAAACGCCGTGACCTGAAATTGGTGATCACGTCGGCGACGATCGATTCGGTGAAGTTTCAGGAGCATTTCGAACATGCTTTGCATACGAAAGTGCCGGTTATCGAGGTTTCGGGGCGAACCTACCCCGTGCAGGTCGTGTATGAGCCGCTGGGCACTGCTCCGGCGTTGATGCGTTCCGTACCCGGTTTTGAAACGGGCGCGATGCCGGGCGATGCCGACTATGAGGCGTTGTCGTCCGCTCCCGACGCGAAGGATTCCCGCGAGCCGAACGTTGACATGCCGACGGCTGTGGCGCGTGCCTGTGCCGAGTTGGTGATTCATTCGAGTCATGACCGTGGCCCGCGTGATATTCTCGTGTTCGCTTCGGGCGAGCGCGACATTCATGATTTTGAGAATGCGCTGCGCCATCATTATGGTCCGCGTGCCATTGATATGCGTCGTCCTGATGCGATTGAGATCGTGCCGTTGTTCGCGCGGTTGTCCGCTAAGGAGCAGCATCGCGTGTTTGAGCCGCATGATCATCAGCGTATTGTGATCGCTACGAATGTGGCCGAAACGTCATTGACGGTGCCGGGCATTCGTTATGTGGTCGACCCTGGCACCGCCCGTATTTCACGTTATTCGAAGAGCGCGAAGGTGCAACGGCTTCCGATTGAACCGATCAGTCAGGCGAGCGCGAACCAACGTTCGGGTCGTTGCGGACGTATTGCCGATGGTATTGCGATTCGCTTGTATTCTCGGGAGGATTTCGAGACGCGCCCGGAATTCACGGAACCTGAGATTCTGCGCACGTCGTTGGGTGCGGTCGTGTTGCATATGCTGTCGGTGGGTGTGGCTCGTACCGCGCAGGATGTTACGGATTTCGGCTTTATCGATCCGCCTGACATGAAGGCGGTGTCTGACGGTTTCAACGAGTTGACCGAGTTGAAGGCTGTGGCGCGCAAGCATGGCGAGGTTGTGCTGACGCATACGGGTCGCATGCTTGCACGCATTCCAATCGACGTGCGTTTGGGCCGTATGATTATCGAGGCCGCGAAATCGACTACGCCAAACACGTTGGCCGCGGTGCTGGTGGTGGTCGCGTTCTTGAGTTTGCAGGATCCTCGCGAACGTCCGGATGAGAATCGTGAGGAGGCCGACCGCATTCATAACCGGTATGCTGATCCGTCCAGTGATTTTCTGACCGCGTTGAACTTGTGGGATCGCGTGTTCCAAGCCGATGGCGAGCCAAGCAATTCCGCGCTTCGTAGGATTTGCAAGACTGAGTATTTGAGTTGGCTGCGCATCCGTCAGTGGAAGGATCTGGTCACGCAGTTGCGTGAGATGTGCAAGGAATTCAAGTTCAAGGTTGGCGATCCGATTCCGGCTTCGCGTCCTCCGCTTGAGATTCGTCAGCTTCCGTTGAATCAGCAGGCCGCGCATTCGTTGTGTTGTTCATGGGATGCGCAGGGTATTCATACGTCGATGCTTTCGGGCTTGTTGTCGATGATGGGCATGCAGATCGTGCGTGAGCCGAAGGCATCTGATTTCGCTGGTTTGAAGGGCGCTGCCCGTGCGCGTGCCATGAAGCGTGCGCAGAAGATGGCGAAGAATGATTATCAGGGTGCGCGTGGCACGCATTTCGCATTGTTCCCGGCTTCCGCGGTTGCCAAGTCGACACCACAATGGGTAATGAGCACGGAGTTGGTGGAAACGAGCCGCTTGTGGGCGCGATATTCCGCCCAGATCGATCCTTCTTGGGCTGAACCGTTGGCGGGTTCATTGACGCGAACCACGTATGCGGATCCGCATTGGTCTGGTTCGCGTGGCTCCGCGGTGGCGAGCGCGAAGGTGCTGTTGTATGGTTTGCCGATCGTGCAGGATCGTACGGTGCAGTGGGGTCGTATCAATCCGCTGGAAGCCCGTGATTTTCTGATTCGTCAGGGATTGGTCGAGGGTGATATTCAGCAGCGGTTCTCGTATGACGATTTCATTGCGAAGAATCGCGATGTGTTGGAGGATGCCGCCGACGATGCGAGTCGTACACGTCAGATGGCGCAGACGGTCAGTGATGAGGATCTGTTCGATTTTTATAATTCGGTGATTCCCAATACTGTCACGTCGGTTGCGGATCTTGCGAAATGGTGGAAGTCGACGCGTGATGAGCAGCCGGATTTGTTGGATTTTGATCCGGAGAAGGTGGAGCGTCTTGCTGATGCCGAGTCGGTGTCGTTGGCTGATTATCCGGATCATTGGCATACGTTGGGTACGGACGGCTCCCCTATCGATTTGCGGTTGAGTTATGTGTATGATCCGCATGATCCAAACGATGGCGTGACCGTGCATGTACCGTTGAAGGTGTTGTCTCGTTTGACACCGGAACAGTTCACGTGGAATGTTCCCGGATTGTTGGATGAGTTAATTGTCGGCATGATCAAATCGTTGCCGAAGACGTTGCGCGTGCAGTTTGTTCCCGCTCCTGATACGGCTCGTAAGATTCGTGCGTGGATTGATGAGAGGTATCCGGATCTGCCTGGTTCCGGTAGCCAGCAGAAGCCGAATCTTGCTCCTGCCAATGCGGAGGGTGTGGCCGCGTGGCCGGATTTGCCTCATGTGTTCACGCAGGCAGCCATCAGCATTGTTGGTGCGCAAATACACCCTGAAGTGTTGAATGGTGAATTGTGGAGCAGACTCACGCCGTATTTGCGCGTGACGTTCTCGGTGGAGCAACAGTTGCCTCCGAGTCGCAAAAGTCAGCATGGCAGGCGTCATGCGCGGGGCCCCGTCAAGGTGCTTGGCACGGGCAAATCGTTGGTGGAATTGCAGCGCAAGTTTGCGGAGCAGGCCGAGGCTTCCGCACGGCAGATGGTGAAGAAGCAGGCGGAAAACGCTGGGAATCAGGGCAAGCTTGTGGAGCAGGCCAATCTGCTGCACAAGGCTGGTGCCACTACTGAAGCTCGTTCCACCATGCTGTGGCGCGGTGCGCTTGATGTTTTGCGTATGCCGAGCGAGCGTATTTCGTCGCGTTGGTTGGGTGCGGAGGCGTTGATGTTGGCGTCCGCGCCATATCAGTCCACGAAGGATCTTACTGAGGATCTGCAGTTGGCTGCGGTGAAGCGTTTGCTGCCAAATGTTGACGAAATGCCGGATGATGAGGCGTTGGCGAATGCGGTGCTTGATGTGCGTGAAGTGTTCGAAGATACCGTATATGCGGTTGCGCATGATGTGATCGTTATTTTGAAGCGGTATGCGGAGGTTGATAAAGCCGTGTCAGGCAAGGCTGATCTGCCGATGTTGAGTGTTTTGCAGTCGATTCGTGAGCATATCGCCACGCTGGTGTATCCGGGATTCATTGGTAAGACTCCCCCAGATGCGTTGGCGTCGATTGAACGGTATTTGCATGCTGACGTGCTTCGTTTAAATAAGGCGAAAAACGACAAGAATCGTGATGTACGTTGGGCTTGGGAGGCTGATGAGGCCAAGCAGTTGGCTGACAAGGCCATGGCGAAGGCCGAACGTGAGCCTGCAGGTCCGCGTCATGAGGCGTTGATGAAGCAGGCGGCCACCGCACGTTGGATGCTTGAGGAATTCTACGTATCACTGTGGGCGCAGGAACTCGGCACGCCGAAGCCGATCAGCCTGCAGCGCATCAAGAAAGCGTTGGGCTAACGCATATCATCTTTCGCATTCCATTGCCGTCGATACTTGCAGTTTTCCAGTATCGACGGCAATGGAACCTAACGAAATCATCCTCAACCGAACCATGGTTAGCGATGGCTAGCGTTGCTTGAAGAAACGGAACAACTGCGTTTCACGTATCGTCATACCGACGAGCATGCTTGATACCATCACTCCAGCGAATATCGCACATGGCGTGCGCATCGCACCCAACCATACGGTCATCGCATCGGCGCTGCTCATGCGAACGCAATACGCGCTCAACAGAGCGGCTGAAGAGGCACACGCCAAACCGCTCCAAATCATCGTTTCCGCAGTGATTTCCAGCAATTGAGCACCTTTGGACTGTCCTGAATGCAATGCGCCAGCGTATTCCAATCTACGACGACGTACGCTGAACGCGCCAAACACCACGTCAAGCACGCCCAGCTGAATACGACGATCGAAAAACAGGCGGAATTGCGGCAGAAAACCAATCTTCACAATATGGCTGTTGCGCGGCAGCACCATCACCATGAGCACAATAAGTGCCATCGCAAGCACGTTCACCAAATGGAACGCCCAACGCCAGCCGAACGTGTTCGCAACCCACGTGCCAACCGGCACACCCACCACGGATGCGATAGAGAAGCCGGAAAACACCCATGCGATGAACTTCGTGCGGTACCGTTCAGCTGTCACATCAGGCGCGTACGTCATGGCGATGGCCACCAGCGTGCCAGATACCAACGCGATGAGGATTCGCGCCACCACGAGCACGCTATAATTCGGCGCGAACGCGCACAACACATTGCCAGTAAGAAACACCCCAACCAGCGTCAGATGCGTGGCAAAACGCGATACAATGACGCGCGATGACACGCAAGACAACCACCACAGCAAAAAACAACCGCAAACCCAAGAAAAACAACCAGCCAAGCCTCACTAAACTCCGTAACGCCTGGGAAAAAGCAAACATCCCAAAACGCATCCTCATGGTCGGTGAAACACTGATAGCCAGTATCGTCGCGCTCGCGTTGATCGTTGGATTGGTGCGATTCGTCGGCTGGCGTGTGCAAGTAGATGAAGCGGTCGCATCGCAGGAACAATTGCAGACGAAATACGATTTCAATCCGGGCAACATCATTTCAGATGGTTTGTTCTTCAACGGGAACGCGTTGAGCGAGCAGCAGGTGAACGCCATCATCGAAAAACAGGGTGCCGCATGCAGCGGCGAGAAATGCTTGAAATCCATGACGTTTAGCACCGAATCGCAACCTGCCAACGAATACTGCGAAGCATATGAGGGAGGGCCGAACGAAAGCGCCGCGGCGATCATCTACAAATCGGGAAAGGCGTGCGACATCAGTCAAAAAGTGTTGCTCACCGTGCTGCAAAAGGAGCAGCATCTGCTTACCGCCACCGATCCAAGCGATTTCCAATTCAAGTCGGCCATGGGATTAAGCTGCCCGGACGACGCGAACTGTGACCCGGAATATGCAGGTTTCTTCAAACAGGTGTATGGCGCAGCGAAACGCTACCAGTATTACGTACAGCATGAGGATCGCTACGGATACCATGCGGGCACGCTCAACTATATTCAATACAATCCGGACGCCAGCTGCGGCGGCAGCAACGTGTACATCGAAAACAAGGCGACCGCACTGCTGTACATTTACACGCCTTATCAGCCGAATACAGCCGCATTGGATGCAGGAGTCGGCGAAGGCGACGCCTGTTCGACCTACGGCAATCGTAATTTCGCGATCATCTACAATTCAATGTTCGGTTCCCCACGCGGCTGATCAGCAATTGTAAATACAAGTTTTCAGGCATATAAAAACCCGCTGTGCGATCATTTTCGACCACTTCAGCGGGTTTTTGATATGCGATTTTCGATTATGGAAAGCCGCTACAGCTTCGGCAGGTACTTCTTCAGTTCGAACGGAGTGACCTGCTTGCGATACTCCTCCCATTCCTGACGCTTATTGCGCAGGAAGTATTCGAACGCGTGCTCGCCGAGCACGCTGGCCACGAAGTCGGACTTCTCCATAACCTTCAACGCCTCGTCAAGAGACTCCGGCAGCGGCTGGATGCCCCTGGCCTGGCGTTCCGCATCAGTAAGCTCCCAGACGTCATCGCTGGTCGGCTCACCCAACTGCATCTGCTTGTCGATGCCATCGAGCCCCGCGGCCAAAAGCACGGAGTATGCGAGGTACGGATTGGCGACAGGATCGAGCGCACGGAATTCCATGCGGGCGGAATTGCCCTTGCCTGGCTTGTATTGCGGAATACGCAGCAACGCGGAACGGTTGTTGTGTCCCCAGCAAATGTAGCTTGGAGCCTCATTACCGCCCCACAAGCGCTTGTAGGAGTTGACATACTGGTCGGTGACGGCGCAGATTTCAGCCGCATGGTACAGAATGCCGGCGGCGAACTGGCGCGCGGTGACGGACATGTTGAATTCCTGACCCGCCTCATAGAACGCGTTGGAGTCACCTTCGAACAGGCTCAAATGCGTGTGCATGCCTGAACCTGGAGCGTCGGAAAGCGGTTTCGGCATGAAGCTGGCATGAATGCCGCGCTCCAGCGAAATCTCCTTGACAACGGTACGGAAGGTCATGATGTTGTCGGCCGTGGTGAGCGCGTCCGCATAACGCAGATCGATCTCGTTCTGGCCTGGACCCGCCTCATGGTGCGAGTATTCCACCGAAATGCCCATCTGTTCGAGCATGTTGACGGTGGCACGGCGGAAGTCCATGCCAGGGCTGCGCGGTACATGATCGAAATAGCCGCCCTCGTCAATCGGAGTCGGCGTCTGGGACCAATCATCCTGCCTTTCGAACAGATAGAATTCGATTTCCGGATGCACGTAGAAGGTGAAGCCCTTTTCCTTGGCTTTCGACAGAGCCTGCTTCAGCACATGACGCGGATCGCCCAACGACGGCTCGCCATCAGGGGTGAGCACGTCGCAGAACATGCGCGCGGTGCCCTGCGGACCGCCGCGCCACGGCAGAATCTGGAAGGTCGATGGATCGGGTTTGACGATCATATCGTCTTCGGACACACGGGTGAGGCCTTCCACCGCGGAGCCGTCGAATCCGAGCCCTTCCTCGAACGCAGCTTCCAATTCAGCCGGTGCGATAGCCACGGACTTCAATGTTCCCAACACATCCGTGAACCACAAACGAATGAAGCGCACGTCGCGTTCTTCGACTGTGCGCAAAGCAAACTCTTGCTGTTTATCCATAGTGCCCCATCGTTCCATGCGCATGTTACGAAAGTCGTTAACACGCGCCGCAATACGATAGGACCGTCCACGTTGTGGACGGTCCTATCATCATTGTCTTGTCGAGCAATGTTCAGCGTGCGACTTCGAGCGCTTCTTCCAAGGTGAAGGCGCGTGCGTACAACGACTTGCCGAGAATGGCGGAGTCCACGCCTAAGTCGGCAAGCTCCTTGATGGCACGCAGGTCATCGAGCTTGGAAATGCCGCCGGACGCAGTGACCTTCGCATCGGTACGTTCCGCGACTTCACGCAGCAAGTCGATGTTCGGGCCGCTCATCATGCCGTCACGAGCCACGTCGGTGACCACGTAACGAGAACATCCGACGGAATCCAGGAACGCCATGGTTTCGAACAGGTCGCCGCCTTCCTTCACCCATCCGCGTGCCGCGAGGGTGTGGCCGCGCACATCGAGGCCGACTGCCACGCGATCACCGTACTTCTTGATGACGGAAGCGGTCCAATCCGGATTCTCAAGAGCGGCCGTGCCAATGTTCACACGGGCTGCTCCTGCTTCCAAGGCCGCATCGAGCGATGCATCGTCACGCACACCGCCGGACATTTCAATATTGACCTTGTCGCCCAGTTCCTTGACGATGGCACGCAGCTGGTCACGGTTGTTGCCTGTGCCAAACGCGGCGTCAAGATCGACCAGGTGAATCCATTCCGCACCGGACTCAACCCATGTGCGAGCGGCCTCCAATGGCGAACCGTAGTCGGTTTCCGAACCGGATTCACCTTGGCGCAGGCGAACGGCCTTGCCATCACGAACATCGACGGCAGGAAGCAACGTCAAAGACATGTCTGTACCTCTCTGTGATCAACCGATCGCCATTACATGGCAATCGCATGGATGTGCATCAAATAAGCGTGTATCAATCGTATATATGAAGTCATCGTCAAAACGAGCGATGACGATCTCATATCATCAGAATGTCGCAACCCAATTACGCAGCAGCTGCGACCCCGCTTCGGCGGACTTTTCAGGGTGGAACTGCGTGGCGAACAGCGGACCGCGCTCGTAGGCTGCCACGAAACGGCTGCGTCCGTACGTGCACCAGGTCACGCGCTCCTCGGCGTCACCGAAATCAAGCTGGTCGTCGGACGTGTCGGCGGGAGCGGCGCTCATCGCGGCGAAGGAATGCACGAAGTAGAAGCGCTCGTTCTCCACGCCCTTCATGAGCACGGAACCTTCCGGAGCCTCGACGGTGTCCCATCCCATGTGTGGTACCACATCGGCGTCGAGCAGTTCCACGTCGCCCTTGATCAGACCAAGGCCCGGAGTGCCGGTGCCATGCTCCATACCACGTTCGAACATGATTTGCTCGCCCACGCACACGCCAAGCACCGGTCGGCCGGCACGCAGACGATCCTTGATCACGGTGTCTCCGCCCACTGACTTGAGGCCTTCCATGCATGCACCGAAAGCGCCCACGCCGGGCACCACCAGACCGTCGGCTTCCAAGGCCTGCCGATGGTCGGAAGTGAGGGTCACGTCAAGGTCGAGATTGGCCAGCGCACGAACCATGGAACGCACGTTGCCGAAACCATAATCGAAAACCACCACGGAAGTCATGGGCGTTCTCCTTCTTGTGTCATTCGTTGTTCTATGGCGTGAGTCGTCTTGTGTCGCATAACTCATGTTCAGCAGGATGACTCACGTTTGCCGTCGTTAACTGATGCTTGATGTGCCGCGTCCGAACCGCGTATGCTCGGCGATAATGCTCATTGCCGCATCCCGATCGAGGTCGGCGGAATCGAAAATGGTCATATCCGCCTGTTCCAGCGCGTTCATATCGGTGATGCCAAGCATGAGATCCTCAACGAACGGTGCGGTGGAGGTGAATAGCACCGGCGGAGCGAAAGTTTTGCCTGCCTTGCCTTCCACGTACATCGTCGCTTCGAGCTTGTCCGCACGGTTGACGGCAAGAATCGCAGGCATGCCGGCAACGACGATCGTCATGTCTTTGACCGCCGCTTCCGGACCGTCTCCGTCGAGATTGCGCAGCACCGCGACAGCACCTTGCGCCGATCCTATGCATTGCGCGGAAATATCGGACAATTCGCAGAATGCCGACAGCAATCGTGGCGAGGTCAGTCTGGTGATGATCACCGCCACTTTCGCACGATTGCCAAGCAGTCCCTGCAGTTCGTCTTCGAATTTCAACGAATCCTCAGCTGCGTTGAGCATGTCGTCAATTCCCGAGGATTCGGAGGATTCCGCATTGCCGGAAGCTTCAGATGACGGATTGTCCGCCCGCTCATTCTTGGTTGCTTCGGCATCTTTGAATTCCTGCTCGAAACCGGCCATGGCCGCTTCCAATTCTTCTTCGCTGAAATGCATGCCGTCAGCGTTGAGGTCACCGAAATCTTTTGATCCGTCGAAGCCTTGGAAATCGTCGAAATCGTTATTTCGATCGTCGCTCATCACAGAGCGCCCTTCGTGCTCGGAATACCGTCGACACGCGGATCCGGCTCGATGGCGAAACGCAGCGCACGCGCCAAGGCCTTGAACTCGGCTTCGGCGATGTGGTGCGGATCACGGCCGGAGATCACCTGCAGATGCAGGCAGATTCCGGCATGCATGGCGATGGATTCCATAACGTGACGCACGAGGGATCCAGTGAAATGGCCGCCGATCATGCAGTATTCGAAACCTTCCGGCTCGCCAGTGCACACACAGTACGGACGTCCGGAAATATCGACTACAGCCTTGGCGAGCGCCTCATCCAACGGCACGGTAGCGTCGGCGAAACGACGGATGCCGCGCTTGTCTCCCAATGCCTGCTTCAACGCTTCGCCGAACACGATGGCGATGTCTTCGACAGTGTGGTGCGCGTCGATGTCGGTGTCACCGGTGGCTTTGATGGTCAAGTCGATCAGCGAATGCTTGCCGAGCGCCGTCATCATATGGTTGTAGAACGGCACCGAAGTGTCGATGTCGGTTTTGCCCGTGCCGTCGAGATTCAGGCTCAGTTCAACTTTGGATTCGCTGGTTTCACGAACGATGGTTGCGGTACGCGCCATGTTGCGACTCCTTTTGGAAAATGTTCGGTCCTGTTGTGTTGGTTCGATCCCGTATGTGCTCAATCTTGTTCCACAATACGCAACACTTCGACCAAGGCTTCACGGAAACGTGCCATTTCCCCGTCGGTGCCCATGCATACGCGCATCCAGCCGTCAGGGCCGACGGTGCGGATGAGCACGCCACGCTGGAGCAGCTCGTCGAAGATACGGTCGCGATTGTCGAAATGCCCGCCGAATAGAATGAAGTTTGACTGTGTTTCGGCCACTTCGAGCGGCTGGCCCTTGTAAGTTTGTTCCTTGAGCCATGCTGCGGTCTGATTGCGGATGTCGCGCAGGTGTGCCACACGGCTGAGCTGCTCGTCGGTATGTTCGAATGCGGCGAGGGCGGCAGCCTGGGTGACGGCCGACAGGTGGTACGGCATACGCACGATGCGTACGCAGTCGATGATGCCCTTGTTGGCGGCCAGGTAGCCGACTCGTGCGCCTGCGAAGGCGAACGCCTTGCTCATGGTTCGACTCACTGCGAGGTTCTCGTACTCGCCGATGAGTTCGAGCGCGGTGGGCGTGCCTGGATCACGGAATTCGATGTAGGCTTCGTCCACCACGACCACCGGATG
>OGOY01003157.1_pt1 | contig 13179 bp, 8 predicted proteins | sample 1552811 | NCBI WGS metagenome assembly OGOY01 (sample SAMEA2580132, study PRJEB22360) | human gut metagenome | biome: human gut; feature: human-associated habitat; material: faeces | place: Denmark | collected 2008/2010 | reverse complement strand
AACAGGCCCGCGCCCACGACCACCAGATCGGGATACTCCACCGCATCAGTCATAAGAAAACAACCTTCCAAACGTTATCGATGCTTATCGCAGCCACGCAAACGCACAGGGATGGCGTGCGATTCCTTCTCAAGTGTACCCGTGCGTCTAGTCGGTGCGGCGAGGTCCGGGCATGGTGTAATATGGCAAGAGCCTCCGCGTGGCGGTATGTCACCCAACTCCCCCAGGGCAGGAATGCAGCAAGGGTAAGTGGCCTCTTCCGGGTGCGTGGAGGTTTTTCTATATCTTCTCCGATTCGTTCCCCACAGTAGGGGCGATGCCGTATTCTCGGTGACTATGACCAACGAATTCAAGCCACTTGTCCGAGATCCACAGCAGCCTGTGAACATGCTTCAGCAGCCCACGGCAGCAACGCCTGCGGAACCGTTGGAATCGTTGTCGTTCCCTGATATGCGCGAAGTCGAGGCGGTGCTTTCTCCGCAGGATGTCAACAAAGGCTTGGCTCAGGCGGATCCGCTGACCCGCCATCCGCGCGTGTCCAGCATCGTGCTGTGCGTGGTGTTCGGTCTGCTGATGCTTGCCGCTTCCGCCGGCGTCTGGTGGCTTGGCGTGCGTACCATGGACGGCCAAAGCTATGAGGATATCGTCTGGTCGAAATTCGATGCCGCGTTGCCGGGTTGGCTGGCGCCGGTCGTGCACGTCTTCGCCATTTCCGCAGTGGTCATCACCACCAGCGTCATCATGGGGGCAATCGCGTTTGCCGTGCTGATCGTGCGCAAACGGTGGCTGTCGATCGCGCAGCTCGCTGTATTCGGAGGCCTGTGTTTCGCCGCGGCCGAACTGTTGAAGCCGCTGCTGCCACGCCCGTATCTTATTAATTTGGAATCGAATCCTAATAATTCCGCGCCTTCCGGGCATGTCATCCTTGCCGCTGCGGCAAGCGTGATGCTGCTGTGCGCCGTGCCGCGCGTGCTGCGTGCGCTGGTGGCGGTGATTGGTTGGGCGTATACGGTGCTGGTCGGATTGTCGGTGATCGCGGCGCAATGGCATCGTCCGACCGACGTGATTATGGCGCTGCTGATCGTCGGCGGACTGGCGTTGCTGGCGCTTGCCACCACGTTCGCCAGCGGCATGGATGAGCCGGGCACGCGCGTCTCGTCGGCAAGCGTGCAGATCGTCGGCAGTGTGATGCTGACGATTGGCGTATTGGGCATCCTGTACGGCGCGTATATCATCTGGCAAATTCAGCCGGGACTCGCCATGAGCGCCGAATGGACGAATGCCGGCGCGTACGTTTCCACGGCGCTGCTGACGGCCGCCGTTTCCGCGCTGGTGCTTGGCATAACGCTCGCCATGCGTCAGCTGACCGCCTCGCCGTTGACGAAACTGGGTTTGGTGGGAGCGCCGCCCGCACCGCCGAAGCGCTGAAAACAGCCGGTTCCGGGCATGCTGCCGTCCATACGCCACACGGGCGGTTTGCCATTTCTCCGTATTCAGTGAGTATTATTGCGTTGCAAACACTAGTAATAAGGAGTGGCTATGGCTACCGGCAGCAAGCTCGTTATTGTGGAGTCTCCTACCAAGGCGAAGAAGATTGGCGGATACTTGGGCTCCGGATACACGGTCATGGCATCGGTCGGCCATATCCGCGACCTTGCCCAGCCCAGCCAGGTGCCGGCGGCCGAGAAAGCCAAGTACGGCAAGTTCGGCGTGGATATCGAAGACGGATTCAAGCCGTATTACATCGTGGACGGCAACAAGAAGAAAACCGTTGCCGACCTGAAAAGCGCGCTGAAGAAGGCAGACACCCTCTACCTCGCCACTGATGAGGATCGCGAAGGTGAGGCGATCGCATGGCATCTTGTGCAGACGCTGAAGCCGAAGGTGCCCGTCAAGCGCATGGTGTTCCACGAGATCACGCCGGAAGCGATCAAGGCGTCGCTGAACAACACGCGTGATGTGGACGCCGCCATGGTGGACGCCCAGGAAACCCGTCGTATTCTGGACCGTCTGTACGGCTATGAGCTGTCCCCGGTACTGTGGCGCAAGGTCGGTCCGGGCCTGTCCGCGGGCCGCGTGCAGTCCGTGGCCACCCGTCTGATCGTGGAGCGTGAGCGTGAGCGCATGGCGTTCGTGCGTGCCCCCTATTGGGATGTCACCGCCACGCTGGAAGCGCCCGACGCCGACGGCAACAATGTTGCGTTCGATTCTCGCATGGTGTCGCTTGGCGGCCGTCGTTTGGCCGGTTCCAAGGATTTCGGCGATGATGGCCAGCTGACCGCCGCCGGCGTCAAAGACAACGTCGTGCAGCTGGACGAAACGCACGCGAATGCGATCGCGCGATCGCTGGAATATGCGACGTTCACCGTCTCGTCGATGGAAACCAAGCCGTACCGTCGCCGTCCGGTGCCGCCGTTCACCACGTCCACGCTGCAGCAGACGGCCGGCAATCGCCTTGGCATGAGCTCGCGCCAGACCATGCGTGCCGCGCAGGGGCTGTACGAAAACGGTTTCATCACGTATATGCGTACCGATTCGGTGACGCTGTCGCAGGAGGCGATCGCGGCCGCCCGTGAAGCGGTGTCGCGGCACTTCGGCGAAAAGTACTTGTCCGATGCGCCCAAGCAGTACGCCACGAAGACGGCGGGCGCGCAGGAAGCCCACGAATGTATCCGACCGGCGGGCGCGCATTTCCGCGATCCGGCTGAAATCGCCACCAAAGTGCCGGTCGACCAGCTCAAGCTGTACACCCTGATCTGGCAGCGCACGCTGGCCTGCCAGATGGCCGATGCGACCGGTTCCACCGCCACCGTGCGTCTGTCCGCGCCGACCGAATCCGACGGCGAGGCCATGTTCCAGGCGTCCGGTACCGTCATCGAATTCCCCGGCTTCATGAAGGCCACCGGCGAGGGCCGCCGTAGCGTTGCCGACGCGAAGAAGAGCGCCGAGGCGGCGGGCGTGAAGATTGGCGATAAGGCCGAAAAGTCTGCGAAGGCTTCGAAGAAAACCGATGACAACGTTTCCTTGCCGCCGATGCAGCCGGGCGACGAGCTTGCCGCCGTGGACGTTGCCGCGGACGGCCACGAGACCCAGCCGCCGGCGCGCTACACCGAAGCGTCGCTCGTCAAAACGTTGGAACAGAAGGAAATCGGCCGTCCGTCCACGTATGCGAGCATCATCTCCACAATCATCGACCGCGGGTACGTGTACGAGCGTGGCCGTGCGCTGATCCCGTCCTGGCTGGCGTTCTCCGTCACCAAACTGCTCGAAACGAAGTTCCCGAAGTATGTGGATTACGAGTTCACCGCCGATATGGAAACCGGCCTCGACCAGATTGCTGGTGGCCATGAGACCGGCAAGGCGTGGCTGACCCGCTTCTACTTCGGTTCCGGCGATGGCGCGGCCCAGTCCGCCGACGAGGCGCATGAGGGCCTGCAGCAGCAGGTGGCGCAGCTTGGCGAGATCGACGCGCGTGAGATCAACACCATCGATATCGGCGATGGCCTGCACGTGCGCGTCGGCCGTTATGGCCCGTATCTTGAGGACATGAAGCATCTGGATGCGGAAGGCAATCCGAAGCGCGCCTCGCTGCCGGATACGCTCGCTCCGGATGAGCTGACCGTCGAGGTCGGCCACGATCTGATTGAAAACCATTCCGGTGGGCCGCGTGAACTGGGCAAGGACCCGGTGTCCGGCGGCACCGTCGAGGTACGCAATGGCCGGTTCGGCCCGTACGTGGCGTTGGTCATGCCGAGCGCGGAAGATGCCGGCGATACCGCTGCCGAGTCCGCCGCAGGCAAGGCGGGCAAGACGAAGCGTTCCGGCGGTAAGAAGGCGGCTTCCGACCGTCCGAAGATGGCGTCGCTGTTCAAGACGATGAGTCCCGAATCGCTGACGTTGGAAGACGCGCTGAAACTGCTGAGCCTGCCGCGCGAAGTCGGCTCCTACGATGAGGCGAACGCCGAAACCGGCGAAATGCAAACGGTTACGGTCATGGCCAACAATGGCCGTTACGGCCCGTACCTGACCAAGACCGGTGCCGACGGCAAGTCCGACACGCGTTCGCTGGCTTCCGAAGACGAGATCTTCACCGTCGACTTGGAGAAGGCCAAGGAACTGTTCGCGCAGCCGAAGTACGGACGCGGTCGTGGACGTGGCGCGGCCAAGCCGCCGTTGCGCGACTTGGGCACCGATCCGGAAACCCAGAAGCACGTGACCATCAAGGACGGCTTCTACGGCGCGTACATCACCGACGGCGAGACAAACCGTACACTGCCGAAGCAGTATGCGCCCGAATCGATCGAACCGGCCGAGGCGTTCCGCCTGCTGGCGGAGAAGCGCGCGCAGGGGCCGTCGAAGCGTCGTGGCCGCAAGACGGCTGCGAAGGGAGCCAAGAAGGGCGCTGCCAAAGGAGCGAAATCCGCGAAGAAGGTGAGCGCGACCGAACAGGCGCGTGCCGACCGCCGTGCCAAGGTGCGTGAACTGGCCGACAAGGGTTGGGCGAATACGCGTATAGCGAAGGAGATCGGCTCCACCGCGTCCACCGTGAAGGCTGACGTCGACTGGCTGACCGCCAACGAAGGCTACGCGCGTCCTGAAGTCGTTCCCGCACGCTGACGTTATGCGGCGCGCGAAACGTCGCACGATCTGATGTTCCGCAAGACAATCGGCATCGTGCGACACCAAGCCGTGGGCCGAATGGCCGGGCACGGCAGGGGCGCACGGTACAGTGAAAGGCATGCAGGGCACTTTTATCTCGTTTGAAGGCGTTGACGGCGTGGGCAAGACCACGCAGGTCGAACGGTTGCGCGCATATGTTGAATCTCAGGGCCGCGAATGCGTGGTCACGCGCGAGCCGGGCGGCACCGCATTGGGCGTGGCGATTCGCAAAATGCTGTTGCACGGCGTGGATACGGGGGATGAGAACGATTGTGCCGACATCGCCCCGCGTACGGAGGCGCTGTTGTTCGCCGCCGACCGCGCGCAGCACGTCGCGGAAGTGATTCTGCCCGCTCTGCAACGCGGCGCGGTGGTCATCACCGACCGGTATCTCGATTCCTCTTTGGCGTACCAGGCGGGCGGCCGCGAGCTGACGGCCGCGGAAATCCGAAACCTGAGCATGTGGGCCACGAACGGTCTGCTGCCGGAACGCACGTATCTGCTGGATATGGATCCGGCGCAATCGCATGCGCGGCTGCAGCATGCCGAAGACCGCATGGAGGCGGCCGGCAACGACTTCCAGCGTCGCACACGCGTCGCGTTCCTCGACTTGGCTGAACGTGAGCCGGAACGGTTCCACGTCATTGACGCAAGCCAGTCCATCGAAGACGTGTGGGCGCGTATCAAAGCCGATTTCGACACCGTGAGCACCGCTGACGGGGGTATCGCATGAGCGTGTGGAACTCCATAGTAGGCCAAGCGCAGGTGGTCGAACAGCTGAAGGCCATCGCCAGCGGCGACCCGAAGGCCATCGCGCAGTCGTGGCTGATTTGCGGCCCTCCCGGATCGGGCCGTTCCAACGTTGCCCGCGCGTTCGCCGCCGCGCTCGAAAGCCCCGATCATGGCCTGAACGATGAGCCGACCAAAACCACCGAGCAGGTGCTTGCCGGCACCCACCCCGACGTGAGCGTGCTGGCCACCAACAAAGTGACCATCGGCATCGACGAGGTGCGTGACATCATCACCACATCCGAGCAGATGCCCGGCATCGCGCCGTGGCGCATCATCATCATCGAAGACGTCGACCGCATGATGGAACGCACCACCAACGTGCTGTTGAAGGAAATCGAAGAGCCGAGCCCGCACACCATCTGGCTGCTGTGCGCGCCCAGCGCCCAAGACGTGCTGCCGACCATCCGCTCGCGCACGCGCATCGTCAACTTGGCCGTACCGTCCAACCAGGCGGTGGCGAAATTCTTGGAATCGCAAGGTTTCGAGCCGAATATCGCGGCGCGTGCGGCACGATTGTCGGAGGGGCACATCGGCATCGCGAGCCTGTATGCCAAGGACGAACGCGTCATGACGGACCGCGACGAGCTCATCGTCGGCGTGCTCGGCTTGCATCGCGCGTCGGATGCCGTGCTATTGGCCGGCAACCTCATCGACAACGCGAAGGCGCAGGCCGAAGCGGAAGTCAACGTCAAAGCGTCCGAAGCGGAAGCCGATTTCCGCCGCATCAACGGGCTCGGACCCAAAGACCGCATACCCCCGAAACTGCGTGGCGCATACAATGCGATCGCCAAAAAAGACGAGCTCAAACGACGCGCCACCAGACTCACGCGTGACGTGCTCGACCGTGCGCTCAATTCGGCCGCCAGCATCTACCGTGACGTGGCGGTGCTGCAGAACAACGCCGAGGACGCGGTGGGACTCATCAACCTCGAAAACCGTTCCGCCATCACGGAATTGTCGGTACGGCTCGACCGTACGGGGGCCGTGCGCCGGCTGGAGGACATCGCCACCGCGCGCCGCAGGCTCAACGGCAACGGCAATCCGGTTTTGGTGTTCGAAGCGCTGTTCTGCGCGCTGATTCCGTGATTTTCGTAATTTCCAGTAATTACCGGCGATTCGATTCGCGATTCACCGGCGGAACACCGAGGAATCCCGCACAATAAGCTGCGGGGCAAGCATGACACGGGGCGCGCGCACGCTGCCGCCTGGCGCAGCAGCCGTCTCCGCCGCGCCTCCGGCAGGACCGGAAGCCAGCAATCGTAAGCATTCCGACACAATACGCTCAAACGGCGCACGCACCGACGTCAGCCGAGGCATGGTGGTACGCGCGATGGCGGAATCATGGTAGCCGACCACCAGCACGTCCTCCGGCACGCGGATTCCCAACGCGTCGAACGCCACCATCACGCCGAACGCGATCGCATCGTCGGCGCAGACCACGGCTTCCGGCTGTACGAGCGGCCCGTTGAACAGCCGCATGGCGCAATCGAAACCGCGCTGCACGGTACGTTCGCCGAACTGGTTCCAGTTTTCGTTGGTGGCAAGCCCGTAAGTGCGCATATGCGTGTGGAATGTGGCGAACAGTTCCGCCGATTCGAAAGACAGCTCGTTGCCGGCCATGTATGCGGCGGACGCGATGCCCTGCTCGGCCAGATGTTTGACGATCGCCTCCATCGCGGCGTTTTCGTCGATGCCTACCACGGACACGCGCGGCGCGGTCTGCCGTCCGCAGATCTGCACGATCGGCAGCGTGTTCGCGTACTGGTTCAGCGTTCCGGCAAGGTCAGTGCCGGCTGCGGGCACCACGATCAGCCCGTCCACATGGCGGTTGGCCAGCGATTCGATGCGTTCCGCCTGCGCTTCCTGCGTGGCTCCGATGCCCAGCAGCAGTTGCTGCGATTCGGTGTCGATGGTCGGCTCGATCTCGTCGAGCAGTTGCGCGGCGAACGGTTCCGTGGCGCTCGGAATGACCAGACCGATGGTTTTCGTCACGTCGCTGCGCAGCGCGCTCGCTGCATAGTTGACTGAATAGCCGAGTTGTTTGGCGGCTTCGCGCACGCGGCGGGCGATATCGTCGTCCTTGCCGCGTTTGCCGGACAGCACGCGTGAGACGGTGGCGATGGACACGCCGGCCGTCGCCGCGACGTTGGTGATTGAGCTGCCGCTGTCGGTTCTGCCTGCCATGCGCTGTCCTTTCCGTCGTGTCCGGCTTGCGTTTGCCGGCTCCCTAAGTGTTTTTCAAAATGCCCTAGAGGGTGCCCTGAACCCCTGTGTGCTTCTCGGTCAAAGGTCTGGTCTGATGAACCGGTTCGAGCCGCGAAGAACCTATTAAGAATAGAACGACCGCCCGTCGAATATGGCGGGCGGTCGAAACGTTCGTACGTCAGTGCGTCAGTGCGTTATGCGCGGTGCGTCACTCGGCGTTGACGAGGATGTTGGCCAGGTTGTCGGCCACGGCCTCGGCGTTGTCGCCTTCGACGTTGATGACCACGGTGTCGCCCTGCTTGATGCCCAGACCCATGATGGACAGGATGGAGCCGGCCGGAACGGCGTTGCCGCCTTCCTTGGCGATGGTCACGGTCTGGCCGGAAGCGGTGACGGCCTGCGCGAACATGGCGGCCGGACGGGCGTGAATGCCGACCGGATCGTTGATGACGAGATTGCGGGTTGCCATAATGGTCTCCTTTGTTGTGGTTGGTGGTTGGTTTGCTTACGTTGGGTTGTCTCGATATTTACACGTCGATGTATATCGATTTTTGCATATCGATTGCATTATGCGGCTTTTGCCGGCATCTGCATTTCTTGCGATTATCATAGCACAGTTTTTACGAAACACAGAAAACGTTTACCGGTTTTGTTTTGCGGGAATTTCGTGTATACTAATCGCAGGCTGAAAATGATTTACCGGCAAAGACGGTGGGGATCATTGCAGTAACTCACCTACGCAAGGCAGGCATAATCCTGCAATCGTTTGCGTATCCATATTTTTTCCCAAGGAAACAGGAAAAGGAGTTCTCATGAACATTAAGGGTGTTGGTATCGGTCGTGGCGTCGCAGTCGGCCCGGTCATTCGCATGGCCGCTCCGCTGCCGGAACCGTCGGACGCTCCGCGCGCCGAAAGCATCTCCGCGGAAACCGAAATCGCCCGCGTCGAAAAGTCGCTCGCCCTCGTCAACGCCGACCTGAACCGTCGCGCCGAAGAAGCCGCCAACGGCGACGAAGGCGCCAAGCAGGCCGCCCCGATCCTGCAGGCCATCGCCATGTTCGCCTCCGATCCGTCCCTTGCACAGTCCATCAAGGACCTCATCAACCAGGGCAAGACCGCCGAGCGCGCCGTGCTGGAAGGCTTCGGCGCGGTCGAAGACATGTTCCGCGCCATCGGCGGCTACCAGGCCGAGCGCGCAGCCGACCTGCATGACGTCGGCCAGCGCGTGATCGCCGACCTCATGGGCGCTCCCGCCCCGGGACTGCCGGTCAGCGAAACCCCGTTCGTGCTCGTCGCCGAAGACCTGTCCCCGGCCGACACCGCCGCGCTCGACATGAGCAAGACCCTGGCCATCGTTACCTCCCAGGGCGGTCCGACCTCCCACACCGCCATTCTGGCGCGCGCCCGTGGCATCGTCGCGGTCGTCTCCGCCGCCGAAGCCGCCGAACTTGAGAACGGCACCAACGTCATCGTCAACGCAGCCAAGGGTGAGATCGTGGTGAACCCGAGCGAAGACGAGATCGCCGCCGCCGAAGCCGCCAAGTCCCGTGCCGCCGCAGCCAAGGAACTGCGTGGCAAGCCGGGCGCCACCAAGGACGGCCACCTGATTCCGCTGCTCGCCAACGTCGGCAAGCCGTCCGACGCCGCGAAGGCGCTGGAATACGGCGCCGAAGGCGTTGGCCTGTTCCGTACCGAATTCCTGTTCATCGGCAACTCCGAGCCGCCGAGCGTCGAAGAGCAGACCAAGGCCTACACCGAGCTGCTCAGCCAGTTCCCGGGCAAGAAGGTCGTGATCCGCATGCTCGACGCCGGCGCCGACAAGCCGCTGCCGTTCCTGACTCCGGAAGACGAGCCGAACCCGGCCCTCGGCCTGCGTGGCCTGCGCACCCTGCGCGCCCACATGGACGTGCTCGAAGGCCAGCTCAAGGCGCTCGCCGCCGCCGACGCCGCAACCGACGCGAACCTGTGGGTCATGGCCCCGATGGTCGCCGACCAGCATGAGGCCGACTACTTCGTCAAGCTCGGCAAGAGCTTCGGCCTAAAGTTCGTGGGCGCTATGGCCGAAGTGCCGTCGATCGCCCTGATGGCCGACAAGGTGGCCGACGTGGCCGACTTCGTGTCCATCGGCACCAACGACCTGACCCAGTACACCCTTGCCGCCGACCGTACCCTCGGCTCCGTGGCCAACTACCAGACCGCATGGCATCCGGCGGTGCTGCGCGCCATCAAGATGATCTGCGACGCGGGCAACGCCAAGGGCATGCCGGTGGGCGTGTGCGGCGAGGCCGCGGCCGATCCGGATCTGGCGGTCGTGCTGGCCGGTCTCGGCGTCAACTCGCTGTCCATGACCCCGGTGGCGCTGGACGATGTGCGCGCCTCCCTCGCCGAAGTCACCTTCGAAGAGGCCAAGGCCAAGGCGGCCGCCGCCCTCAACGGCGACTTCTACAAGCCGGCCGAGTGATTTTTCCCCCTTCTTTCTTTCGCTCGGCTATTCCGGACTTTGCGGCTGCGTCATCGCGGCCGCAGGGTTCCGCCACTGCAAATGTGCCTATGAGAGCGATTCGGTTCTGATAGGCCCTGTTTCCCGGAATGACCCCGTTCCGTGCGATCGCCGCGCGGACGGGGTCGTTTCGGTTGCGGGTTGCGTCGATTGCTGCGATTGCATCGATTGAGCCACCGGCGTAGACGCGTCATACGGCCGCGTCGCGTCACGCGCATGCGCGATACTGGAAGCATGAAGATTTCCGCAGATTTCACCGTCATTCCCGACGCGTTCGCCAAGGCGGCGCCGCCTGAGAACTGCATCGACGGCACTCCGATCGTTTCCTTCCCCTTCTATATCGACGAGCTCGACCCGTCCGTGCAGTTCCTGCATTGGGAATTCGTCGATCCCGATTCCATTCCGGTGTGCGGTTTCCAGTGGAACCATTGGTCGCTCGCCAATCTGCCCGTGGACGCGCTGATGTACGATTTCAACGATTCCCACGCGCTGGCGATTCCCGCCGACTTCTCCCGCACGGTGTCCGCGATGATTCCCGAGACGGTGCAGGGCCGCACGTCCGCCGCGTCGCCGCTGCTGAAGGGCCGCAGCGGCGATCCGGCCGTCACCATGCGTTACAACGGTCCGTATCCGCCTGATCGGGATCACGAATACTACCTGCACGTATGGGGCACCACCGCGCCTCTCAATGGTCTCAATCAAGGCTTCTGGCTCAACGAGATGGAACGCGCGTTGCGTAATTCCGGTGCGATCGCGGACCAAGGCGCTATCTTCCTGACCGGCAAGGCGTGACCGGCGAAACCGGCGAGAACAGCCGGCAAGGCGCAAACCGCGTAATCGCAAGAAAATACCAAAGAATACCGCAAACGTAAACAAAACAAACGAAAGGAACCTACATATATGGCATGCACCACGATTCTGGTCGGCAAGGACGCAAGCTATGACGGATCGACCATCATCGCCCGCAATGAGGACAGCGCGAACGGCGAATTCTGCCCGAAGCGCTTCATCGTCGTCAAGCCGGACGAGCAGCCGCGCCACTACAAGAGCGTGTTGTCCCACGTGGAAGTCGACCTGCCGGGCGAGCCGCTGCAGTACACGGCCGTGCCGAACGCGGATCTGAAGGAAGGCATTTGGGGCGAAGCCGGCGTCAACGAGGCGAACGTGGCCATGAGCGCCACCGAAACCCTCACCACCAACGAGCGCGTGCTCGGCGCCGACCCGTTCGTGGAGCTCACTCCGGCCAAGGGCAAGGAAGGCGAAGACGGCTACGAGCCGGAAGTGCCCGGCGGCATTGGCGAAGAGGACTTCCTCACCCTCGTACTGCCGTACGTCAAGACCGCCCGTGAAGGCGTGGCACGTCTCGGCGCGCTGCTCGAACAGTACGGCACGTACGAAATGAACGGTGTCGCCTTCTCCGATGTGGATGAGATCTGGTGGCTTGAAACCGTCGGCGGCCACCACTGGATCGCCAAGCGTGTGCCGGACGAGGCATACGTGACCATGCCGAACCAGCTCGGCATCGACGAATTCGACCTCGACGACGCGCTCGGAAACCAGGAAGAGCACATGTGCTCCGCGGACCTCGGCGAATTCATCGAACGCAACCATCTGGACCTGGCCGTGGAGAACGTCACCCCGTTCAACCCGTGCGACGCGTTCGGCTCCCACTCCGATTCCGACCACGTCTACAACACCCCGCGCGCCTGGTACATGCAGCGTTTCCTCAACCCGTACGACGAGCAGTGGGACGGTCAGGACGCCGACCACCAGCCGACCGCGGACGACATTCCATGGGCTCGCCAGCCCGATCGCAAAATCACCATCGAAGACGTGAAGTACGTGCTGAGCTCCCACTACCAGGGCACCCCGTACGATCCGTACGGCAAGCTCGGCGACCAGCATTCGCGCCACATGTTCCGTCCGATCGGCATCAACCGTCAGAGCCAGCTGTCCGTCATGCAGATTCGCCCGTACCGCCCGCAGGTCAACCGTGCCGTGCAGTGGATTGCCTACGGTTCCAACCCGTTCAACACGCTCGTGCCGTTCTTCCCGAACGTCGACTCCACGCCGAAGTACCTCGAAGACACCACCACGCGCGTCACCTCCGAGAACTTCTACTGGGAGAACCGCATCATCGCGGCCCTGTGCGACGCCAGCTTCGCCGACACCGCCAACGCGGTGGAGCGCTACCAGGAGAAGACCGGCGGCATGGGCCACCGCATGGTAGCCGCCACCGACGAGCAGATCGACCGACTGGTGGAAGGCGTGGTCGACGAATTCGACGCCGAAGACGAGATCGGCGACGTGCAGCCGATGGAACCGGACGAAATCATCGAAGCCGTCCGCAACAACGAAGCCCGCGAAGTGCTCGCCGCCGCCAACGAGACCATGGCCGCGCAGCTCAAGGAGGAAACCGACAAGCTGCTCGACTCCGTGCTCTACACCACCAGCATGAATATGAAGAACGGCTTCCACATGTCCGACTTCTGATATTTTCTGCGATTGCGCAATCGCAAGAAATTCCACGAAAACCCGCGTAGCAACCGGCTTCCGCACAGCGTTCGCCACAAACAGTTCCGTATGACGGTCGGCGCGCGTCCGTTGTGCGGGAGCCGGTTTTCTTTGGTGGCGCGTGCTTATTAGAATGGCGATCGTCTTTGCTTTTCCGCTCGTGCCGGCGCGCGTTGCATAGGCGATGTCTGTCGCGTACGTTGTGCGCCATACAGCGGAATGCTTTCCCAAGAAAGGAACCCAGTGACCAGCATTGAGGATTTCACCAGCCAATACGGTCTGGTGCAGAAGATTGATGCGTTCGGCTATCTCGATTACCTGAAGAAGAATCCTGATGCGCCGCGCAAGCATGGCAAGGTCGTCCTCGTCACCGCCGACACCCCGCTGAAGGCGTCCCGCGGCGAAGGCAAGACCACCACCACGATCGCGCTGATCGACGCGTTGCGCGAACGTGGCATCGACGCGGCAGCCGTGCTGCGCCAGCCGAGCATGGGCATCACCGCAGCCG
>OGOY01003156.1_pt1 | contig 13195 bp, 10 predicted proteins | sample 1552811 | NCBI WGS metagenome assembly OGOY01 (sample SAMEA2580132, study PRJEB22360) | human gut metagenome | biome: human gut; feature: human-associated habitat; material: faeces | place: Denmark | collected 2008/2010 | reverse complement strand
GACGGCTGGCAAGGTAAGCCGGGAAACCTTCTTCTGCCGGCATCTCTTCCAGACGGCCGGAAAGCTCACGTAAGGCTTCCGCCCAGCGGGAAGTAGAGTCTGCCATGATCGCTACGTCATAGCCCATGTCACGGTAATATTCAGCCAGGGTAAGCCCGGTATAAATACTTGCTTCACGGGCAGCTACCGGCATGTTGGAGGTATTGGCAATCAGAGTGGTTCTGTCCATCAGCGGATTGCCGCTCTTTGGGTCCACAAGCTCTGAAAACTCTTCCAGCACCTGTGTCATTTCATTTCCACGCTCGCCGCAGCCAATATAGATGATAATATCGGCATCAGACCATTTGGCGATCTGGTGCTGGGTCATGGTTTTTCCGGTACCGAATCCGCCAGGGATTGCAGTTCCACCCTTTGCGATCGGGAACATGGTATCCAGGATACGCTGTCCGGTGATCAGAGGGACACTTGCCGGGAAACGGTAGCTTGTCGGGCGCGCCTTACGGATCGGCCAGTGCTGTATCATGTTGAGCTGTTTTTCTGTTCCGTCGGAAAGCCGCAGAGTGACAAGTGTATCTTCAATCCGGTATTCTCCGTCCGACGCGCAGCAGATTACTTCACCTTCCACATCCGGCGGAACCATACATTTGTGTACGATCGCACTGGTCTCCGGAACCTCCGCTATAATATCTCCGCCATGAAGGTAATCTCCTTTGGCCACGGTGATGTGGGTATCCCATAATTTGTCGCGGTCAAGCGAATCAACGCTGACGCCGCGGGTGATAAATGCACCGTCGCCCACATTTGCGATCTGCTCAAGCGGGCGTTCGATTCCGTCAAAAATATTGTTCAGGATTCCAGGTGCCAGAGTTACAGATACCGGACTTCCGGAAGCCTCTACGATTTCTCCCGGTTTCAGCCCGGAAGTCTCTTCATAGACCTGAACAGTCGTGATGTCTTTGTCCAGGGAAATGACTTCGCCAACCAGCTTTTCCTTTCCCACATAGACCATTTCCGACATCATGAATCCGGTGTCACCCTTCAGATAGATGACCGGACCGTTTATTCCATAAATAGTTGCTGTCTTATTCAATTCCTGCACCTCCTGCTGCAAAACTGAACTGATGATATTCGTAATCGACTGCAGCCTGGAAGCTGTGATCGATCAGAATATTACGGCCTCGGATTACAGCACGCATACCGCCCATAAAATCATATTCACTGATGGTGATCGTCATGCCGGTACGTTTTTCCAGTTCTGTCTGTTTCTCCTTATCAGAAGGAGAAATATAAATGGTCATCTCCTCGCCATCTGCAAAGCGTGCGGCTTCGCGGATTTTGCTGCAGAGATAGTCCAGATATTCGTCTGTTTTTGTAAAGTCAGAAAGAAGCTCCTTTACTTCATCAAACAGCCTGACTTTTAATTCATTCTGTGTTTGGCCAAGAGCACGTTTCAGTTCGGTTTCGGCTTTTGCCGCAGCTTGATTTACCTGCCTTCTGGCTCTTAAGGTCTCGGATTTGATACGGACCTCAGACTGTGCGGTCGCTTCTTTTTTATGCTTTTCAAATAAAGATTCAAGCGCTTTTTTGTGATTGTCAATGATCGCATTTCCTTCAGAACGGGCTTCAGTCATGACCGTTTCCTGTAAATGCGCTATTTTCTCTTCAAGCGTCATTGTCTCACCTTCTATGCCTTTCTAGTTAAAGTTTCAGTCCAATCGCTTCATTGACGTATGAGGTAATGAAATCCTTTTTACGTCCTGTTCCGTGTCTGTCCGGAATTTCGATCAGAAGAGGCATCTTTCTTTTTAACTTGATCTCATCGATGAGATCCGGAAATTCTCTTCCAAAGCGTTCCGTCAGAAGAATGATACCGATCGACTTGTCGTTCATGGCAGTTTCCAGCGCATCACGCAGCTCCTGCTTTTCATGAACTACGACACCGTCCACGCCGGCAAGCCGCATTCCGGTATAAGTATCCACGTTGTCACTGATCAGATACATTTTCATGATTACAGTCTGCTGATGATCATGAAGGAGATGATAAGACCGTACAGGCATACACCTTCTGCAAGACCTACGAAGATAAGGGATTTACCAAGGACGCTGGAATCCTCGCTGATAGCTCCAAGAGCTGCGCTTGCTGCACTTGCTACGGCAATACCGCCACCGATGCAGGAAAGACCGGTAACAAGAGCTGCTGCAATGTAACCAAGACCGGTTGCAAGACCTGCGCCTGAGGCAGCGGCGTCTGCCGCATGTACCGGTACACTTCCAAAGAGCATGATCCCTGCTACAAGGAAGGTTCCAAAGTAAGAAAGAACATTGAAGGCAAGTGCACATTTATAACGTCCTTTATTTTTTTCTCCGAGCAGGTAATATCCGAATGGAATGAAAATGCTTAAAACCAGTGCGGCAATGAGAATAAGTTTAGTTGCTAAAGTCATGATAATTTCCTCCTAAAATGAAAAACTAATTTTTTGCAGTACCTGTATAAGGTTTAAATTCGCGGCCGCTGCCTTTGTAGAAACGGCTGAACATCTCGTAATAGACAAGTCTCAGGACCTGGATTCCAACGATCAGTCCTTCGAATCCACATACAAACAGGTTGCCGAGTACGATCACTACCCAGTTAATATGCCCGCTTTCGGCACCGGCAAGCATCAGTACAACCTCCATGATGGAAGCGTGGCTGACTGCGAATGCACCGATACGGATAAAGGAAAGCGTATTTGAAAAATAGCTGAGCAGGGTTTCAAATAATTCAAAGAATGCCTGGGTGACAAACATTGCTTTGCTTTGTTCCATTTTTTCGGTTTTCTTTTTGATCTTGTTCGTCAGCGGCTCTTTCAGTGCGATCAGAAGAAGCGGTACTCCGAACATCACTGCAAGAACGATTCCACCCGGCAGAGAGTGACCTGTCATGAAAAGAACGATGCAGGTAACTGCTGCCCCGTAGAATATCAGCCCTGCCACGCCGTTTGCATCAAACCAGGTTGCTTCGGTATCTTTGGCACGGATGCCGTTGATAATATGGAAGATCATAGAAATCAGGATGATTCCCATACCAAAAGCAATCGATACGATAAATACGGTATTCAGTTTTCCGATAAACGGTAAGGTGGTCATATGATTGATCGGTCGGATCCATTTGGCTTCTATAATGTCTTCAAATCCAAACACACTTCCAAACATAAATCCAAAGAAGGTGGAGAAGATTCCGGCAAGTGATACGATTCCGGCAAGGTTCATTTTCTTTGTGAAATACAGGATCGCACCGCCGATAAAGAGCAGCAGCCCCTGACCGACATCCCCGAACATGGCGCCGAAGATAAAGCTGTACATGATACCTACAAAAATGGTCGGATCCATCTCACCGCTCTTGGGAAGTCCGTACATCTTGATGAACATTTCAAATGGTTTGAAAAGCTTTGGATTCTCAAGCTTGGTAGGAGGTTCTCCAAAATACTGTTCCCGGTCCTCTTCTACTACGATATAAACCTTGTCATCTCCCTGTGCCTCTTTGATAAATGCATTTGCATCTTCTTCGGACATCCAGCCGCAGAGGATGTAGTATTCTTCCTGTTCGTCTGTCTCGGTTCGTGCTGCAAATTTCCGGATATCAAAGTTATCGGAAAAACGTTCCAGCTGAATTCTTGCACCGAGTAGTCTGGAAGCGTTCTTGCGGAACATCTCCTGACGTTTATCCTTCACTGCCTGGATTTCATCGGTCAGATTCTGGACTTCTTTATCCAGGCTCCGGTAAGCTTCCAGCGGGGTTCCGCCAAAGTCTTCCAGCAGATCGACTTTTTCAAAGTGGAGAGACCGCATGATCGAATCGACCTTTCCTGCATCAGCATCCGATACAAAATAAACGCCATAGACATAAGAGGCATCTCTGGAGCCTTCCAGAAATAATGCATCAATGTCTTCAAGAAGCGCTTTTTCCAGCCGGTGATAATAATCCACATTGATTTTTCCAAATTTTGTGCGGATGTATTTGTACTGCATGATCTCATGCAGGTCAAAATCCAGAGAAGTAAAAGGTTCCAGGACTTTCATACGTGCCTGGATATTCTCTCTCTTTTTTTTCAGTTCTTCTTTTTGCTGCTGCAGATCCATGTAGTCATGATTGATAGAACGAATCATCTCAAGGATCTCGTCTTCGCTCTGATCAAAGGATGGCTCTGCTGGCATGTCTTTCATATATCCCAGAAACTGTGTCACTTTTGCGAGTGGATCACGGTAAGGGTTCATTTCCAGAAATGGCATCAGATTATCTACTGTCTTGAGCTCCGTGAGTGCATTTTCAAGCTGCATCTCATATTTGGAAAGATACCGGTTTGTCATGCGGTCGATGTCGGCGCGTGGTCCGGTAATGCTCAGGAACTTCATCTTAACAATCATTTCGCTGTTCCTCCTATATAAGTTAATGTCTCACGTGCAGGAAGTCCGTAGCGAACACATTCGAGCACAGTTGTAAGCTTATCAAGCTCCTCCTCTTTCAGAAAAAGATAGGTATTCACGGTTGCGATGGAATAAGGGTTACTTCTTCTGTCTGCCAGGTAGAGACGGTACAGGCAGTCTTTGTAAATCGTCTCGATGGACGCTGGTGTCTGAGTATCGGTGTGACGCAGATAAGGCGTTCTGGTAACCAGCTTTAAAAATTCATCGACAGACGGTGCTTCTACAAGATCCTTCAGCTGATCTACATGAATCCGGTAGTGTATCGGGATCAGCAGTGTGGAAATATCCGGCGGAAGCATGTTGTAATATTTTTTTGCACGGTAGATCCACTGCAGGTTCAGCAGGTCGATCTTTGCTCCGGCATCTCTGGTGAAAATTTCCAGTTCCTTATGCTTCAGAATCTTTTTGCGTTTCTTCCACATGGTTGTAAAATAGTACAGATTCAGTGCCAGATCGTAATCAAAAAGGGTAGGGTTCTCCGCATTTTCCAGACGTTTTAACGGCGCATAGTATTCTGTGCCCTTTAAATTTTCCACCAGCTCACCGATATTCCCCGAAGTGATCAGTTTATCGATGGAGAGATCCGAATATTTGTCGAAGAATATTTTCTTATGATCCAGATCAAAAGGCTTCTGATAGTGGTTGAATACAATACGCAGACAATAGTTGATCAGATTCATCTCGTAGCGCTTCAGATAAAGCTCCAGGAATTTTTTCTGATCCATTCCGGAAAAACGGTACAGGCGTGTATAATCACTGTAAAGTGACTGCACAAGAAGCTTCTCAATCTCACCGCGGTGAAGACGGTTTTCGTCCATATCTGCAAGGACATTCCGATATCCGGGATGTTCTTTGAGATAAGCAGCAACTTCGGTTACTGTATGAAATGCGGCGATATTCTGGAAATCTTCATCAGTGAGCAGTTTCGCCTGCATGGCGCGTACTTTTGTTACGATGCCACTGTATGCAAGTAAATTTCCCATATGCTATCCCTCTATGATACGTCTGACAATTTTCTCGGCATATGCCGTATGCTTCTCTTCAAAATCTTTTTTAAGTTCTTCGATCGCTGTCTGGTTCTTACGGTTCTGCCTTGCAAGAATCTCATCCATCTGACGGTTTAATCCTTTGTGGATATCGTTCAGCTCCTTTTGGGTGTGATCTTCAAGTTGTTTGTCGAACTGATTGCGTTCATTTTGAATGCGTTCTTCCAGTTCTGATTTTTCCAGTTCCGCGTGTTCCACAACAGCTTCGGCTGCGTGTTCGATTTCGGAGAGCTTTTTAACAATATGATCCATTGTCCGACTCCTTTCTTAGAAATTATTTATACATTTTTAATAATGCATACATATTCTACTACTTTAAATTAGAAAAATCTACTAAATAATAAGAGAATATCATAAGAATATTTTATACAAAACTTATAAAATATATTTTTGGGTTTTCAAATATTTCAGAATAGTATAAAATAAATAAGGTTATACATATTTTCACTAAAGGAAGAGAAAGATATATGAGGTTAAGAAATGTACCGGGAGCAGATGCTTATCTGACAGCTCATCCCCTTGTAATTAAAAATGAGACCAGATATCGCGGCACCTGGAAAGAGACTTTTCAGAATCCGGAGAATCCGATCCATATTGAGATCGGGATGGGAAAAGGACAGTTTCTTCTGACACTTGCAAAGGAGAATCCATCCATCAACTATATCGGTATCGAACGTTATTCAAGCGTACTGCTTCGGGCGCTGGAACGCTTTGACAATGACGAGGAATACAAGGATGTCAACAATATTCGTTTTATCTGTATGGATGCGACAAATCTGCCGGAGGTTTTTGCTGTCGGAGAGATTGACAAGATTTATCTGAATTTTTCAGATCCGTGGCCGAAAGCACGTCATGCAAAGCGCAGACTTACTTCCAAGCAGTTTTTTGAGCGGTATGACAAGATCCTTGCCTTTGACGGAGTCGTTGAATTTAAGACAGACAACAGAGAGCTGTTTGACTTTTCACTGGAGCAGGTGGAGTTGGCAGGCTGGGTACTTCTGGCGAAGACCTATGATCTTCACAATGATCCGACACTCAGCAGAGGGAATGTTATGACTGAGTACGAGGAGAAATTTTCCGGGCAGGGACATCCGATCCATAAACTGATCGCAATGCGCCAGTAAGACAATTGAATAAAATGCAACAGGCAGATCATAAAGGCGCTGAGTGCGTAAGATGATTCCTGGCAATATAAGAGACAGCAGATACGGAGCAATCCGCACATCGGCTGTCTTTTTGCATATATTGTAGAAAGAGGAAGTCAGGAAGGAACAGATATGCGGAAAAAGCATCATTTTCAGAATTGTATGCGGGGGTTTTGCTATAAGAATCCAAGATTTAATAAAAAGCTGATCTGTTTCAGAAATTCTTTTCAGGAAGTCTATAAAATCTTAAACCCGAAATGTGGATGCCACTAATCCAGTCCTTTTTACATAGCCTGAGATGGCAGAAATGAGGAAAGTGTATGGGTATCGCATTGATCACGAAGGATTATGAAAATACAGTCGGAAAGCAGAGGATGCCGGTAATTGTGGAGTTTTACGCATCATGGTGTCCAAAGTGCGGAATGATGTATCCTGTTGTGGAAAGGATTGCCAGCCGGTATCAGGGAAAATGGATTTTTTATAAGATTGATATTGATATATCGAAAGAGATTGCAGAGTATATAGGCATTGAGATCGTACCGACGTTTGTGGTGTACAGAGATGGAAAAATCTGTGGATATACAACCGGAGTTCTTCCAGAAGAAACTCTGGAAGAACGAATCCGGGAAATGTTAAGAAAATAATTGGTGGAATCAATTATTCGTATGATGAATATTTTGCGCAGATTGCATTGACTTGCTATGTTAAAATTCGAATACAGCAACACCGTATGGCGGAAGATCGTAACCAAATGAATATGGTCTTCCATCACATTCCTGTTTCTTTGCTTTATATACTGCCGGGCGGGCTTTTCCGCTTCCGCCATACTGCAATTCATCACTGTTCAGTACCAGGCGGTACTGTTTGCCGCGCGGTACACCGACACGGTACTCCGGTCGTTCGATCGGTGTGAAGTTACATACGAATAAAAGGTTCTTTTTTGCGCCCTTTGAATGACGGATGAAGCTGTAAATACTTCGTGAGCTGTCATCTGCATTGACCCATTCAAAGCCTTCCATGCAGGTATCCTGTTCATACATGGCTTTGTTGTGTGTGTAAAGATGCAGCAGGTCACGGTAGAAATTCTGGAGTGCCTGATGCTCCGGCTCTGCAAGGAGATACCAGTCAAGCTCACGCGCCTCGCTCCACTCGCGGAGCTGTCCGAAATCCTGTCCCATGAAGAGAAGTTTCTTTCCAGGATGTCCCATCATGAAAGCATAACCGACCTTCAGGTTGGCGAATTTCTCAAATCCAAGACCAGGCATCTTATTGAGCATAGAGCATTTTAGATGTACCACTTCATCATGTGATAATACAAGAATATAATTCTCGCTGTATGCATAGGTTAAGGCAAATGTCATACCGTAGTGGTCGCCTTTGCGGAAATATGGATCCAGCTTCATGTATTCGGTAAAGTCATGCATCCATCCCATGTTCCACTTCAGGCTGAATCCAAGACCATCATCTTCCGGTTTTCCTGTTACTTTTGGCCATGCAGTGGATTCTTCTGCGATCATCAGTGCGCCAGGGTTACGTCCGGTAGTAACGGAATTCAGATGCTTGAAAAATTCGATTGCTTCCAGATTCTCATTGCTGCCGTATTTGTTGGCGATCCACTGACCGTCTTCTTTACCGTAATCAAGATACAGCATGGAAGCAACAGCATCTACGCGGAGACCATCGATGTGATAATGTTCGATCCAGAACAGTGCGTTGGCGATCAGGAAGTTCTTAACTTCTGATTTACCATAATCGAAGATCTTGGTTCCCCAGTCCGGATGTTCCCCCTTCTTAGGATCTGCATATTCAAAGGTAGCTGTGCCGTCAAAGTCAGCGAGTCCGTGTGCATCGCGTGGAAAATGTGCCGGTACCCAGTCAAGGATTACGCCAATCTTATTCTTATGGAAGTAATTGATCATATATGCGAAATCTTCCGGCGTACCATAACGGGAGGTCGGAGCATAATATCCGGTCACCTGATATCCCCAGGAGCCGTCAAATGGGTATTCTGAAATTCCCATCAGTTCGATATGAGTATACCCCATCTTTTTTATGTAGTCTGTAGCTGCATGCGCAAATTCACGGTAGCTGTAGAACCCATCATCTTCACGTCCCGGATGGCGCATCCAGGAACCGATATGTGCTTCATAAATGGAAATCGGTGAGGAATGGAAATCCCATTCTGCCCGGTGCTTCATCCAGACACTGTCACTCCATTTTAAATGGGAGATATCAGCAATCCTTGAGGCAGTTCCCGGTCTCAACTCTGCACTGTTCGCAAATGGATCAGCTTTGTAAAGCTTATCTCCGGTCTGTGTCTCGATACAGTACTTGTAAAGCTGTCCGAGCTGTGCTTCCGGAACAAATGCGGTATAGATTCCAAGTGGTTCCTGACGCTTCATAACGTTTGCATCTTCACTCCAGCCGTTGAATTCACCGACTACGGCAACTGATCTGGCGTGTGGAGCCCATACTGCGAAATATACGCCGGTTTTTTTTCCATCTTTTACAAAATGTGCACCCATTTTTTTATAGATTTCATAATGGGTTCCCTGTCCGAATAAATATTGATCTAATTCGCCGATTCTATAATCAGCGGGTTTATCTTTTGTTACAGTTTTTACAGACTTTTTAGCTGTAGACTTTTTAGCAGCAGTTTTAGCAGCTGCCGGTTTTTTTACAGTAGATTTTTTTACGGCCGTCTTGCGGGTCGTGTTGGTCTGTTGTGCTGTTGTTTTTTTTACTGCCATCCCATTCACCTTCTATCAAAGATATTTAGGAATATTATACTAGAAATAGCGATAAAAAGAAAGAGTTTTGGACAACTTATACACTTCTTATGTAAGATGTCTAAAACTCTTTGTTTATAGTTATCGGTTTTGTCTGCATATATAAAAGAACGCGCCGGAAGCGCGTTCTTTGTAGAAATCTTATGCTTTAAAATCTTCTTCTTTCAGGATGATGTGGTCTGAATTATCAGTGCTTCTTCCAAATACCCGTTTCACAAGATGTTTTACATTTGCTTTCTGGGAATGTGAAATTGCTTCATCCATGATCTCTTTTACTTCTGCAACAGTAACCGCATGATCTTCTCTCTGCATCATATCAATCCGGCTGTATAATGCAAGGATTCCCATTTCATCGATACGGTATCCGTTTTCCTTAGCATAGGTCTGACCGAATGTAACCAGTTCATCATTGATGAATACCGGAAGCTCCAGTCTGGAAGTAAATTTACGTTTGAATTCGCGATGGGATGCAAACATTCTTTCCAGCGGTTTCTTCTGGTCTTCCAGAAGGAAGAGAAGTTCGCCGGTCTGTTCATCCATCATGTCATTCAGTTCACGGATGGTTCTGTCATTCATCTTGGAAGCTTTTTCGATGATCAGTGCGCCACCGTTCAGCTTATCGATGATACTTCCGATGTCCTTTTTGTTCAGAGAATCACCGGTTACGATTGCAACTTTACCCTGTTTGAGTCTGCGCTGTTTCTGGATTGCTTTTACAATATCAACTGCGAGGACTGTTTTTCCGCTTCCCTTGCGGCCAAGGATCAGGATGTTGCCTGTGCGGGAAGTTCCATAACGGTTACGGCAACGTTTGTCGTTATCAAGGATTTCAACAAGCTGTTCACTGACACCACGGATCGGTACAAAGTAAGAGAACAGCTGTTTCTGCTCTTCAGTAAGTCCAAGCTTCAGTCCAATCTCACTTGTTGCACTCAGATCGTAACGACCCTGTACAACGAATCCGGTATCGAATTTACCCATGCGTTCGGTGATTTCATCTTCTGACGGTTCTTCGATTTCAAGAACTTCGTCAATATCAGGAGTTTGCGCTGATTTTGAGGTTTCTTTCTCTGGCTCAGGAGCCGGTTTCTCGTCAAATTCAAGATCAAGATAATCATCACTGCTATCTAATTCTTCTTCATCTTCAAAGGAATCAAGGTCTGCAAAATCACCATCATCTTCGTCAGAATCATGATCATCGATATCGAGAGCAGATTCTTTTTCAAAATCAAAATCCTCTTTATGATCTTCATCTAATTCATCATCGATCTGGTAGTCATCTTCGTCTTCATCCTCGTATTCTTCCTCATCGTCATACTCGGAATCATCTTCATCCTCGTATTCCTCGTCATCGTCATACTCGGAATCATCTTCATCCTCGTATTCCTCGTCGTCGTCATACTCGGAATCGTCTTCATCCTCGTATTCAGCTTCTTCATCGTAAACCGCATCCGATTCATCATCTTCTTCGGAGTCAACGATTTCTTCAAAATCATTTTCTTCCGGATCTTCCTCGTCAGTGTCTGAAGCTTCTTTGGATGAATCTTCCGGGCTTTCAGTCGCTTCATCCTCTTCATCATCAACGAAATCTTCAGCATCTTCATCGGTGATTTCAGGCTCTTCACCATTTTCAAGCTGTTCCATCAGTTTGCGGATATCATCAGAAAGGATTGGTTTTGTAGCTCCAAGAACTTCCTCTTCTTCTTCTTTCTTCTTTTCGCGCAGGGCTTTTTCTTTCTCAGCTTCCTCCTGGCTCTTTTCAAGAATCTTTGCATTTTCACGCTGAGTTGCTTCCCAGTTGGCAAGAATTTCTTCAATCTTCATCTTACCGGTCATCTGTGAATCGTCTGAAGCAGATTCAGGAGCAACTGCACCACTTGCAACGGCAACACCGGCTTTCAGAGCATCTGAAAGGGAAGCACCGGAAATAGTTGTGGAAATATCGGAAGTGCTTCGAATCAGGGTTTTTGGCTGTGACTCAGCTTCTGGTTCGGAAGCATGTGTCCGGGCCATTGGCTCTGGAAGATCCGGAAGATCAATACTGTCTGTGACATGTACATCTTTGCGGACCTTGTCTGCAATTCGTGGATTCGGTGCCGGACGTTCTTTGGATTTTCGGAAGGAAGGTTTTCTCTTGGAAGAATCCTTACGGCCGATACCATCATTTCGATGATCGTATTTTTCCTGCTGAAGTGGAGTCAGCGGTTTGTATTTCATTTTAAGTTCCATTGCCTGGTATACATAAGTACCTTCGCTGAACCAGAGAATCAGATCATCACATTCATCAAGACATTCGGAAGTCATACCAGCTTCAGCGTATAATCTGGCAAGTTCATATGCCCATTTTTCAACGTATTCAGAATGCTTGAAATCTTCAAGAGCTTCAATCTGTTCTTTGACTGGCGCTTTCTGTGCTTTTAAGATCTTATACCGGAGAATGTACTGGTTTGGATCTTTCGGAGCAAGCTTGACAAATTCTTCGTAGCAATCAGCTGCTTCATCGAAATGTCCCAGCTTCAGAGAAATAATTCCCAGGCGGTATACAACCTTTCTGCTGGAAGGTGCTTTATCATACGCAATAAATAAGGTATCACGTGCTTTACCAAGTTCCCCCGCATTTTCATAGATTTCGCTTACGGTAGAGAGCATGGCGGTATTTTTTACTTTACGCCAGTCGATCGTATCTGCAATCGACATCGCTTTCTGGTAAGACTTCTGTTCGGCATACGCAAGCATCTGCTCTGTCTTTGCGCGATATTCATATTTATCCAACGTTTCTCACCTCATATGATTATTATTAATTATTTTACTTTTCCTCAGTAAGTCTGACTTTTGTACCAGAAACGGAAAACAAAAGTCTTATAATTTTACTTACTAAGTGTATCATAGAGCGTTGTCAATGTCAAAAATTACGGCTGATATTTTTCAGAAATGTTAAAAAAATATTACAAAAAATTCACAAATTGGGAGCTGGTAACAGAAAAAAAGGAGACAGCCATCTTTTGAATGGCTGTCTCGGAATATTCAATTGTAATTTTTATTTTTATATCGGAGGAATTAAGTAATTCTTATTCCTGTAAGTTCTTTGAGCATTTCATATGATATTCAGATTTTATAAAATTTATAAAAATGAAATCATATGAATCGATTTTGATCAATTCTGATCGTTCGTTATTTTATATAATCAGGTAATCCAATTTTGGTATTTATCAGCTTTCTCGTCACTGTTAAATTTACTTATCAATGAATGTTTCTTTACACATTTTCTGATCTTGAATTACTGTGGTATTTACTTCAATATGTCAACAAATGCTGAATCTTTTTATATCTTATAATCGCTTCCGGTTTATCGGAATTTCTTAAGGTATCCAAATCGCTTACCAGAGCTTCTACAGTAAAATTACGGGGATAACGGGTTCTTAAGCTGTCTTCCGTACCCAGGTACAGACAAACCGTTGTAGACAGCATTACCAGCACCATTGTATATAAAATGCAAATCGAAGCCAGACCCGCTCCGTTTCTTTTCATGCGGTACACCATGGAAGAAACCGAAACAAAATGATTGGTTTTATAGTAATATTTTTTATTCTTTTGTAAAACTCTGCAAATTGCCACAGACCCCGAAACGAAAATAAGGTAGGTCGAAACGATCACCATAATAACTGCGGCAAAAAACCATACCAGAGCTTCCACCGGATCCTCAATGGTTACGGCGATAAAATAGGCGGCGCCTAAGATGACGATGCCGGCC
>OGOY01003153.1_pt1 | contig 13204 bp, 9 predicted proteins | sample 1552811 | NCBI WGS metagenome assembly OGOY01 (sample SAMEA2580132, study PRJEB22360) | human gut metagenome | biome: human gut; feature: human-associated habitat; material: faeces | place: Denmark | collected 2008/2010 | reverse complement strand
GGGGTCAAGATCCTTCCCTACAAATCGAGCTGTAAAAGGGTGCAGCGGCAAGGCTGTGGGCTGGCAAACAAAAAGGCTGCACACGCAAAACGGTGTGCAGCCTGAAACTATTTAATAGTTATCGCGGGATTTTTTGCGGAGCTTGCGCCAGATATTGAATGCAGAGATAGCGATGGCCAGAAGCAGCAGGGCAAGAACCATCCAGCCGCTGCCGCCATCCTCATAGCTCTTCATCTCGCTCCACTGGGCATCCATGGCGGCGTTGATGTCGTCGGGCAGAGTTTCAAAGACTTCCGCCTTGTCCAGAACCTCCGCGCCCGGGTAGGCAATTTCGCTGTACTTCAAATCGTCGTCCAGCATCTCCCACACGGCGGTGATGGGGGTGGAATAGCCGATGAAGTCCGCGTTGGCAAGGCCGACGTCCGGCTCACACAGGTAGTTGATGAACATTTCGGCGGCTTCCCGGTGCTTGGCGTTGGCCGGAATGCACATGCTGTCGATGAAGAAGTTGACGCCTTCCTCCGGGTGGACGAAAGCAAGGTCTGGGTTTTCGTCGATCATCGTGATGGCATCGCCCGCATAGTAGGGCGCCATGGCGGCCTCGCCACCTTCCATCTTGTCAAAGACCTCGTCCATGACGTAGGCCTGCACGATGTTCTTCTGGGCCTTCAGCGCGTCGGTGATGGCGGTGATCTCATCAACGGACTGCGGATTCATCGACAGACCAATCGTCTTGGCTGCAATCGCGTAAGCGTCGCGGGAATTGTTGAACATCAGCACATTGTTTGTGTACGCAACATCCCACATGTCCGCCCATTTCGTGGGCGGCTCCTCGACCATCGTCGTGTTGTAGATCAGGCCCGTTGTGCCCCACATGTAGGGCACGCTGTACTTGTTGCCGGGGTCGAAGCTGCGGTCCAGATATGTTTCACCGATGCCGGCAAAGTTCGGAATGTTGTCCATGTTCAGCTCGGACAGCATTCCCTCCTTGGCCATCTTGCCCACCATGTAATCCGATGGGAAGATGACATCATAGGATACGCCGCCGGATTTCAGCTTGGCGTAGAGGCTCTCGTTGGAGTCGTAGGTCGTGTAATTGACCTTGATGCCGGTCAGCTCCTCGAATGCGGACAGAACGTTGATGCTCTCGTCAGAACCGTCGGAGATATACAGGCCGTTGTTGTAGACATTCAGCGTGATATGGTCGTTGGCAAAGCGCTTCCAATCGTAGTCGCCGGAGACGGAAATATCCTCGTTGACCTCGATGTCATCGGCGGCCAGCACCGGCGCGGCGCTCATCATGGTGACAGTCAGTGCGGCCAGCGCTGCAGCGGAAAACTTTTTCAGCTTCATCTTCAGCGCCCCCCTTCGTCCAGCATGGCTTTGCGGATGGCCTTCTGGTTGCGGCGGTAGGCGCGGGAGTCTGCGGCGTTGGAAATCAGGATGATTGCCAGAATGACGCAGAATATGACTGCAGACAGCGCGTTGATCTCGGGGCTGACCTTCTTGCGGGTCATCGAGTAGATGGCAATAGGCAGTGTCTGCATCGTGCCGGAGTTAAAGTAGGAAATCATGAAGTCATCAATAGAGTAGGTCAGGCAGATGAGGAATGCCGACAAAATGGCCGGGGACAGCTGCGGCATGATGACTTTGGTGAAAGCCTGGCGCGGTGTGCAGCCCAGATCCAGCGCTGCATTGTACAGGCTGGGATCGAGCTGGCGCAGCTTGGGGCCTACATTAAAGATAACATACGGGATATTGAAGGTGATGTGCGCAATCAGCAGCGTCGGCCAGCCGAAGATGCCGCTCTCGCCGCCGATGCCGAAGTTCTGCGCCATGACGAAGAGAAGCATCAGTGAGACACCGGTGATGATCTCCGGATTGACGACAGGCACATAGCTGATGTTATTGATGATGAGCTGGCTTTTGCGGGACATCGAGTTGATGCCAAGGGTCGCCAGCGTGCCCAGCACCGTGGCGATAATGCTGGACACCAGCGCCAGCACAAGGCTCAGACCCAGCGCGGACAAAATCATCTCGTTGTGGAACAGGCTTTTGTACCAGCCGAGGGTGAAGCCCGTAAAGTTCGAGCGGGATTTGCTCTCATTGAAGCTGAACGCAATCATGACCGCGATGGGCAGATACATGAAGCAGAACACCAGAATGACGTAGGTGCGCATGAGCAATGCGGAATGTTTTTTTGTCATATCACATCACTCCTTCCATCTCGGACTCGTCAAAGCTCGAAGTGAAGCTCATGCAGAGCAGGACAATGACCATCAGCACCAGGCTCATGGCGGAGCCGAGGTTAAGATTGTAGGAGTTGCCAAGGAACTGCAGCTCGATCAAATCGCCGATCAGCAGGTTGGAGCCGCCGCCCAGCATACGGCTGATAATAAAAGTAGAGACTGCGGGCACAAACACCTGCGTGATGCCGGTGGCAATGCCGGGGCCGGTCAGCGGGACGAGCACCCGAAACAGAATATGCCAGACGTTGCAGCCCAGATCCTGCGCGGCCTCAATGATGGAATCATCGATTTTTGTCATGGCCGTGTAGATGGGCAAAATCATAAACGGCAGGTAGTTGTACACCATGCCCAGCACAACCGCACCCGAGGTGTTGATCATGTTGAAGGGGCCGAGGCCAAACAAACCGAAGAACTTGTTGATAAGGCCGTTTTTCTCCAGCAGTGTCATCCAGGCGTAGGTGCGCAGCAGGAAGTTCATCCACATGGGCAGCATAATGAGCATCAGCATAATGTGCTGCTTGTTGGCGCGCAGGCGGGAGAGAAAATACCCCACCGGAAACGCCATGACCAGGCAGATCACGGTAGAGATCGCGGCCAAAATCAGGCTGCGGGCAAACACGCTGGAATACCGCCCGATCTGGGTGAGGTTGTCGAAGGTGAACTGGCCGTCCGCGTTCGTCATGGCGTACCAGATGACGATGAAAAGCGGCACGACTGTGAAAATGGCCATCCAGACCAGATACGGCCCGGCCAGCCAGCGGGAGGATTTGGATTTGAGCATGGATCACACCTCCGAACGCTTCATGATATGAATTTCGTCCGGGCCGATGTTCATGCCGATAAGCTCGCCGGGCTGGCTGGCCTGGGTGGAATGGATGATCCACTCATAGCCTTCCACATCGACGTGCATTTCAAAGTGAACGCCCTTGAAGATGACCTCGCGCACAAGGCCGGTCAGCATACCGACAGAGGGCGGCACGATCTGCACATCCTCCGGGCGGATGACGACCTGCACAGGCTCGTTGACTTTAAAGCCGCGGTCCACGCAGGTGAAATCATGGCCGCCGAAGTTGACCAGAAAGTCCTTGAGCATAACGCCGTCGACAATGTTGGAGTCACCGATAAAGCGGGCAACAAAAGCGTTCTTGGGTTCGTTGTAAATATCCTGCGGGGAGCCGATCTGCTGGATCTTACCGCCGGACATAACAACGACGGTATCCGACATGGTCAGGGCCTCCTCCTGATCGTGGGTGACGTAGACGAAGGTGATGTTCATTTCACGCTGCAGGCGCTTCAGCTCCAGCTGCATCTCCTTGCGCAGCTTGAGGTCGAGCGCGCCGAGCGGCTCATCCAAAAGCAGCACGCGCGGCTCGTTGGCAAGCGCACGCGCAATGGCGACGCGCTGCTGCTGCCCGCCGGATAGGGAGGCGATCTTGCGCCGTTTGAAGCCCTTCAGGTTGACAAGCGCCAGCATCTCATTGACCTTATCGCGGATTTTTTTCTCCGGCCATTTTTTCACCCGCAGGCCAAAGGCAATATTTTCGTATACATCCAGATGCGGAAAAAGCGCATAACGCTGAAAAATGGTGTTGACCTGCCTCTTATGAGGCGGCACACCATTAATTTTTTTTCCGTCAAAAATGACCGTACCCTCATCCGGCTCCAAAAAGCCGCCGATGATCCGCAGCGTGGTCGTTTTTCCACAGCCGGATGGGCCCAGCAGCGTGATAAACTCCTTGTCGCGAATATAAAGATTCAGGTTTTTCAAAATCGGCTCGCCGTCAAAGGATACGGAGATATTTTTTAAATCGATAATCACATTATTTTCCAATTATGCAGCCCCTTTCCGCCCCTACAGCCTATGATAGGAATCGTAACAAATATAGTGCGAAAACCTGCAATTGTCAACATTTTTTTTACTGAAACTGCAAGAAAGTGCAGATGAACGAAAATGGGGCTATCAAAAGCTCTCGATTTCTTTAATTTCCTCCCTTTTCCTATTCTTTGCTCCTAAAATATAAAAAGCTGGATTTCCACTTCCTTTTTTGCAGATCAGGCGGTGAAAATCATCTGATCTCTCTACGGTGAGAAAAGGAATCTTTATCATCTTTTAACTATGAATGACAAATCACTTTCACCATCTTAACACTGTGCATGCTAGCATGAATACAAAGGGGCTGGCAGGCTATGCTCTCCCCTGAATATTTTGTTCCACTTAGGAAAGGATGGTTATCCGCTATGGCAGGAATCATTCGGTCACTGCAAACCCTCGAATTGCGTTTGGATGAACGCTTGGATCGATTTATCTCGCGCTACCCACATATGGCCTATCCGATTATTTTTTTTGGCATGCCCGTGCTGGTTCTCACTGCCGTGTTTTTTTTGACTTCAGCAGTCATGCTCCCAGTCGCCCTGATTTTCGGCTGGCTATGAGCCGATCTTAATGGAATCTTAATCTTATGCCGCGCAATGCTAATGCCGTTTTAAAGTGGCATTCATTATACTTCAACTTAGGAAAAGAAAAGGAGGTCACGGCCCTATGCAAATCATCATAGCCGTCATTGGGCTGACAGCAATGGCGCTTCTCGCCTATTACTTCTGGATTCTCATGAAGGGAGATGAGCAGCAATGAGCGCTATTTTGCAATATGGATTATACCTAGCGATCCTTGTAATTTTGGCAATCCCGCTCGGAGCATACATAAAGAAAGTGATGGATGGGGAAAAAACATTCCTCTCCCGCATCCTGACGCCCTGTGAAAATGCGGTTTACAAGGTAATGCGAATCAAAAAGGAGGAGGAGATGAGCTGGAAAAAGTATGCCGTCTCCGTCCTCATCTTTTCAGGCATCGGGCTGATCTTTTTATTTCTGCTTCAGCTACTGCAAGGCGTTCTACCCGGTAATCCGCAAAATTTGCCGGGCGTAAAATGGGATTTATCCTTTAACACAGCCGTCAGCTTCGTTACCAACACCAATTGGCAGGCCTATAGCGGAGAATCCACTTTAAGCTATCTGTCGCAAGCGCTAGGCCTTACCGTACAAAACTTTGTTTCCGCTGCAACTGGCATCGCCGTACTCTTTGCGATGATACGCGGTTTTATCAAAGTGAAATCCACAGGCCTTGGCAGCTTTTGGGTAGATATGACGCGGATCATCATTCACATTTTGATCCCCCTGAATCTCGTCATTGCGCTGGGCCTGGTTGGCGGCGGCGTCATCCAGAACCTGAAGCCTGCGGAAACTGTTTCCCTTGTGGAGCCGATCGCCGTCAGCGCGGAGGGCGAGGTCATTGAGAACGCCGTAATTGATCAAGAAAAGAATACGGTTACCGTGGACGGAAAAATCATCCCAGATGCGGAAATCGTAACAGATCAGTTTGTCCCCATGGGCCCGGCGGCAAGCCAAATCGCCATCAAACAATCCGGCACAAACGGAGGCGGCTTCATGGGAGTCAACTCCGCCCATCCGCTGGAGAACCCCAGCGCTTTTACCAATCTCCTTGAAATGATTTCTCTGCTGCTAATCCCCGCTGCGCTGTGTTTCACCTTTGGACGCAGCGTAAAGAACAAGAAGCAGGGCGTGGCAATCTTTCTGGCCATGTTTATCTGCCTGGTGATCGCGCTGGGCTGCGTCGCGGCCAGCGAACAGATCGCAACCCCGCAGCTTGCGCAGGACGGTGTGAATATGACCACCGTGGATCAGGCTGGCGGCAACATGGAGGGCAAGGAATCCCGCTTCGGCATTGCTACCTCCGCCACATGGGCCACGTTCACAACGGCGGCCTCCAACGGCTCCGTCAACTCCATGCACGACAGCTACACGCCTCTGGGCGGCATGGTGCCAATGCTGCTGATGCAGCTCGGTGAAGTGATCTTCGGCGGTACGGGCTGCGGCCTGTATGGGATGCTGGCCTTTGCAATCCTCACTGTGTTCATTGCAGGGCTCATGGTCGGGCGCACCCCTGAATTCTTGGGCAAAAAAATTGAGCCCTACGAGATGAAATGGGCCGTTCTCGTATGCCTGGCCACTCCCATTGCGATTCTCGTCGGCAGCGGTATCGCAGCGGTAGTCCCAAGCGTTGCGGACAGTTTGAACAATCCAGGTGCGCATGGCTTCTCCGAACTTCTGTATGCTTACTCCTCAGCGGGCGGCAATAACGGTTCAGCATTTGCAGGCTTCAATGCCAACACCGTTTTCCTGAACCTAACGCTTGGCTTTGTCATGCTGTTTGTGCGCTTCCTGCCGGTCATCGGCACGCTTGCCATCGCGGGCAGCCTTGCCGGCAAGAAGCGTATCGCCACAACGGCGGGCACTCTTTCCACGACCAACGCTCTGTTTGTTTTCCTGCTGATCTTCATCGTTTTGCTGGTTGGCGCGCTAAGCTTCTTCCCCGCGCTCGCACTCGGGCCGATTGCTGAATTCTTCAGCAGCATTGCATAAGGAGGTGTTTTTATGGCTACAAAAGCAAGAAGCGCCTTCCGCGACAAAAAGATCGTCGCACGGGCGCTCAAGGATTCCATTCTCAAGCTGAACCCCAAAACACAGGTGAAAAACCCTGTGATGCTGCTCGTCTTTCTCTCTGCCATTTTAACCACCGGACTGTGGATCGTATCCTTGTTCGGGATCAAGGACGCTCCCTCCGGATACACGCTCGCCATCGCAGTGATCCTCTGGTTTACCGTGCTGTTTGCAAACTTCGCAGAGGCCATTGCGGAGGGACGCGGCAAAGCGCAGGCGGACGCCCTGCGCGCTGCAAAAAAGGATGTTGACGCGCATAAAATCCCCTGCGCAGCTCAAAAGGACGAGATCACCGTTGTCTCTTCCGTTTCTTTGAAAAAGGGCGACATCGTCATCGTGAAGGCCGGCGAGCAGATCCCTGCGGACGGCGAAGTAATCGAAGGCGCCGCTTCCGTAGATGAGAGCGCCATCACCGGCGAGTCCGCGCCTGTTATCCGCGAAAGCGGCGGCGACCGCAGCGCAGTCACTGGCGGCACAACGGTTCTGTCGGATTGGATCGTCGTGGAGGTTACAAGCGAAGCGGGCGAAAGCTTCCTCGATCAGATGATCGCCATGGTGGAAGGCGCGGCGCGCAAGAAAACGCCGAATGAGATCGCGCTGCAAATCTTCCTCGTGGCACTCTCCATCATCTTTATTCTGGTCACGGTCTCTCTGTATACCTACTCCATCTTCTCCGCCAAGCAGGCCGGGATCGCAAACCCGACCTCCGTCACCACTCTGGTGGCCTTGCTCGTATGTCTTGCCCCCACCACGATCGGCGCGCTGCTCTCCGCAATCGGCATTGCGGGCATGAGCAGGCTCAACCAGGCAAACGTGCTGGCCATGAGCGGCCGCGCGATCGAGGCGGCAGGCGACGTAGATATCCTGATGCTCGATAAAACCGGTACGATCACACTTGGCAACCGTCAGGCACACGCCTTCATCCCGGTGGACGGCGCAACGCCGGAGGAGCTGGCCGACGCGGCCCAGCTCTCCTCTCTGGCGGATGAAACGCCGGAGGGGCGCAGCGTGGTGATTCTTGCAAAGGAAAAATTCGGTATCCGCGCAAGAACGCTGGAGGATAAAAACATGCGCTTTATCCCCTTTAGCGCGAAAACCCGCATGAGCGGCGTGGATTATGACGGCGTTGAGATCCGTAAGGGTGCGGCAGACTCGATGCGCGATTATGTCCTTCAGAATGGCGGCGCCTATAGCACAGAATGCGATGGAACGGTCAAATCCATTTCCAATCAGGGCGGAACGCCTCTAATCGTAGCAAAAAACCATAAAATCCTCGGCGTGATTTACCTCAAAGATATTATCAAAAGAGGCGTAAAGGAAAAATTCGCCGATCTGCGCAAGATGGGTATAAAGACGATCATGATTACGGGCGATAACCCCTTGACCGCAGCGGCCATCGCTGCCGAAGCCGGCGTAGATGACTTTCTTGCAGAGGCTACCCCGGAGGGTAAGCTGAAGATGATCCGTGACTTCCAGAGCAAGGGCCACCTTGTGGCAATGACCGGCGACGGCACCAACGACGCCCCCGCCCTTGCGCAGGCAGACGTTGCGGTGGCGATGAACAGCGGCACGCAGGCAGCTAAGGAGGCCGGCAATATGGTTGACCTCGATTCCTCCCCGACGAAGCTGATTGATATCGTCCGCATTGGCAAGCAGCTTCTGATGACGCGCGGCAGCCTCACCACTTTCTCTATTGCCAACGATGTGGCAAAATATTTCGCCATTATCCCCGCCCTGTTCATGGGGCTGTATCCCGGCCTGTCTGCGCTGAATATCATGGGGCTTCAATCCCCGCTCAGTGCGGTTCTGTCGGCGATTATCTACAACGCGCTGATTATTATCGCATTGATCCCGTTGGCGCTCAAGGGGGTGAAATACCGTGAGGTATCCGCAGGCAAACTTCTTTCCAGGAACCTGCTGATCTACGGCCTGGGCGGGCTGATCGCTCCGTTCATCTTTATCAAGCTGATTGATATGATCCTCGTCCTGTTCGGCCTTGCATAAGGCCAAACAGGACTGCCATGATAAACTGGAGGTAAGTCTTTCATGAAAACACTCAAATCAATTTTGCCGCGGGCAGCTCTCATCTTTCTAATTTTCACAATCCTCTGCGGCGTGCTTTACACCGGCGTTGTAACCGGGATTGCACAGCTGATCTTCCCTGAGCAGGCAAACGGCAGCATCATCGAAGTGGATGGCAAAAAATACGGCTCCGCGCTGCTCGGCCAGCAATACACAGATGAAACGCACATGTGGGGGCGTGTTATGAACATTGACGTCTCCACCTACAAGGATAAAGATGGCAAAATGCTGATGTACGCAACCCCTTCTAACCTCACGCCTGCCAGCGAAGAGTATGCCCAGGCCATTGCAGAGCGGGTAGAAAAAATCCGTGCTGCTCATCCGGAAAAAGGCGATGAACCCATCCCGGTTGACCTTGTTACCTGCTCCGGCAGCGGCCTGGACCCGCACATCTCCCCTGCCGCCGCTGAATACCAGGTGCCACGCCTTGCGAAAGCAAACGGCATGACGGAGGACGAGGTGCATGCGATTGTGGAAAAATGCACAAAGGGCAGGTTTCTCGGTGTGCTCGGAGAAAAAACCGTCAACGTCCTAGAGGTCAACTTACGGCTGGACGGCATCTTGAAATAATGCGATCTTAAGGCCTATTGGGATAGCCTGTCTGGATTCCCTTATTTCCAGCAGGCTATTTCCTATCGTATGGAATGGAGAGGGCAAGCATGCAAAAAAAACGTATCGCATGGCAACGAGATATTTACTTTGGTGAAAAAATTCCTTGTGTCAACCGGGCCGCGGAGCTGGTACGCCTGCTTTATGCGGTAAGCGCTGAAGTTTCCATGAACCCACAGCTCTATGCCACGCGCGACAAAGTTCTCTGGGCCTATTTTGAACACAGCTGTTTTGAAGCAGAGGCCTTCTTAGAAGAATACGGCGTGGTTATGGCCCTTATTTCCCAGGGAAGTCCGATTTCCATCTATGGAAATGTACACGGCCTAGAGGGAGGCAGGCTCTCTGCCCGCTTTTCCGGAGAGAACCTGCAATTATGCAAGCAGGATGTTTCTGCGCGTGATTTCGATCTGATTTCCGATTTATGCGCCAAAATTACCTTTCCAGACGAAACACAGGCGGTAACGTTTGGCCAAATCCTTCAGCACATGGATTACCGCAAGGCTTACCTGCCCATAGCTCGCACACAGCTGACGGAGCAGCTCTTTGCCGATGCGCCACAGTACAGCGCAGACACCCATTACCGCTACCTTCCCTTTAATGAGGAGGGCGGGAGTTATCTTGATGCGCTTCCAATTCCTCTGCAAAAGGAATTGTGGCTGCTCTTCCTTGTGGAGGGGGTTAGTCCTCTTGAATTTGAAGATGCCTTCAACGCGTTGCAAGAGGGGCGCGTCTCTGCCTTTTCGTGGGAATTATCTCTGCGGCTGGCGCTGAGCCAGGCAAAAATTTCGATTCAATATGAAAACGGCGGATTCCATGTGATAGATCAGAACGGCGCAAGGCTTCTCTATCGCTACGACAGCAGCAACGCTGCGGAGCGGCTCTTTCTCAAGCTCCTCTTCCCGAGTGAGCCGCCCCGGGAAGCAGCACATTGAGCAACCTACTGTTCGCCGCGGCGCATAGAAATCAAGTTGGTTTTCGGAACAGCATGCTAAAACGACATTCCGTAGCCGTGGCGCTCTGCACATAGTAATCAACCCACTTTTATGGTAAAATAGCTTCAAACAAAGTTTGAAGCATTGGAAAAATGGTTGTCGGCGCGAAACGCCTCCTGCCGCAGAGCGGCAACTCCATTTTTCGCTGAGGTTAGCCTATTGCGTATGGTAGAATAGACGCAAACCATCTTAAAAGCATCTATGCAAGAGGTAAAACAATGGATGAAATACGAGCCAATCCGGATGAGATTCTGCACCGGATCAAAAAGGAATCCAACATTGAAAGCCGCGGGCATCTAAAAATTTTTTTCGGTTATGCCGCCGGCGTCGGCAAAACCTACGCGATGCTCAAAGCTGCCCACGCGGCAAAACGCCGGGGATTGGATATCGTCGTCGGCTATGTGGAGCCGCACACCCGCCCGCAGACGCTGGCTCTACTGGACGGCCTAGAGCAGCTGCCTACGCTCACGGTCAGCCATAAGGGCATCTCCCTGCATGAATTCGATCTGGATGGCGCGATCAAACGCGCACCGCAGCTCATCCTGGTTGACGAGCTTGCCCACACCAACGCCGAGGGCTGCCGCCACAGCAAGCGCTATCAGGATGTGGAGGAGCTGCTGCGGGCCGGCATCGACGTATATACAACGGTAAACGTTCAACACATCGAGAGTTTAAACGATATGGTCGCCTCCATTACAGGCGTAACCGTGCGAGAGCGTGTGCCAGACCATTTATTTGACGATGCGGATCAGGTAGAACTGGTGGATATTGAGCCGGAGGAGCTGATCGACCGCCTTCATGCCGGGCAGATCTATCAGGAAGCGCAGGCACATCGGGCGCTAGAGCATTTTTTTAGCATTGAAAACCTGACGGCACTGCGTGAGATCGCCCTGCGACGCTGCGCGGATCGGATCAACAAAATGTCAGAGAAAGTGAAATCCGCCCGCGGCAGCGGCTATTTCACCGATGAGCACATCCTGATCTGCCTATCCTCCTCCCCTACCAATGCAAAAATCATTCGCACGGCGGCCCGCATGGCGGACGCGTTCAAGGGCAGCTTAACCGCGCTGTTCGTAGAAACGCCGGAGTTTGCCTCCATGAGCGAGGCAAACAAGCAGCAGCTGCGCAGCAATATCCGCCTTGCGCAGCAGATGGGGGCGGCCATTGAAACGGTATATGGGGATGATATCGCCTTCCAGATCGCGGAATTTGCACGGCTCTCGGGCGTTTCCAAAATTGTGATGGGGCGCGCGAGCGTCAGGCGAAAATTTTTTGGCAAGCCGTCCCTGACGGAGCGGCTGACCAACGCCGCGCCCAATCTGGATATCTATATCATCCCGGATAAAGCCACGACCGCATACCGCCGCCCCAAGCGTACGCAGGCGAAGCCGCTGCATTTTTCTTGGGCTGATCTGCTGAAAACCCTTCTGATCCTGGCGGCCTGTACGGCTATCGGCTACCTGTTCGAGCTGCTTGGCTTCAGCGAGGCAAATATCATTATGATCTATATCCTGGGCGTGCTGATCACCGCCGTGGCCACCACGGGACGGGTTTACTCCCTTGCCTCTTCATTGGCGAGCGTCCTTGTTTTCAACTTTTTCTTTACCGCACCGCGCTTTACCTTCAACGCCTATGACAGCGGGTATCCCGTTACCTTCTTCATCATGTTTGTCGCCGCGTTTCTCACAAGCTCGCTCGCCACAAAGATCAAGCGGCACGCGCGACAATCGGCGGAAACCGCCTTCCGTACCAAAATCCTCTTTGACACCAATCAGCTCATGCAAAAGGGCAATGGAAAGGAAGAAATTGTCTCCATCACGGCAAATCAGCTCGTAAAGCTCCTGAAAAAGGATATTATTTTTTATCTAGCGGAAAACGGCAAGCTTTTGCCGCCCGCTCTCTTTCCCGCGAATGCGGGCGCTACAACGGAGGATTACATCCTGCCCAACGAGCAAGCGGTCGCCGCCTGGGTGCACAAAAACAACAAGCGCGCAGGAGCCACAACAGATACGCTGGGCAGCGCAAAATGCCTTTACCTTGCTGTGCGGGTGAGCGATATGGTATATGGCGTGGTCGGCATCGGCCTGGCCGGCGAGGCGCCTCTCGACTCCTTTGAAAACAGCATTGTCCTGTCCATCCTCGGGGAATGCGCACTCGCACTTGAAAATGAACGCGCCATACGGGAACGGGAGGAGTCCGCTGTTCTTGCAAAAAACGAGCAACTGCGCGCCAATCTCCTGCGCTCCATCTCCCACGATCTGCGCACGCCGCTGACCTCCATTTCCGGCAACGCCGGGGTTCTGATGGCAAACGGAGAAGGCCTGGGGACGGAAAAATGCAAACAGCTCTATACCGCGATCTACGACGATTCCCTTTGGCTCATTAACCTTGTGGAAAACCTGCTCTCCGTCACCCGGATTGAAGACGGTACAATGCAGCTGAAATTGACGGCGGAGCTGGTGGATGAGGCCGTTGCGGAAGCAGTGCGCCACATCAGCCGGCAAAGCGCGGAGCACCACATCATTATAAGGCAGCAGGAGGACTTTTTGCTGGCCAAAATGGATGCACGGCTCATTGTGCAGGTTATCATCAATATTGTGGACAATGCCGTCAAATACACGCCAAAGGGTTCAACCATCACAATTACCACCAGAAAAGAGGGCAAGTGGGCCGCTGTTGAAATCGCGGATGACGGCCCAGGCATCCCGGACGACGCAAAGCCCCGAATCTTCGATATGTTCTATACGGCGGGGG
>OGOY01003151.1_pt1 | contig 13209 bp, 8 predicted proteins | sample 1552811 | NCBI WGS metagenome assembly OGOY01 (sample SAMEA2580132, study PRJEB22360) | human gut metagenome | biome: human gut; feature: human-associated habitat; material: faeces | place: Denmark | collected 2008/2010 | reverse complement strand
TATCTGCGACAAGCCATATTGCCTGAGGATCCTCTTTTACAAGATCACGAATTTGCTGCATTGTTTCACTTTTCGTAATTTCAGGTACCCCCTTTGCAACTGGATTTATCCAAATTGATGATGCTAATACTACTGTGCATACTCCCAAAACTGCCATTGTGTACTTGCTTTTTCTTGCCCGATACAGCAGATAAAAAACAACTGGCAGAATTGCCCAGACAACTACAATTTTCTCTGCTGTATCAAAATACTCATATCGAAGTCCTCCCGGCTCATACTTTGTAAATCCCAAGGCTAATCTCATCGGTACAGCTGATGAAATGACAGCTGCCAATGCTGCTAACCACCTTTTAGGTGCTTTTTCTTTTAATGCGACAGCTCTGACAAATAGAGTCAAGCGAAGAAAGCCTAACACCTGCGGTCCGCGATTTGAATTTACAAAGCTAAGCAGAAGCATTTTGGCAAGCCATTTAGGAATACCAACACAATAGTACCAGGCCAAAAACAGATTCATTACAAGTAAAAGAATGAGTAAAGGATCTTTCTTTTTTTCTTTAATGATTACCCACAGTGCTAGTATAAATCCTGCTGGTGCAAAACAAATGATGGATGAATTTTCTACAATTAATTCATTCATGCTAAATCTGCTAACAAGCGAAATCGGGTATTTCATCATCCACCAAAGACCTGTACCGCCTGATGCCGAAGGTGCATTTCCAGGATAAACTGAATTTAATTCTGCTTTAATCACATCCCATGAGGTAACTGCAAGTACTGTAAGACCTGCTGCTGTAATCACGAAAATAAGAAGCCATGGCACCACATCAACTCGTCTTAACACCTTCCTGTCAAATTTCCAAATGACAACCCACAAAAATAATGGAACAAAGCCCCATGCCACTGGCACCATCCATGTCGGGTAAAATGTCAAAACATATCCTACCGCGCAAACTGCCATACCAACTGCCACTGCGATTTTTCTTGGATTAAATGTATGTGATACCAAATAGTTACTTCCAAGCACAAAACAAGCACCGTAAATTAGCATCTCAACAAGTCCATTGATTGCAAACCACCATTGCAAAAATGGTGCAAAGCTCACACAGATTGATAACATTACAGATAATTTTTTCTGCCCATCAGTAATCAGCATTCCGAGTTCGAACCATGACAAAAACAGCACGATCAGACGTGAACACCAAAACCATGAAAGTCCTCTCTCACTTCCAAAGAAAAGATATCCCCAATAAAATGGGCGAAATAACGTCAGAATATCCCACGATGGCTGTCCATACACGAGCATGTTATCTGTCAATATACTGCCAAGTGTTTGGCTATAGCGATTATACGCACCAAGCGTATTATATTGCTGACGAAAACAAAGCGGCGTCAATGTTCCCCACTCATCACTTCGCCAGACACGCGGTTCTCCCAAACGAATACCGCTTTCGCCATCTCCCAAAAACAACTTCCAGCATCCCATGGACGATCCGCTGATTTTGAATGAAACCAACATGATTAACAGCAAAAATGATAACACAAAGCGATATTTATAAATCAGCTCAACCCCCTGTTTAAAGCCTCTTTGCTTTTGTTTTTTTTCATTCATTTTTTCTTTCTCCAAAACTTCTCCCTTCTTTTTAGTGTTTCCATTATCTTATCGCATCTAGGTGACATCTCTCTTACTCTTTCGTGACAAATTTGTCACTTAATTTATATCAATTTCTTCGCGCACATTTCCCATGCTGTCTCTTATTACGATACGACCTACTTCCTGAACACATTTCATTTGTTCATTCAAAAATAAAATAGTACCGTAACCATCAAGTACTGTGCCATCAGGTAAGTAATACAAAATTTCAGAATACTCTTTTTCTGCATATGCAATTGAAAGTATGTCGACTCCTGCTGCACCTGTATTATTCTGGCTCGCCATGCGTGCCGTGATTCCTCCATTCTCATTGATAACATGAGTAGCGTTATCGTTTCCGTATAAAAATTTCTTATTTTGATCAAACAACAGTCCAAATATATTTCCTTCTTGCATAACCTGTACATCTGAACATTGCAGAATCTCATTCATGATCTCTGCATCAACTTTTATTTTATTTCTCCATATAAGATTTTCTACAAATCCATTGCCACTTTCATCTAATCCCCAGTACCATAAGCACACTTCGTCATACATGTTACCGAGATAAATCTGATTTTGCGGATACATATCTATTATATTAAATTCATCATCACACCGATAATAATATATTTTCTGATGCTCGGCAGATGTTGTCTGTAAAAAGAACTCGTATCTCCCCTCATTATTTGCTGTTACCGTAAGAAGACGCAAACCATTTCCTTGCGCATCTGGATTTTTAGCAAAAAATTCATCTTCTGACAAAACAATTTTAAATGTATTGTCATCACCCATAGCTGTTAAAAGTCCTTTTCCATTCGTATCACTCCAACTATTATAAATTCTCCAGCCAGCTTCCCCACCAGTCCATGTCAGTCCTGATTGCTCTATCCATATGGTCTCACCCTTCGCATTCACACATTTCGTATAATGAATGCCATCTGGAAAATGCTGATTTATTAAAATCTCATCATACAGCACGGTCCAAACATTCTCATTTTCCTGAATCATAATAAGCAGCTGTCCTGTCTTGTCATACACGGCACGTCTGCTGATAATAAAGTTGCCCTGCACAGTCACATTCTCTGCCCCTTCCTCTATGCATGTTCCGTCTATCCGATACAAATTGCCGACATCAGATCCAATCATATACACAGAATCACTAAAAAGAGTCACGCTCTGCCTAGCCGGCTCCACAATCCACTTTCGATCCTTCAGAGAATAGATTCCCATCTGTGCACTCGCATAATCGCTGTCATCTGAAGCTCCGTCCTCATATCCAGTATACAAAACAAGCGGTGTATTTTCATTCACTACCATTCCATTGCTAATATATGCAATATTTCCTGTGATTCCATAGCCAGGAAGTCTTAAAACTTCCTCTCCAGAAGAATCAAGTGCAAGAACCATATCTCCACCCAGCCAATTGTAGCTGCCTTCTCCTGTCGTCAGCACCAAATATTCATCTTCCGCGATTGGAAGATTGTAAGCAAATGGCTCTCTCGGTGTAATAGAAAGCTTGCCGTTTTGCATCGTACATACTGCATAGCGATCTGCATAAATAGCATTTGTGTCCTGCTCTATTAACGGTTCTCCATTTGCATTGAAATATAATGTATTCGGATTTGTTCCATTCTCATAGACAACAATTGTATCTTCATCCAGATTAACAACATTCTCCTGCAAAACTGTATACCCTCTTGACTCAGAAATGACAGTTCCGTTTGAAATCAGCAGAGTAACAATATTGTTTGGATTTATCGTATTAATTGTAACGCCATACATTGGACCTGCGTTTGTAACATCTATATAAGAAATCTCACCACCTTGTAGATCAACAGATGCCGTAACAATTGTCTCCTTTGTCCAAAAATTCGTGATTGTCAGAAGTCCATCATCTGTAATTTGATAAGTTAATGGCACACGGATATCGTCCTCATAATAAGTATCTATAAATTCTTTTGGAAGTTCTTCAGTTATATTATACTGACTGTCACAGGCATAATAATGATATATAGAAGAACCTTCCTGATTCTCGATTAAGCTAACAATCACTTCTCCTGTCTGTTTATTTTCACATACAATACTAATTTTAGTTCCATTTGGCTCCCATTCTGCATTTTGTGCAAGCCAATCCGCTTCCTTTAATTTTGGATTTAACATCAAATCTGTTACAATGCCTTGTCCATCTGCTGTCTCCCAGCTAAGCAGATCATTTGCATCAGTTAAGTATAGCCAATCACTGACAGTCCATACTGTTGCCATCGTATCAACATCAAACATTATATACTCATTTGTACTAAAATCACATCCTAGCACATAATTTCCAAACTCGTATTGTGCAGTAAATGACGGATGTTCGCCAAGTAACTGTCCATCAAAATCATACACATAATCTTCGCTATAAATATGATCTCCTACTCGTCTGAATACCTGATTATCCTGTGTCAGTTCAATACCATTAATACTATACAACTTTCCTGCTGAATAGAGTGTACTGTCGCTGCTTGTAAATACTGTATCTGACAACTGATTCCAGTACGTATGAAACTCCTGACTAAGCTGCAATTCTCCGCCGACATACATCTGATAGCCCACCGTTTGAAGATTATTTATCGGTACTCGCTCTCCATTCTTTACAAGAACACACTTTTTCCCTGTTAACAATTTTCCAGCAATGGTAGTTTTAAGACTGCCATCCCATGCATTATATACAGATACTGTACTTTCATCTGTCTGCACCATAAATTGATAGTTTGTTGAATGACTAAGCCAGCCACCCTCATTTGTTGTTTCCTGTAATGCAGCTTCTATCGTCTCTGCTTCTGTTGTCTCTGCTTCTGTCGTTTCTGCCTGTGTCGTCTCTTCTTCTGTCGTCTCTTCCTCTGTCTCCCACTCAATTTCCTTTGTCTCTTCTGTCTGATATGGAAGTTGCATCGGAACATTTGAATGATCGATTCGATTTCGGCCTGTCTGAAAGAAGATTGCCGTACAAATTGCTGCTGCAGCGGCAAGTGTACCGCCTACAATAAAATATCCTGGCACACTTTTATCGCTCTGATAGTGCTTGTAATCCTCCGCCTCTAAGATAAAATCATCACGGATATCGCCCATCCACATCAAGATTTCCTGTTCTCGCTCTGCCATTTCAGGTGTTTGCTCTTTTGCATTTTTCTTAGATGTGCTTTCAAAATCATGCTTTTTCATAAACAGTGTCCTCCTTTCCACTTTGTTCCCAATAAACTCTAAAACGCTTTCTCATCTGATACAATGTGTTATAAACATTTTTTTCCTTTAAACCCATATGCTTTGCAATTTCCCGTGGTGTCTCCATATACCAAAATCGAAGCACGAAAATCATCCGATCTGTTCTTGTCTGTTTTTCCAGAAATCCATTCAGACGCTGCACAAAATCATCTCTGTCAATCATACGGCTAATAGCGTCCTCACCGATAAGATCACCAACTTCCTGCTCAATTACACTAATTTTTCCATATCCGCGTTTCCATGCCTTATTATGAATTATCTTGTTAAGCGATAAATTTTTTGTGATCCTTGCGACATATGCTCGAAGCGAATCTGGTCTGTTTTCCGGAATGCTGCACCATGTTTTCCACCAAGTATCATTTAAACATTCGCTCACATCCTCACGGTTCTGTACAATTTCCCATGAAATCTGTCTGCAGTAATGGCCATAATTTATTTCAAGCTCTTCAATTGCAATCTCGTCTCGTATCCACAACAACCTAATAATGTCAATATCTGTCATCCCCCTGTCCTCTCTTTCTTCTCTGCGGCTGTATATAACACCTTATACCATATAAGACAAAATCTGGAAATGAATTTCTTAAAAAACCAAAATTTTTTTAGTTGCTTACAAAAGCCCTCCGGTGCAATGGTTTAGATAATGTTTTATCCGTAAATTGCAGCAAAAAAAAGGCAGTTGGTTTTCACCAACTGCCTCGCTTTTACTTTTATTTTTGCTCTTCTTTATTATCCTGCGTGTCTGCGCTTTCTGTTTCTTCTTTAGGTTCTCTTGATGCAAACATCTCTCTTGAGAAGACCTGTGTATCTGCTGGCTGCTGATCTTGCTGGGTCATAACGATATGAACCTGCTCGCCTTCTTCTGCTTCCTGTGCCTCTAACTCACGTTTAGCCTCTGCAACTACAGAATCGCCATTTGCCTCGTCTTCCTTCGGGATATACTTATCGAAGATTACTACCAAGAAGTACGACTGTAAAAATGCAATCAGACCATAGCTTAATAAGATCAACGGTGGGAAGAACAGACATCCCACGATAACAGCTATTGCAATAATAATCATTGCTAGGCTGCGGAAGATATGCTTTACACCGATGAACAGTGCATTTCTGAGTGTGAAGCGAATCTTATTGTAAAACTTTGCCTGAAGCGGATATACATAAACAAGTGTGATCAGATAAAGTAAGAAAATTCCAAGGAATACAATTCCAAGAATACGGCTAATCTGTGTACCCATCATAAAGTATGCATAGATATCATACAAGAAGAATACAAGAAGCAGTGTCATGATGATACCGATCACACTTCCCTGCTTGAAGTTTTCCTTGAAGGACTTAAAGAAGCTTCTTACTGTGTACGACTCCTCATCTCTCACAAGTTTCAGTGTTACATAATACACCGCAGTTGATGCTGGTCCAATCGTAATGATCGGGATACAGCAGACAGCCCACAAAAGTGTCAGGATAAACACATCTACGAGTTTTCCCATAAACCGCCAAATTGGATTGTCAAGATTAAACAAGCTTCCCATTATAAGTACCTCTATTCCTTTTTCACATATTGCGCTGCGATCACGCAGACGCTCCCGGACGGCTATATTTTTTATTTGCCGCTCATAGATTTTATTATATATGAGGATTCCTAAAAATGCAAACGAATGATGCAGATTTTATGATTATTTTATACTAATCATACTATTTTCATTTCCATATCGCAAAAACTGTGTTACACTAGTATCATACTTTTTATACCACAGAAAGGCATGGATTAAAATATGAGAATTGAAGCAGATGACCCAAGCAAAAAACAACCAAAAAAGGAGGAATTTAACCCTGTAAAAAGTGAAAAACGCAGTTTTAAATCTGAAATTGCTAAAATGAAGTCAATGGGCTTTAAGGATGGATGGGAATATTTCTGGAGCTATTACAAGGTTCCAGTCTTTGTGATCATAGGTGTGATCGCCATCGTGATTAGTATCACCATGTCCGTAATCAGAAACAGCCGTCCATTTATCGTGCAGGTTCATGTTTATAACAACTACTTATCAGATAATGCTGATGTTGATTCCCTTGAAAAAGAATTTGCCGCCTATGAGGATATGAGTCTTAAAGATTATCAGATCAGTTTTAATATGACAGAATATCTTGACTTTAGCGGATCAGACGAGGCTTCCTATACCTCTATGATGAAGGTAATGGCAATGGCAGCCGCTCACGATCTTGATGTATTCGGCGGCAATACTGCATTTGTCAATTATTATGGCGTCGGTGAGGAAGATAATACCTTATTTGCCGATCTCGAGGAAACACTTCCTCCGGCATTCTTCCAGTACTTAAAGGAGCAGGATCGTATCCTTTACTTAAGCCGCACTGATGAAGCTGGCAAGGTCCTTGGCCAGTACGCAGCTGCAATAGACGTTAGTGATACTCGTATCGTAAATAAAAATTGTCTGTTAGGTACACCATGTTACCTTGGCATTGCTGTCAACACGTCAAGACTTCAGACTTCCATTGACTTTTTGGAGTGGATTTTTGATTATCAATAAATAAAAAAGTCCAATAGGCCGGATTAATATTCCGCCTATTGGACTTTTTTTATTTTTTAATTGTACTGCTGTCATTTAATAGAATCGTTCCATATAAAAACAGCACGTCTGCATTTGCCATTTCATCTGATTCAAAATCAATTAATTCGCCTAATTTTTTTTGCGCGATATAACGGAGATCTACAACCACTATACTGCTGTAGGAATCAATTAAAAGAGGAATCAGACTGCTGCCATAGGAATCACGAAAGACGATTAGATTTTTCTTTTCTGCTGCCTTAGGATTTTCAATCCTAAGAAGTGCTGATGGACCTGACAGGAAAAAATCATAAGGATCATAGCCTGTCAGCTTATCCTTGTCATAAACAGCGCCTGTCTTTTTCGTCTCATAATTATAAACCTGTGCCTGTGAAATGATTTCACTGTCTATATACATAATCTTGTCAGGTGTTACTTGAAGTGCCGCCTGACCGCTGTATACACCATAAAAAGAATCTGCTGCCTGACAAATATCATAGCCATCTGACAAAGTATCATTTTTCATATTTCTTTTTATCTGGTTTGCTGTTCCTATCAGTGCTTCCTGACGCCAATGGCTGTCTGTAAAATAGTATGCCTCAAGAGACAGCGTCTGTTTAAGATCAATAAACTTCGCATATGGCATCCCATTTTCAAAGCATTTAAAAAACTTATCATAATCCATCACTGGATACCCATTTTTCGCCGCAAGATAATATCCTTTATCTGGTACTATTGCTGCATAAATTTCATGGCTGCCATTTTTTAAATACTGTGTATAGACATGCTCAAATGCATTAACTGCATGTGACACGGAAGCCTCATTGATTTCGCTTTCTATTGATGCTGCGTAGCCGTCTGCAACATAAATTCCATGAACATCTTTTTGCTGATACAAAGAAAACAGCGCTTTCGTTTTTAGCTTTCTGAATGTTTCACGAAATGGAAACTGATCCTGACTGTAGCGCTCAAAGCCACTCATAAAGTTTCCCTTTCCCACACTGTCTTTTGTAAGCGCGGGAAGCTGTGCCAGACGTCTTCGCTCAGAGACAGATATCTGATTTGGCGTATGAAACCATGCTGCAAGGCAAAGTATTCCAAATGTAAGTCCTGTTATAAGCAATGTGACAATAGCTTGTTGTTTTTCTTTTTTTATCATAAACTCTCCCCAATGCTTAAAACCTAAAATATAAAAATGGGTTATATGAACCGTCCACCAAAAAGGCAGTTGCCAGCAAAAATAGTCCTATAAGCACAATCGGCATCACCCAATTAAGAATACTTCCTGCCTTTGTTTTCATAAATCTATTAAATGCTGTCACTGGCAGCGGTGTTGCTGCGATTGCTGCAAAAATAAGCAGCAGTCCATAGCTTCTTAGATAATACACACTTTGTACTGATATGACTGGCAATTTTCCTGCGCCAAACAATCCGCCTATTCGCTGCATAGCCTGTGGTATTGTGTCTGCTGAAAAAAGAATGAAGCTAAGTAAAATAATAAAAAGCAAATACAAATGTGAAATAATAGACGGCATTCGTTCCAGCCATTTTCCCCATAAAAAGCGCTCGCACAAAAGAAGCACTCCAAAACCTACTCCCCACACGACAAAGTTCCATGATGCACCATGCCACAGTCCTGTAAGCATCCACACGGCTATGACATTTCTCACATAAAGTCCAGTCTTTACGCGGCTTCCTCCAAGAGGAATGTAAACGTAATCGCGAAACCAGCTGCTAAGACTGATATGCCATCTGCGCCAGAACTCCTTTACGCTGCGGCTAATCAGAGGATAATTAAAATTTTCTGGAAACCGAAAGCCAAAAATGCGGCCTAGTCCAATCGCCATATCACTGTAGCCTGAAAAATCAAAGTAAATCTGAAGTACAAGAGCTACTGCATACATCCACCAAGATAATATGCTTGGCTGCGATGTTTTTAGACAGATATCTGTCAGTTCTCCCAGTACATTTGCAATCAATACTTTCTTGCTTAATCCTATCAAAAAGCGCTGTATGCCTGATGCAGCAAGTGTGACGCTATGCTTTCTTTCCTGCAGCTCTCTTTCAATATCCGTGTATCGCACAATCGGTCCCGCAATCAGCTGCGGAAACAGCGATACATATGTTCCAAATGAAATAATGTTTCTTTGGGCTTTAGTATCTCCTCTCCAGACATCTACAGTATAACTGATGATCTGAAATGTATAAAAACTTATTCCTATTGGAAGAGACAGCTTAGAAAGAGGCAGTGACACACCTGGCAGCTGATTCACATTTTCAATTAAAAAATCAGCATATTTAAATATAAGAAGAAATGACAGGCTGACTGCCACAGATATCCACATTAGGATGAGTCCGCTTTTTTTATTCTGTTTTTTTTCAATCATAAGTGCAAAAACAAAACCACTCACAATTGACACAATCATAAGCACAATATAGCGCGGCTCTCCCCATCCGTAAAAAATCAGGCTGAACACAAAAAGCACTGCATTTTTCAATTTCCGCGGTGCTGCAAAATAGCACACCAGCACCGCCGGAAGGAAATAATATAAAAATGGAAGTCCGGAAAATAACATTTTACTTTTTTATTTTTTTATTTTGGCTGATAGGTATTGTCTGGATTACCGCATACCTCTGTGAACGCAGCTACAGCATCGTCCATGCTGTAAAGCTCATGATCTGCCATAAAAAGCATAATAATATTATCCTTTGATACTACAGTCAGCTCATCTGCCTCTACACATACCCACTTGCGCGGATTAATTCCATCTGCCATTTTCTGTGCAATATCAGCTGCATCTGCCTTATCCTTAAGTCTAACAAGCACAAGTGAATATGCCTGTGAACCCATCATTGGCTCAGATACAATTGCTGCATCAAGCTTTTTCACATCATCCATCGTCAGACCTGTATAGGAAGATACTGCATACTCATCATCAAAATCAACAGTGTCAGTTTCCACATCAAAATCTGGTCCCTTGATTGCATACATCTTATCTAACAGCTCACTAAGCTCTGCATCTAACTGCAAAACGTTTTCATCAGTTGCTGCTGCCTCTGATTCACTCTCAGATAATGTCTCTTTTGTTTCTGTCTCTTTTTCTGTTTGATCCTCAGTCTGCGCTTCTGTCTTCTTTTCAGTTGCTTTCTCGGTTTCCTTCTCAGTTTTCTTTACGGTTTCCTTTTCATTTGCCACTGTGCCTGATGGCTTTGTTGACTCTGGTTTTTCAGTTCTGCCGCATGCGCTCATAGAGAGTGCTGCCGCTGTCATTAAAATAATAAGTCCTGTTTTTCTCATGATTTTCTCCTTTCATAAAACAAACAGGGACAGGGAATGTGACTTTTAACGCCGCATTACCCTGCCCCCGATGGCATTTAAACTTCTATCTTATTGTTTTCTGCATTGCACAATTTTATACATGCACCGCATATTTCCAATTCATTACAGTTCAACTGTTACCTTGTCAAGCTCCCAGATCTCGTCAACATACTGCTGGATGGTACGGTCAGATGTGAACTTTCCGCTGCATGCGGTGTTCATCATAACGATGTGTGCCCATCTTGTCTGATCCTGATACAGCTCGTTAATCTTCATATGTGCCTCATGATAGGACATGAAATCCTTGAGGATGAAGTATGTGTCTGCGCGGTCGCTGCTGTAGGTATTAAGCAGTGAATTGTAGATATCGCGGAACAGCTCCGGATCCTGTGGTGAATAGAAGCCATTGATTAACTGCATAAGAACCTGACGAATCTCCTGATTCTCGTTGAAGATCTGCATTGGATCATAGCCGCCATTCTTCTCATAATTGATAACCTCATCTGCGGTCATACCAAAGATAACAGCGTTGTCCTTGCCAACTTCCTCAAGAATCTCTACGTTTGCACCGTCAAGTGTACCGCAGGTGATTGCACCATTTAACATAAACTTCATGTTACCAGTACCAGATGCCTCCTTAGATGCAGTAGAAATCTGCTCTGAAACATCAGCTGCTGCAAAGATGATCTCTGCATTTGATACACGATAGTTCTCAATGAAGACTACCTTAATCTTGCCGTTGATGGACTTATCATTGTTGATGACATCTGCTACAGAGTTGATCAGCTTAATGGTCAGCTTTGCACGGCGATAGCCTGCTGCTGCCTTTGCACCAAAGATGAAGGTATGTGGATAATACTCCATATCCGGATGGCTCTTTAACTCATTGTAAATGTACATAACATGCAGGATGTTTAAGAGCTGTCTCTTATACTCATGCAGACGCTTTACCTGCACATCGAAAATGGAATCCGGATCGACTTCGATGCCGTTATGCTCCTTGATATACTCTGCCAGGCGCACTTTGTTCCTGCGCTTGATCTCCATGAACTCCTTCTGGGCTTTTGCGTCCGATGCATACGGAACCAGACGTGCAAGCTGCATCAGCTCTGTGATCCAGCCGTCACCGATATGCTTTGTCACCCAGTCGGCAAGCAGCGGATTGCCGTGCATCAGGAAACGTCTCTGCGTGATGCCGTTGGTCTTGTTGTTGAACTTCTCCGGGAACATCTCATAAAAATCATGAAGCTGCTCGTTCTTTAAGATCTCCGTGTGCAGTCTTGCCACACCGTTGACGGAATAACCGGCTGCAATGGCGAGATGCGCCATCTTCACCTGACCGTCGTAAAGGATTGCCATGCGGGCAACCTTGCCGTCATCCCCCGGGTAGCGTTCCTGGATCTGCAGTACAAAACGGCGGTTGATCTCATCCACGATCTGGTAGATTCTCGGAAGCAGCCGCTGAAAAATCTCAATCGGCCATTTTTCCAGTGCTTCCGCCATGATCGTATGGTTGGTGTAGGCACAGGTCTTCGTGGTAATCTCCCACGCCTCGTCCCAGCCGAGACCTTCCTCATCCACAAGAATACGCATCAGCTCTGCCACCGTCACCGTCGGGTGTGTGTCGTTCAACTGGAACGTCACCTTCTCCGGCAGTCTGCGGATGTCATCATGATTCTTCTTGTAACGCGCCAGCGCACGCTGTACACTCGCGGATACGAAGAAATACTGCTGCTTTAAGCGGAGCTCCTTGCCCGCAACATGATTGTCGTTCGGGTAAAGCACTTCCACCAGATTTCTTGCAAGATTCTGCTGCTCGACCGCCTTCTGATAATCTCCCTTATCAAATGAATCCAGCTCAAAATAATCCTTTGCCGCCGCATCCCAGATCATTAACGTATTGACCACATTGTTGCCGTATCCGACCACCGGCATGTCATACGGGATCGCCAGCACCGACTGATAATCCTCCTGCACAAAACGCAGGCTTCCATCCTCCCTGCTCTCCGTGCGTACATGTCCGCCAAACTTGATCTCGTAAGTGTACTCCGGTCTGTGCAGTTCAAACGGATAACCATTTTTCAGCCAGTTATCAGGCACTTCGACCTGAAAGCCGTCCTGAATCTTCTGCTTGAACATACCGTAGCGATAACGGATCCCGCAGCCGTAAGCCGCGTATCCGAGTGTGGAGAGGGAATCCATAAAGCAGCCAGTCTTCCCAGACCACCGTTTCCGAGTGCCGGATCCGGCTCCTGATCTTCGATCACATCGAGATTCAGGCCGATCTCATCCAGCGCTTCCCTCACTTCTTTATATTCCTTCAGATTGATCAGATTATTGCCGAGCGCGCGTCCCATCAGAAATTCCATCGACATGTAGTACACGATCTTTGGATCTTCCTTGTCAAATACCTGCTGTGTTGCAAGCCATCTGTC